>ERZ1036424.104-NODE-104-length-62205-cov-4.705084_pt1 | contig 62205 bp, 58 predicted proteins | sample MGYA00514221_ERZ1036424 | MGnify/ENA primary metagenome ERZ1036424 (study PRJEB33795, sample SAMN09464939) | human gut metagenome | host: Homo sapiens | place: USA: Stanford, California | collected 2016-11 | study: EMG produced TPA metagenomics assembly of the... | reverse complement strand
TTAAGCAAATGTTAAAGCATCCATTAACAGATCAAGGATTAGAAAAGTTTAAAGCAGACTGGGCAGCAGCTTTCGGAAAGTAGAAGTATAACGATGAATAAAGAATTAGATAAAGTATCTATTAATGCAATCAGAGTACTTTCAGCAGATACCATACAAAAATCAAATTCTGGACATCCAGGTCTTCCACTTGGGGCAGCAACAATGGCTTCTACATTATGGACAAAGATGAACCATAATGGAAAGAATACTATGGCATCAGGATAAGAAGTTAAATTAATCTCTAAAGCGGTTGATGAATTAGCAGCTAAAGGAATAGATGCAAGAGTAGCTGTTGAAGCATTAACTTCTTTTAGATGGCATAAATATGTAGGACTTGATGGAGATGTGATTTCGTTAGATCACTTTGGAGCATCAGGAAATGCAAATGAGTTATTTAAACAATTTGGATTTACTATAAAAAATGTTGTTGAAAAAGTAGTGAACTTAGTGAATAATTAAGTTATGAAAGCAATAGATAGGTTTATTATTTTAAGCTATCTATTCTTGTATTTTAAAAGGATTGAGGTAGACAATGGGAAAAGTTACTATGAAAGACATTGCTGAAAGAGTTGGTGTATCAAAAACAACAATATCTATGGTTATTAATAAAAAAGATAGCAGTATAAGCGAAGAAACTAAAAAGAAAATTTTTGATGTCATAAAGGAAACAGGTTATATTCCAAATAATGTTGCCAGAGGACTGAATACCAATAAATCTGGAACTATTGCTATAATAATACCAGATATATCAAATCCATTCTTTTCAGAATTATCAAGGGCAGTAGAAGATACTGCAAATAAGCTTGGTTATAATATGATTTTATGTAATTCAGATAATAATTCACAGAAAGAAAATAAATATGTTCAGCTATTAATAAGCAAACTTATAGATGGTGTAATATTAATACCTGGAGAAGATAGTTCAGAAAGTGCAAGATTACTAAAAATGAATGGAGTTCCTTTTGTATTTGTAGATAGATACATAGAAGAGTTTGAAGACTGCTCAGGAATATTCTTTAATAATAAACAAGGAATACAATGTGGAATTGAATATTTGTATAAAAAAGGGAAAAGAAAAATTGCATTAGTTTCTGGACCAAAAGATATAGTAGTTAACAAAAAGAGAATTGATGGTTACAAAGAAATTATGCAAAAATATAATATTTATGATGAATCGTTAATCTTTCAAAGTGAATTTTCGCTAGAAGGTGGTATTAATATAACTAATAATATTATTGATACTAAAAAAGATATAGATGCTATTTTTTATTCAAATGATGTAATGGCTATAGGTGGAATGAAGGCTTTGAAAAGGAGAAAGTATAAAATACCAAGAGATATTGGTATAATGGGTTTTGATGGAATAAAGCTATCAAAGATGGTAGAGCCAGAGCTAACAACAATAGAGCAACCAATATACAATATGGGAAAGGAAGCTTGTAAATTAATGGTGGATATTATTAATAAAAAAGAAATAAAGGAAAGCCATATATATTTTGAACCAGAGATTATACCTGGAGGCACTGTATAAAAAGTTTAACGATATTGTGTGATAAAACCCATTTCAGAGTGTATTACTAGAACAGCATAAGGTGAAATAAGTATCGTATTATCCCGATAAATGGATTTGCGATACTTTTTTCTATAATTTGGAGCCTATTGGTAGAGTAGATTAGAATACTCAGCTTTCTCATCAGTTTATATTTTAAGGAATTATGGGGAGAATACAGATGGAGTTCAACTTTTTAAGCACTTTTCAGGAAAAGTTTCAGATGGATAAATATCTTTTTAGAAATACTTAATATTAATATATCTAACAGAGTTATTTTGTATGTTATTTGAAAATAATATATAATTATAATATATCGGAGATAAAAATGTTAATTCAATATAATCGTTAAAAGTAATAAGTGGAAGTAAAAATGATAGTAGTAAATTATACACTAAAATCAGGAGATCGCATTAAATTTGGCAGTATTAAGATTTAAGGAGATACTTTATGAAAAAAATTATTGGTATATTTTGCATTATTTCTATTGTCTTGGTTTTATTAATTTCCAATGATTATTCATCACATTTTAAAGTAGATAATTCCATAAATAATCTAAATACTATTCATCCAGAGACTTATATGATTAGAGAAAAAAATTATTTCGATTATCAGAGCGGATTAGAATGCGCAGCTTTTTCATCAGCTTATATTTTAAGGCATTTTGGAGAGAAAGCTGATGGAGTTGAACTTTTTAAGAATTTTCCAGGAAAAGTTTCAGATGGAGGAGTATCACCATATGGAATTGTGAAGTTTTTTCAAAGTAGAGGATATAAAGCAGAGTTTAAATGTAATGGAACTATTGAGGAATTAAAAATGGAAGTAAGTAAAGGGATACCAGTTATAGTTTTTATTAGGGTTAATGAACAAGAACTTGGTACACATTATATTCCTTTAGTTGGATATGATAAAGATTATTTTTATTTTGCAGAAAGTCTACCTTATATGGCAAATTACAAAGATGAAGAAGACTTACCTTATAATAGAAAAATTGAAATATCTGAATTTAAAAAATTATGGTATAACATTGATGGAAGATGGAACTATCCATATTTTATTATTTCAAATTGATAATTTAATTAATATATAGATTTTGCAATTAATAATATATACATTAAATCTAATACCATATAGTTATACTTTATGAAGAAACATTATTCTTAACAATTAAGTAAAGTATTTTAATTGAAATAAGTAAAAAGCTAGATAGTATTATAGATGGAGGTCAAATTGAAAATTATTCATGGGATTGAATTAAAAGAAGACAGTAAAGAAGAGTTGCTTCCAGATTTTGTTCCGAATTTTCCTTATATTTCATCATGTGTTGAATTTGATAAAGTTATAGGAAAGAAGGTTCAATGGCATTGGCATAAGGAAATTGAATTATTTTACATTGAACATGGAACGTTAGAATATTTCACACCAAAGGGAAAAATGGTTTTTCCTACTAATAGCGGAGGAGTTATTAATTCTAATATTCTTCATATGACAAGGCAACAAGATAATGCTGAAAATACAATTCAAATGGTTCATATATTTGATACTTCATTTATTGGAGGTCAGCAAGGGAGTCTAATTGAACAAAAATATATTACTCCACTTGTAACATCACCACAAGTTGAAATTATAGGCTTATATCCAGATCAGCCTGAACAGGAAAAAATATTGAAAATTCTTTATCAATCATTTCAGATTTCTGAAGAAGAATATGCCTATGAAGTGAAGATACGCTCTATTCTTTCAGAAATATGGTGCTTATTACTTGAAAATTCTAAGACTTTATGGAATGCTAAAGGAGGTCCTAATAAGACTAATGAAAAACTTCGAATAATGTTGATTTACATTCATGAACATTATGGAGAGAAACTTACAATAGCAGAGATTGCAGCAGCTGCATACATTAGTGAAAGAGAATGCTTTCGCTCATTTCATGACTGTTTACATATAACTCCAATAGAATATCTAAAAAACTATCGGTTACAAAAAGCGTGTAGTATGTTAGCAGAGAATAGAGAATCTATTACCTACATTAGTCATGCTTGTGGTTTTGGAAGTAGTAGCTATTTTGCTAAAGTGTTTCGTAGTAAAATAGGATGTACTCCTATTGAGTATAGTAGCAAATGGCAGAATAGTGATATAACTGGGCGTAAATAGAATATTTTTTATTAAAAATCTGCACTATAATGATAACTGTAAGGATGAGAAGACAGCTATCTTTTTTAGGTAGCCGCTTTTTCCAAAAGAAGGGGGAAATGCAGATGTTTAAATATTATATTTTTAATATGAAGGAATTTTTAAAAGCTATAAACGAATGTGAAGGTGCAGTTAATATGATTGAGCCTAATGGTTTAAAGAAAAATATCAATAATAGACAAGATATTCAATCTGAACTTATAAAGAGATATAAAAAAAATAAGAATTGTCTATCTATATGCCTTGATATACCAGAACAAAAAGATTATTTTAGTATTGTTTGCTATGCTATAGGTGACTATTAATATTTTACAATAAAAATAGGTAGGAGTTTCTCTTCGAGTTATTGCTACACTAGAAAATGAGGACATATATTTATGTAGAGTGCATCAAAAAAATTTTTATTAGTACTTCATAATTTTAAGCTATAAAGCTGTTATTGCTTGAGCACATGAGAGTTTAACAATTTTATTCATTGAAATTATAGAAGTACTTTAAAAATTTTTAAGCAATCGTAATAAACATAAGTCCTTATTTTCGGTGAGCATTCACATAACTCAAAGGCTCACAATATCTTTATTTTACGTTCTATTTAGCAAGTTTTACTATACCTATAGTAGTTTTTTTATTTTAATTAAGATGGAATAAATATGTAACTATTATTGACATTAACACCTTTTTGAGCAAAGATACCTTTATCCGTTGGATAATATTCATTTATTGAATAATCTGAAATATCATTAAAAGACACATCTGGGGTATCGGAACCAGCTTGTACTGTAATAGTTGAAAGATGTCTACTGTTATTTACATCTATAAAATATAATTTTCCATTAGAGACTTTAAGATCCTCACCATTCATTACAGCTAGCCTTTTTGTAGATAAATCATTTAGATTTATTGAATATAAATTATTTTCATCTGAAGAGTTTATAGCTACTATATCTCCAGAATAAGGAGCAAAACTATTCACTGAGAAATTAGTAAGCTTTTGCTTTTCTGTACCATCTATATTTATTTTATACAGGGTTGATTTATCACTTTTATTTTCATAGAGAATCATATTTTCATCTACTAAATAATTTCCAGTATTATCGGTTGATATAATTTTATCTTCATTATTAATTGTGTCAAAGGCGTGAAGCTTGTTTCCATTTTTTAGATCAATAAAATATAGAACATTATTTACAGCTATTATGTTAGATGCTTTTACATTATTTAAAATAGGAGTATAGGCTCTATTTGACAAATCTATTGAAGATAGTCCATTATTATTATTTCCATCAGCAAAGTATGCAATATTACTAACAACTGCTAATGAGTTAATTGGATAATCATAAAAATCAACTACATTAGAAGTATTTATTACATCTTTAGGGTATGGTTCATTAATAATTGATAACTTATTGTTATCATCCCAATTTGGAAAAACTAATGAAGTCTCATTAATTTGAAATGGAGAAGTATACATGGCAGATTCTTGCATTGTAAAAGGAGAATAGCCATTTTTAAAGAATTCATTATCTAAATTAGAATTAGTATCTCCTCCGGAAGTAGAACTATTGTTTACAGTTATTTGATTTGCAGAAGTATCAACTTGATTTTGTGAATTTTTATTATTTTGGTTTGAACCATTAGAACTGCATCCCGTTAAAGTTATTAACAGTGCTAGTCCAGATGATAATAATACTTTCTTCAATTAGACCACCATCTTTCTTTATATTTTCATAAAAATAGATTTCTCATGATTAGTATAATATGTTTATCCTAACTAATATAATATGTTAATTTATATTTTACTATAATTTAACTAATCAAACAGTATTTTATCGAAAATTAACTAAAGGATTTGTTAATTAATAAAATACATGTTTTTATAAAACAATTTTTAAATGTTAACTATATAGTACAATCATTCAAATTTATAAATATGCTAGTTAGTTTCTAGCATCTATTATTTTTATATAATCATATTTATCACACGAAGAAAATAAAAAAAGTTGATAAGTTTTTTAAAGTATAACAAAATATAAATCAAGTTTATGAATATTATTTTTAACTATTAAAAAATTAAAATAAAAAATATTTTTATCAACTTTTTTTTAATATTAAGCGTGTAACTAATTAGAAATGGGGTGATGAAAACATTGAATGAAATAAAGTTAATACAAGATTGTCAAAGGGGAGAAAAACAGGCTTTTAATGAACTTATAATATTTTATTATCCTTATGTTTCAAATTTTCTTCTAAAGCTTACTAGAAATGAAACTTTAAGTGAGGATCTTCTTCAAGAGACATTTATACGAATAATTAAAAGTATAGAAAGATTTGATGTTTATGGAAGTGCCACATTTTCAACATATATTATAACTATTGCGAAAAATTGTTATATTGATTACTTAAGAAAAAATAAAAATATAACGTTAAATATTGACCTTTCTATTATAGATGATGGTGTGAATTTTGAAGATAAGGTAATTACTAACATTGAGGCTACTGAAATTATTAGAATTATGGACAAACTTCCCTATGAACAGTCAGAAGCAATAAAGTTGAAATATCTAGAAGAGCTTACATTGAAAGAGATAGCTGAAAGATTTAAAACGGAACCAAAGACAATAAAAAGCAGAATACATAGTGGAATAGTAAAATTAAACAAAATAATAAGGAAAGGATGAAAACAAAATGGATGATAAATTAAATAATTTATTAGTAAATGTTAATGATGAAGTGGAAAGAAAATGCCATCAAATAAAAGAAAGAAAAAAAGATGAAAAAAATAAAAAAATTTTTGCAATAGCTTGCTTGTTACTATTAACAATACCATTTTTATTTATTTTCATTGGAATAAATATCGTAACAATATTAGTTACAGTTGTAGTATTCTTGGTAATTTCTATGATGCTTTTATCACCAATTGTGCTAAATAATTTAAATTGATGTATACAATATAATGGAATTTAATAATCAGGATACAATTGAATAGGAATGATGATTTATGTTTTTATCATTTAAAGAGTAAAAAGTATAAAAAGGAGATTGAATAAATGAAGAATGTTGATGAATTCATTGAAAAAATTAAGTTTAAAAAAGTTATTGCTATATATATTGTATGTTCAATAATTGTGGGGATATTTTCTGTTAGCTTTTTAGGCTATAAATTTAAGGAAAAGCTAATTTTTGCTATTAATTATAATAATGTAAGTGAAAAATTTGAACATAAGAATATGGAGACTGATTCTATTACAACAGACCTTATAAATTTTGCAAATAAGTCAGCAGATATTGTGGATATTTTAATTATCAGCAATGATAATAAGGTTTTATTTTCAGCTAAGAACTCTCAGTTTAATCAAAATGATTTTAATTTAGAGAGAGATAATAATGAAAAAAGTTCTTATTTAAAATTAGCTAATGATTCAAGTATAAATTTTAGATTAGTGAAATCTGATGAACTTATGTTAAGAGCAGTTCTTATTGGAAATGACAAGGAAATAGAACATGATCACAATAATGAAGTATTTTTTAAGGATAACTTTAATTCAGAAAAGCTATTTTTATTAAGCTATTCTGCTAATAAAAGCAGTGGAGATAAGATTTATTTTATTAGTGATATACATCCAGTTCAAAATGGAGAAATTTATATAAAGGCTGTATGTGCAATTGCTACATTATTTTTTATGATTTATTGGGTATTACTTGCACTATATATATATCAAAATGCAAAGAAATCAAAGCTGAATCCTGCTCTATGGGGAATTATAGTTCTATGTACAAACCTTGCAGGAGTGTTTATATATCTAATTTATAAGCAAAACAATAAAAGTTGTTTTAAATGTGGAGCTGTTCAAAATAAAAATAATATTTATTGTGTATATTGTGGTACAAAAATAAGTAATACATGTGATAAGTGCAATAAGGGTGTAAATGAGGAAGATAGGTTCTGTAAATATTGTGGAAATAAACTTATAGATGAAGAAAAGAATGATTAGTAATGGAAAATATATCAAATTCAAAACCAAGAGATTTTTAATTTCAATCTGGACATACCATGTCTTCATTTGTAGCAGCAGTTATAATTTTCAGTTCAAATAAAAAGCTTGGAATTATTTCTTTATTAATTGCAGCTTTAATAGGATTTTCAAGGCTTTATTTATATGTTCATTATCCTTCTGATGTATTGATAGGGTTAATTATGGGAGTTTTTATAAGTTTTTTTATTTTATATATATCAAATATAAAACCATTTAGTAACATTTTTATTATATAAAACTAATATTGTATTTATAAAACCACAGTACTATACAAGCTGATATAAACAAAGCCGTTGATTCAGTCAATGAATCTGTAGAAAAAGGATCAAAGTTATTGGATGAAATTGGATTAACTAACACAAGTGAGGAAGAAAAAGTAGCTTACAATAAAATAGTTGAGAAAATAAATCAATATGGGGAAATAAGAGATAAAGTAATAGAATTAGCACTTAGTAAGTTTATTTCTAGTATAATAGCAAATTCTATAGAAAAGATAAAAAATGTTGCTAAAGAAATAGCAGATGGAAATTTAAATATAGAAATAGAATTAGAATCTACAGATGAAATTTGGGAGTTAGAAAATTCATTTTTAGAAATGACTAAGAATCTTGGCACATACATTAATGAAATATCAAATATATTAGGAAGTATTGCAAATGGTGAATTAAGTAGGAGCACTAGTGAAAGCTATAAAGGAGATTTCATAAAGATAAAGGAGTATTTAGATAACATTTTGATCTCACTTAATGATACATTCTATGAAATTAAAGAAGCAACAGCACAGGTGGGCGGTGGATCACAACAAGTTTCACAGACTTCTCAGAGCCTTTCTTCAGGGAGCTATAGAACAAGCTAGTGCCGTAGAAGAGCTAACAGCCTCTAAATGATTAAAGAAAATAGCTTGTCTAATTAAGTTAGACAAGCTATTTTTTAGTGTGTGCCCAGCATGGGCACGTACTAATCGGTGAAAGTCCGTAGCAGAGGCTGATAGTGCCAACTGCATAGCCAACGGCAAGGGTGTCCATCGTGAGGTGGAATCTGAAGGAAGCCTAAGGCAAAGCCTTGGTCTGAGGTACACGAATCACATTTGAGGCTCAAAGCTATGGGTAAGCTTGCACGACAAAGTAAAGCCCTATAACTATCCGAAATAGCTAGAGTAAATGTGGCAGATAGATGAGGTGAAAGTGCATGTTCTTACCTGGGGAGATCTGATAGGTACGTACCAAATGAATTAAATTTCTAGGTTACAATCTATACAGTGATGTATAACTGAACTATCAGAAGTCAGCAGAGGTCATAGTAACTCCGCTAATCGCGATAGCGGATGAAGGACTGAACGTTAGGAGGTTTACAACTTTGGAGAAATCAAAGAAATTACAGAGACAGCAGAAAACTCAATATAGAGGCCAAGTGATGGAAGTAGAAGTGGAACTTCAAGGTAAATCAAAGGCGCCGAGTAATTCTATGGTTTTACCAAATAGGGAAAGCGTAAACAATGGAGCATTTGATACTAGTAGATTACTTGAAGAAGTCCTTGAAAGAAATAATATGCTTTTAGCACTTAAAAGAGTAATTAGTAATAAAGGTAGTCATGGTGTTGACGGAATGAAAATCGATGAACTTCGAGAGCATATCAAGAAACACTGGCATACAATTAAAACTAAACTACTAGAAGGGAAATATAATCCATCACCTGTAAAAAGAGTAGAAATACCGAAACCAGATGGTGGAGTTAGATTATTAGGAATACCAACTGTACAAGATAGATTAATTCAACAGGCAATTGCTCAAATATTATCTAGGGTTTATGAACCATCATTTTCTGAAAATAGCTTTGGGTTTCGTCCTCATAGAGAGCAAAGAATGCCATAAAGAAATCAAAAGAATATATTAATCAAGGAAATAGATGGGTTGTAGATATGGATTTAGAGAAGTTCTTTGATAAAGTTAATCATGATATTCTTATGAGCAAACTTGAAAAGAAAATACAGGACAGAAGATTATTAGCATTAATAAGGAAATATCTTAAAAGTGGTGTCCTTATTAATGGTGTTTCTATAACAAGTGAAGAAGGAACTCCGCAAGGCGGTCCGTTAAGTCCATTACTAGCAAATATAATGCTAGATGAATTGGACAAAGAACTTGAAAAAAGAGGACACAAATTTTGCAGATATGCAGATGACAATAATGTATATGTTAAAAGTAAAAGAGCAGGAAATAGAATTATGAAATCTATGATTAATCTTATTGAAAATAAACTAAAACTTAAAGTTAATAAGGATAAAAGTGCAGTAGACTCTGTATCTAAAAGAAAGTTCCTAGGATTTTCATTCTATTTTTCGAAAAGTGGAGCCGAGATAAGAATCCACGAGAAATCCATAAAGAGATTTAAAGAAAAGATTAAATTTTATACTAATAGAAATAAAGGAATCAGTATGGAATATAGACTGATAAAATTAAATCAAATTATGCGGGGATGGATAAATTACTATGAAATAGCCAACGCCAGCGGAAAGCTAGTTGAACTAGACAAATGGATTAGAAGAAGACTAAGAGCTTGCATCTGGAAACAATGGAAGAAAATTAGCACCAGACATAGGAATTTAGTTAAGCTAGGAATCAACAAATACAAGGCTTGGGAATATGCAAATACAAGAAAAGGCTATTGGAGAATTTCCAAAAGCCCAATCTTAAGCAAGTCTTTAAATAACAAATACCTAGAATCACTAGGAGTTGTTAGTCTAACACAAATATATCAAATGATACATTAAATTCTAATGAACCGCCGTATACCGAACGGTACGTACTGGTGGTGTGAGAGGTCGGTAGACAAAATAATTGTCTACCTCCTACTCGATTATAATTTAAAGGCTTTTAATTCGTTTTTTAAAGTTTCTGCAATATCATTTAGTTTGCTAGCATGATCTGTTAATTCATCCATTGTAGCTGTGACTTCTTCAGCAGATGCTGTAACTTCTTCAGAAACAGAGGCAACATCTTGGGATACAGAAGAAATATTATCAATTTCTTTAATTACATCTCCCTTATCAGTATTCATATTTTTAGTTAAGTTGCCTATTGACTTTATTGCATCAATTAATGGACTTAGTGAATCAACTATTTTATTAAAGATTATTCTAGTATTTTCAACAGATTCATCTTGAGCTTTTAGCATATCTATACTTTCTTTCATCGCTTTTGCAGAATTTATAGACTTAACATTTATTTCAGATACTATTTGTTTAATTTCGTCAGTAGAATTTTTAGACTGTTCTGCAAGGACTCTGATTTCTTCAGCAACAACTGCAAATCCTTTACCAGCGTCTCCAGCTCTTGCAGCCTCAATTGAAGCATTAAGTGCAAGTAAATTTGTTTGTTCAGTAATTTCTGAAATTGCATTTGAAATATAATTTATCTTCTTAACACTATCAGACATTTCCTTGAATATTTCATTAGATTCTTCTGTATTTTCTCTAGTTACTTGTGCATTTTTTATTAATACGTTTAAAGTATCTAATCCATCATTACTTAATTTTTCAGTCATATTAGATAAATTTAATATACTAATTGTGTTAGTCTCAACTTCATCGATTTTTGAAGCCAATCCATTTACTGTATTAGTAACACTGTCTACTGCAACAGCTTGTTCTGTAGCACCAGTAGATACTCCATTTATTGCATTTGCTACTTCAGAAACAGAAGCTGTAGTTTCTTCTGACATACTTGATATACTGCTTGCTGAGTCATAGACTTCTAAAGCGGTTTTATCTATATTCATTAAAAGATTTGATACATTATTTATTGCATAATTTATATTTTCAGCTAGTTCTCCTATTTCATCTTTTGAAGAAACATTAACTTCTTCTGAGAAATTTCCATCAGCGACCTTTCTCATAAAAATATTTATTTTCTTTACATCTTTTGTTATTGTTGAAGCTAATATAAATGATACTATAACTGAAATTATGAAACATACAGATAAGGAAATAATAATTGTTGATTTTATTCCACTTAAATTCTCCTTTATTTCATTTTCTCCAACAAAGCCAACAATTTTCCAACTTGTATCCTTATTAGTCAGCTGAGAAACATACATAAAATCATTATCTATCTTTCCTGAGTAAACTCCTGAATCTTCAGATTTGATTTTATCCCAACAAAAAAATGAAGTTATATCATCTACTTGTTTTTGGTTTTTATCACTATTTAAAATTACTTTACCATCTTTATCTATGACAGTTACATAACCTGTATTTAATAACTTGATGTCACTAACATATTCTTGTAATTCATCTAAGTTTATATCCATTCCTATTACACCTATGAAATTACCGTTAGAATCTACTATTCCTTTAGACATACTCATTATTTGTTTACCAGTTATTTGATCAACATATGGTTCAGTATAAATTATCTTTCCAACATTTGCTTTTGCATTAACATACCAATCTTTACTTCTAAATGGTAATTCTTCTTCAGTTGTTACATTATTATCTAAAATGACGCCACCATATTCACCAGAATAATAAACATTTTCTATTCCATTTAAAGTGTTTTTTATTGATAAAATATCGTGCTCTGATAATTTAGAGGTAATATCATAATTTTCTGCATTTGCTAAGTTTTGTATGTTATTGTTTTTTTCTAAGACATGTAATTCTTGCGTCATTTTACTTATGTATTGTGAAAAACCTTTATCTACTTCATTTAAAGTCTGTATTGTGCTGGTTTCCAATTGACTTTGTAATGAAGCGCTAGATTTATTATAGGAAATAAGTCCAACTGCTAACAGGGAAATAACTAATACCAATATATTACCTAGGGTTATTTTTATAAACAATTTTTTTCGACATTTTTTCATATAAACACATCCTTTAAAAACTAAAATATAGTATATTATACTATATTTTAGTATATTTTACTATAAATAAAGTAAATATTATATAAAATGTAAATGTTTTAAGGAAAATATTTAAATTTAAATAAAATTATATAAAAATATAACTTTTTAGCTTAATTTTATACAGTTTTTTGTATTAAAACATTAATATTACTAAAACTAAAAAGAACAAGTAGAGAATAGATTTACTTTTTCCTTTAGAATATAGAGGATATTATATCTATGATATAGCTATTTAGAAGTATATTGTTGATATTTTTGAAGCTTACTATTTAAATCTTTTGTAACGGTATATGAAGCGTTTCATCATCTATGCTTTTACAACGAAGTACTATAGAAATATAAGGTTATTTTTGATATTTTAAAGGGTTTAACTTATGATTTTATAAAGATTTATGTTATTATATAAATAAAAAATAATTAAGATATTAAACAATTTTAGAAGTAGATGGGAAATTATACAACGATATAAAATTAACCCGTTGTGCTAGTTAAAAAATTAATAAAACAAAATAGGATAAATAATTGGAGCAAACTTTTTGGGTGCAACTTTAAATATTAGTAAGTCTTGCTTCTATTTTTCTAGTTTTATGAAACAATTATTTATTCTATGTTTGTTTTTGACTATTATTAACTAGCACAACACGTAAAATTATATTTCTATTAATTGTTACTAAGTTTTAACTAAAGAATATTTTTATTGGAAGAAAGAATAATATGAGAGGAAGTATAGGTTATGATGAGTTTAATGGAATTATTAAAGGGAAAAATAAATAAAGGGAAAATTAAGTCAATTGATAAAATTGCAATCCAAGTTGATTTATTAGGAGAAGATATTGAACATTTCTACATAGAAATTAAAGATGGCAAACTTTCAGTACAACCCTATGAATATATAGATAGGGATATTTTAGTTAAAGTAAAAAGGGATGACTTAAATAAAATACTTATTAAAAAATTAACTATAGAAAATGCTTTAAATAAAGGTTTACTATATGTTTATGGAGATCTTAGAAAAGCATTAATATTTAAAAATTCAATAGGATTATAATACATAATCAAGAATAAGATAAATTTAATTTTATATATTATTTACAATAGATTCAAAAAGTAATATAATTTGTAGCATAAAGTAAGTGCACTTGACTTTTTAACTTAATATAGAGTAAGCAAGGAAAGGGAAAAGTATTATAGAATACAGTTTTAAGAGAGAAAATGTCACTGGCTGAGAGCATTTTCAAATATGACTATAAGAAAAACTACCCTGGAGCTATGGCTGATTAGCTAAAATTAGTGAAATGTCATCGGTGAAAGCCGTTAAGAGTATAGAGAGAAATTAAATTATTTTAATTTAATTTGGGTGGAACCATGGATATTTCGCATTCATCCCAAGATTTGGGATGGGTGCTTTTTTTGTATATATAATTAAATTAATTTTTGAAAGGAGATAGCAAAATGAGTATAAAAGTAAAACTTAATGATGGATCAATAAGAGAAATTGATGATAATTCAAATGTATTTGATCTTGCAAATTCAATTAGCAGGAATTTAGGTAAAAAAGCAATAGTTGGGGAAGTAAATAATACCTTAGTTGATTTAAGTTATAAATTAAAAGATAATGATGAGGTTAATATTTTAACAGATGATGATAAAAAAGCTATTGAAGTTATTAGGCATTCTACTTCTCATATTATGGCTCAAGCAGTAAAGAGGCTTTATAAAGATGCCAAGCTTGCCATAGGTCCTTCAATAGAAAATGGATTTTATTATGACTTTGACATTGAAACTCCTTTAACTACAGAAGATATTGAAAAAATTGAAAAAGAAATGAACAATATAGTTAAAGAAAATTTGAAATTTGAAAGATTTGATGTTTCTAGAGAAGAAGCTATTAATATGATGGCGGAAAGAAATGAAGATTATAAATTAGAATTAATAAGAGACTTACCTGAAGATGAAAAAATTTCTCTATATAAACAAGGAGATTATTTAGATCTTTGTAGGGGACCACATATTCCATCTACAAAATATGCAAAAGCCTTTAAACTTACAAGTGTAGCTGGTGCATATTGGAGAGGAAATGAAAATAATAAAATGCTTCAAAGAGTTTATGGTGCAGCATTTTCTAATAAGGATCAATTAGATACTTATCTTCATAACTTAGAAGAAGCTAAAAAGAGAGATCATAGAAAATTAGGAAAAGAATTAAAATTATTTACTTTTGCGCCAGAAGGACCAGGCTTCCCATTTTTCTTACCTAAAGGCGTAGTTCTTAAAAATACATTAATTGATTTTTGGAGAGAACTTCATAGAGAAGCAGGATATGTTGAAGTTGAAACTCCAATTATGCTTAATAAAAAATTATGGGAAACTTCTGGACATTGGTATCATTATAAGGAAAATATGTACACTTCTACAATTGATGAAGAAGAATTTGCACTTAAGCCAATGAATTGTCCTGGTGGAATGTTAATATATAAATCAGAAGCTCATTCATATAGGGATTTTCCAATGAGAGTTGGAGAGCTTGGAAGAGTTCACAGACACGAACTTTCAGGTGCATTACATGGACTTATGAGAGTAAGAGCATTTACTCAAGATGATGCACATATCTTTATGCTTCCAGAACAAATTAAATCAGAAATTAAGGGTGTTGTAGAGCTTATTGATAAAGTATATTCTAAATTTGGATTTAAGTATCATGTTGAACTTTCTACAAGGCCAGAAGATTCAATGGGAAGTGATGAGGAGTGGAATTTAGCAGAAGAGTCTTTAAAAGGTGCATTAGAAGAACTTAATTTAGACTTTATAGTCAATGAAGGTGATGGAGCATTTTATGGACCTAAAATAGATTTTCACCTTGAAGATAGTATAGGTAGAACATGGCAATGTGGAACTATTCAACTAGACTTTCAATTACCTCAAAGATTTGAATTAGAGTATGTTGGAAGTGATGGTGAAAAGCATAGACCAATAGTTATTCATAGAGTGATTTTTGGAAGTATAGAAAGATTTATAGGAATATTAATAGAACATTTTGCAGGAAAGTTCCCAACATGGCTTGCTCCAGTTCAAGTGAAAATATTACCTATATCGGATAAGTTCAATGATTATTCAGAAGGAGTTAAAAATAGACTAAATTCCAGTGGAATAAGAGTTGAAATGGATTATAGAAATGAAAAAATAGGTTATAAAATAAGAGAAGCTAGAAATGAAAGAGTTCCTTACATTATCGTTATTGGGGAAAAGGAAGAAAAAGAAAATACTATTTCTCTACGTAGCAGAAAAAATGATGATGAAGGTTCAGTAAAATTACAAGAATTAATTGAAAGAATTAATAAAGAGGTCAAAAATAAAGAATTATAATTTAAATAGCAGATAGCTCAGTATAAAAGCCTATATGCTCCTTTTATAATATATAGTTAAAATAATAGAACTGTAATATTATAAAAGGAGCATTTTAACCCTAAGCTATCTGCTATTTTTACAAACAAAAGGATTTTACAAATATGTATAGAAATGTATAGATAGTAGGAGGCGAGTTTACATTATGAATATTGAACATATTTCTATTGTAGGAATGGGTGCTTTAGGCATTTTATATGGTGATTTTTTTGTAAAAGCATTAGGAAAAGAAGCTGTTAGTTTTATTGCAGATAAAGAGCGTATATATAAATATAAAAATACAGATATTTTTTGTAATGATAAAAAGTGTGATTTTAAAATATTAGATAGTAACGATTCAAATGAGAAAGCAGATCTTTTAATTTTTGCAGTTAAATCAACAGCACTTTTAGATGCTATTAATACAGCTAAAAATAATGTGGGTAAGAATACAATTATACTTTCAGTTCTTAATGGAATTACAAGTGAAGAAATAATAGGAAAAGCTTTCGGAAAAGAACACATGCTATATTGTGTAGCACAAGGAATGGATGCAGTAAAGTTAGAAAATAAATTAACATATTCACATATGGGACAATTGTGTATTGGTATTCCAGATGATGAAAAAGAAAAATTACCAATGCTAGAAACTGTAATAAATTTATTTGATAAAATATCTCTTCCATACACAAAAGAAGATGATATTAATCATCGTTTATATAGTAAATGGATGCTTAATGTAGGTGTAAATCAAGTTGTTATGGTCAATGAAGGAAATTATGGAACTGTACAAGTTCCAGGTAAGCCAAGAGATATGATGAAAGAGGCTATGAGAGAAGTAATTAAAATAGCAGAAAAAGAAAATGTTTCAGTTACAGTAGAAGATTTAGAAAACTATGTTGCGCTTATAGATACATTAGCACCAGAAGGAATGCCATCTATGAGACAAGATGGGCTAACCCATAGATCTTCAGAAGTTGAACTTTTTGCTGGAACTGTTATTAAAAAAGCTGAAAAATATAAATTAGAAGTTCCAGTAAATAAAGAACTATATAATAGAATTAAAGCTATGGAAGAGAAATATTAATTATATTTTTACTATTTTTAACTAGCACAACAAGTTAATATAATAAAAACATTTAAATAGGATTAAGCAGTAAGAAGAATTTTTTCTTACTGCTTAATATTCTACTATCTAATGTTCCAATATGATTTAGCCTCATTTTCTAATTTTTTTAATCTTGTATAATAATCTGGAAATTCCATTAAATGTGCTAAGGCAATTTTACCAGTTAAGATAGGGTCATTATTAGTTACATTAGTATTAGGAAATTTAGTACCATGTTCTAACTCAACATTTAATCCCATTGTAAATTGATTTAAATCAAACTTTTCTTTTGAAAAATCGACTTTTAGTTTTCTAGCTATTTCACGAGCTTCATCAATGGTAAATGACATTTTGATGTTATCACTTCTAAGATTAAAAATTCTCCAATAAGATTTTTTCACAATTAAAACCTATAAATATTATTATCAAAATTAGTATATGGATTATAGGGATTAGTGTGATCTAAATTCAATTTGTTATTTTAACAGTAATATTTCATAATTTATAATGTATGAGGGACATTTTCACTAATTAATCTCATAAAAGTATCTGGAGTTACAATTCTAACTTTAGAGTTTTTATTTAATTTAGTGATTACATCATTAACATTATCCATAGTATTACTCCATACATGAACGTAAATAAAAGTATATGAATTAGGATTTTTTATGTTTGTATAACCTAAATGTATTCTTTCATTAATATTATTAATAAGATCAGTTTCACTTTCTAAATTCCACCAAAGAAGATCACGACAAGAAACAATGGGTTTATTGTTGGACCATAATATTTTTCCTTCATAACTATTATTTTTATCATAATTAAGATAAAAAAGACCATTTATATTATTCTGGAAAGTATATTTATCCCATATATTTGTTTTGTATAAAGCGTTATCATCTAATATAAGAACATAATTTTGATCAACTTTTTTCATATAGTCATTTAATATATTTGTATAACTGTCTAATTTATTTATAGGAAATTTACTAGGATACATATATCCATTGCCAGATGGGGCAGTTACAAAGTTATCAAAATATTTAGAAGAACTTGCACTTTCATAATATTTATTAAAAACTGTAGGTGCTAAGTAGTAAAGTGATGGATTTATCGACCAGCCTAAATTAAAATCACCTCTATAGGATGAGCCATACCAGTTTTTTGAACTATAATTACTTCCAAGCATCCACTGTTGGTTATCACCATCAGACATAATAAATGTAACATAATGAACCCCATCTTCTGATTTATAGTTATCATTTATTTTTTGTTTTTGACGTTTTAAAGGATAAGAGCTTAATACAGAAAGATTATAAGACCAATCAGCTGCAACCACATCTATTCCGCTTTTAGAAGCTATTGTTACATTTGTATGCTCATCAGGTCCCCACCCTAAACAGTGTCCATTGCTATCCATAGAATTAAAAATTTTTTCTCTTAAAGATAAGTCGTTTATATCATCTTCATAAAACATTAATGATTTTGATGTTATTGCATAATCCCTTAAAGCCATAGATTTATCAGGTGACACTTCTAAAACTACAGAATGATTTAAACCAGAATCCCAAAGGTTATCATAAGCCCAATACTTATTTGTTTCTCTGCAATCTTCTATTAAATTTGTTAATCCAGATTCTTTTACCTTATTTTCTATAGCCTCATCAACAGCTAGTGAATTTTTTAATGAAGCAAGGGAACAGGCATTATTTATAGATGGAGAATTGAAAGTTGTATATAATATATAGCCATTTACATATGACTTAAATTTATTTAATAGTTTCCAAGGATCACTAATCATTTTATATTTAACATCATAATTACTTTTTAAGTCTTCAAGCCAAATTTTATAATCAGGTTCTGAATTACTAATAATATAAATTTGTTCCTGTGATTTTCTAGCGACTATTCCTTGAAGTGTTGATATCATAGTTTGTTCTGCCTTAGTCATATCACTTTCTGAGATTACATATAAATACTTTGGAATAACTGAATTTTTTATGTAAGAATCAGAGTCATTTAAAGTACATTCATTAAAAGCTTCAGTAGAGTTCAGAATATAATTACATTGGATAGATCCTAATAAATAGCTTAATACTAAAAGAGCGACTAAAGATATTTTAATGTATTTTTTCATATATAAGCACATCCTAATAAATATTATTAATATTTATTAGAATTAGTAATCTATATAAATTCTATTCATATAGATTGTTTTAGCTATAAGTTACATTTTAGAAGAAACATTATAAATATTATTACTAAAATATTAACTATCTATTTATCTAAAATGCTACTATTTTCTTTAAATGTTAATTATAATATTATTATGCATTATTTTAATGTAAAAACTTATTCAAATATAAAAATATAGCAATAAGAAAACTAAATTAGGGGAGTATACAAATGACAGCAAGTAGATTTAAAGGAAATTTAATGTTAGTATTAACTGCACTTATATGGGGAACAGCATTTGTTGCACAAAGTGTTGGAATGGATTTTGTTGGACCATATACATTTCTTTTTGCAAGAAATATTATAGCAGGAGTGTTTTTAATACTATGTATTTTTTTCTTAAATAAAATTGGGGCTAAGAATAATAATAAAAAAATTAGAAATTCAAGTATCAGAGATGAGAATGGTAATAAAAAATCATTAATAATAGGGGGAGGAATTTGTGGTATAGTACTTTTTGTAGCAAGTGCGTTACAGCAAATTGGAATTGTTTATACTACAGTTGGAAAAGCTGGATTTATAACAGCACTTTATATAATAATAGTGCCTATACTTGGAATCTTTTTTAAGAAGAAAGTACAAGGACAAGTTTGGATAAGTGTAGTAATTGCTATAATTGGACTATACTTGTTATGTATTAATGAAAATTTAAGTATAAATAAAGGTGACTTCTTAATATTTTTATGTTCAATTATTTTTTCTATACATATATTAGTTATAGATCACTTTTCACCAATTGTAGATGGAGTAAAAATGTCATGTATTCAATTCTTTGTTTGTGGAATTCTCTCATTTATACCTATGGTTTTATTTGAAAATCCACAAATAATAAATATATTAAATGCATATAGTCCAATTCTTTATGCTGGAATAATGTCTAGTGGAGTTGCATATACACTTCAGATAGTTGGACAAAAATACACAAGTCCAGTATTAGCATCGCTTATTTTAAGTTTAGAATCAGTTTTTGCAGCACTTTCAGGATGGGTTATTTTAAAAGAAGTATTTTCAGGTAAAGAGATTATTGGATGTATTTTAGTATTTTCAGCAATAATTATTGCACAATTGCCAATTGGAAAGAAAATAGAGGGTAGAGATGTATCAGAAGTTCTATAATATGTTAAGTTATTTATAAATAACTTAAAAGAAATTGAATAAATATAAAATAATTAGAAACAAAGGATATAGCTTAATCTTAACGAAAATTAAGCTATATCCTTTATTATTTTTATTCATATAAACCAGATTTTATAAGCTGTTTTCTTAATTGAGGTCCAATTATTGTTGCAATAACAATCTTTATTAGATCTCCTGGAATAAATGGAATTACTCCAGCTCCTAATGCTGCATTAAATGTAATTCCTGCTTCATATGAAAGCCATGCAGTTCCAAACATATACGTTATAATTGTACCTAATATCATTCCTAAAAATCCCATGTAAATTTTATTTGAAAATTTATCAATAAATATACCGCTAATAAATGCCATGAAAATAAATCCAATTAAATATCCACCAGTTGGTCCAAATAATTTACCAAAGCCACCAGAAAATCCTGAAAATACGGGTAGTCCTATAAGACCTATAAAAAGATATACTATATAGCTAAGGGTTCCCTTTTTGCAGCCAAGGGCATATATTGCAAAGTAAATTGCAAGATTTGTTAATGAAATTGGAACTAATCCAATAGGAATAGATAAAGGTCCTAAAATGCATGTGACTGCAGTCATGACACCAATTAAAGTTAATTGTTTTGTGTTCATTTTTTTTGAAATTTCCATAATTTTATCTCCTTAAATAAATTCATTATTTTTTTATATTAAAGCCAAGTTCCGTAAGCATTTCTTTATCTTGATCAGTATTGTTTCCAACAGTTGTTAACATATCACCAGTAATTGTTGCATTTGCGCCAGATTTAAAGATTTGTCTTCCACCATCTTTAAAATAGCTTCTTCCAGCAGCCATACGAATATAGGCGGTTGGGTTTAAGTAACGAAAAATTGCTATTGTTCTCAAAACATCTTCTTGGGAAATTTTTTCCACATTATAAAGGGGAGTACCTTTTATAGGCATTAATACATTAATGGGTATTGATGTGATTTCAAGCTCAGACAAACTAAGAGCCATATCAATTCTATCTTCCCATGTTTCACCCATACCGATTATTCCACCAGAACAAACTTTAAGGCCTGTCTTTTTTATGAGCTTAATTTCTTGGACTTTATCTTCATATGAGTGAGTTGTACATATATTGTGAAAATTTCTCTTAGAAGTTTCAATATTATGATGATACATTGTAACTCCAGCATCTTTCAATTTTAAAAGTTGTTCTTCTGTTACAAACCCGTGAGATGCACATAAGTGAATGTTACATTCTTCGTTCATTTTTTTATATGTTTCTACAGCTTTATTAAAATCATTACCACTAAGAGATCTTCCAGCAGTAACAATAGAATAGCGATGAACTCCCTTTGCCTCATTTTTCTTACAATCTTCTAAAATTATATTTGAATCTAAAAATTCATATTCATTGATTCCGGTATTATGATGAGTAGATTGAGCGCAAAATTTACAGTTTTCACTACATTTGCCACTACGCCCGTTAATAATTGTACAAAGATCAACATTTTCACCACATAGATTTTCACGAATTTTATTGGCACCTTCACAAAGTTCATTTAAATTTGCTGTTAGAAAAAAATCTAGATTATCATTTCTTGTTAAACGCCTTCCAGAGATAATTTCTTCTGCTAAAATTTCCATATTAATTCATCTCCACATAAAAATATAATAGTTAATATTAACTTTAATTATTAATATATTTTAGAAAACTATAATTACCAAAATATATAATAAATTTAGTATATAGTTCATAAATATAATTGTCAACTATTAAAAAAATAAAAGTTAACAATATTAAATAAATATTCTAAAATGGATAACTATTAAATAAAACGAAGGTTTAGACCGTATATATACACGTTGTGTTAGTAAAAAAATTAATAAAAAAATTATTTATTCTATTTTTGTTTTTGACTATTATTAACTAGCACAACGCGTTATATAGAGTATCTTTTATAATTAGTTATTTTATTTTTGCACTATTTCATGATTTTTTTATCTAAAACCATTTCACATATGTTAGAATTTTAAATAATATTAATCTAGTTTTGATTTATATTTAAATATTTTGAATATAATTAAATTAAAGTAGTTTTTCAAGTGTTTAATTATTGTAGGCATTTAAAAAATAATAAAGTAGAAAAGTATATTCATGATACTTTAGAATACTAAAAATAAGAAAGGAATGAAAAGATTGAAAGGATTAATACACATTTATTGTGGAGATGGAAAAGGAAAGACTACAGCAGCAACAGGACTTGCAATACGTGGAGCTGGATATGGGATGAAGGTTACTTTCGTACAATTTCTAAAAGATGGCTCATCAAGTGAGTTTAATATATTAAATAATATCGATAATATAAATATCATTATTTGTAAGAAAAAACTAGGATTTTCATGGAATATGAATGAAGAGACAAAGGTTATAGCAAAAGAAGAGTACACTAAGCTTTTAGAAAAAGGAATTAATGAAGCGCTAGAAAGAAAAGCTGATATGATAGTATTTGATGAAATAATGTCAGCTATTTCATGTGGGTTTGTTTTGGAAGAAAATTTGATCAAATTTTTAAAAGAAAAACCGGAGGAGTTAGAGGTAATATTAACTGGACGTAACCCTTCTAAGGATTTAGTAGAAATTGCTGATTATGTATCAGAAATTAAGAAGATAAAACATCCGTTTGATTGTGGAATCGCATCAAGGGAAGGAATTGAATATTAATTTATGACTATCTATGAATTTTTAAGAAAAATGAAGATTTACTTAGAAATTCATAGATATTTTTATATTATCAAATATTAATTTTAATAATCAAGTAAAGTAAAAATAAATAGACTTTGACCTTCTTTGACCTTAAATTTATAATATACTTGTAAACAAGGTAAGGGAAAACATGATAGATCAAAGTAAGTTTATAATTTAAATATTTATAAAAATCAAATTATGAATTTACTTAGATGAATGTTTAATTCAAATGAAATTAAAAATAGAGGAGGTCGTTTATATGTTTGGATTAATACCTTTTAAAACAAATCAATTAAATAAAAATCAGGAGGGATTTGAAAATCTATTTGGCGATTTCTTTAATGATGATTTTCTATCACCACTAAATGGAGATAGCAATAAATTTAGCACAGATATCAAAGAGAATGACTCTGAATATCTAGTATGTGCAGAGCTTCCAGGAGTTAAAAAGGAAGATATAGAACTAGATTTTAAGGATAATAAACTTATTATTTCAGCTAAGAGAGAAGATATAGTTGATGAAAAGAAAGAAAATTATATTAGGAAAGAAAGAAACTATGGAGAATTTACTAGAGTATTTACATTTATGAATATAGATAAAGATAAAATAACAGCTAAATTTGAAAATGGCGAATTAAAGATTACACTACCTAAAAAAGCTATTGAAAAAGAACAAAAATCAAAAATAGAGATTAAATAAAATATTATTTTGAAAAATTAAGGAGGTTTTTATATGTTTGGATTGGTACCTTTTAGAACTAATACATTAAATGCAAGAGGAGGATTTTTTGATGATTTCTTAAGTGATTTCTTTAATGATGATTTCTTCTCACCAGTAAGCATGGAAAGTAATCAATTTAATGCAGATGTAAGAGAAACAGCTAATGAATATTTAGTATGTGCAGAACTTCCAGGAGTTAAGAAAGAAGATATAAGTCTTGATTTTAATAATAATCAATTAACAATTTTAGCTAAGAGAGAAGAATTCCATGATGAAAGTAAGGATAATTATATTAGAAAAGAAAGAAGTTATGGACAATTTTCTAGATCATTATATTTTGACAATGTAGATAAAAAGAATATAGCAGCTAAGTTTGAAAATGGAGAACTTAAGATTATATTACCTAAAGAAATTAAAGGCGAACAAGAAAAACAATCAAAAATATTTATTCAATAATATAATGCGTTGTGCTAGTTAATAATAGTCAAAAACAAAAATAGAATAAATAATTATTTTATAAAACTAGAAAAATAAAGAGGAAACTCGACTCATATTCATTCGCTGAGTAAGTTCGAGAAACAAAATACAAGATTTTGACTCTCACTTAAGGCTTACCTCAAAGAGTAAGTTCGAATTACCAAGTGCAAGATGCCCAGAGGGAAAGTTCAACTTGCCAAATACAAGATTTGGAGTTTCACTTTTGGATTCTCACTTATAATTATTTAAAGTTGCACCAAAAAAGTTTGCTCCAATTATTTATCCTATTTTGTTTTATTAATTTTTTAACTAGCACAACGCGTTAATATAGTATTTAAAAATTAGAAGATATAAAAATATAAAATTTTCTCCATAAAATCTCCATATTTTATTGATAATATAAATTCAAACAAAACATAAATGTTAATTATTAACAAAATATAGAGTTTAGGATGCTAAATTATATACATAATTCTAAGAATATTGATTATGAATACAATATTTATTTATGTATATAAAATAAAGCATCAAGGAGGAATAAAATGAAAAATGGGGGGAGCAGGAATAGGATTATCTATAGCAAAGGCAATTATAGAAGCTCATGGAGGAAGAATAGAAGTGGATAGTGAAATAGATAAAGGAAGTATATTTGTAGTGTATTTTAAAAAGTAAAATACTAAGTATTTAAATACTTTAATTTTATAGAATTAAGAAAAATTATAAATTATTTAACAAGGTGTTTTAAATAATTTATAATTTTTTAAATATAAATTATTACTTAATAGATAAATTGTGGTATAATAACAAACATAAAAATATTTATTGGGGGGCTTTTTTTATGTCAAGAGTATATAATTTTTCAGCAGGACCAGCTGTATTACCAGAAGAGGTTCTTAAAGAAGCAGCAGAGGAGATGTTAGACTACAGAGGAACTGGAATGTCAGTTATGGAAATGAGTCATCGTTCTAAGGCTTTTGAAGAAATTATTCAAGATGCAGAAAAAACATTAAGAGAATTAATGAATATTCCAGATAACTATAAGGTATTATTCCTTCAAGGTGGGGCATCACAACAATTTGCAATGGTTCCTATGAATCTTATGAAAAATAAAGTTGCAGATTATATAGTAACAGGCCAATGGGCTAAAAAGGCAGCAGCAGAAGCAAAAATATATGGAAAGGTTAATATCTTAGCTTCTTCAGCAGATAAAACTTTCACATATATACCAGATATGAAAGATATAAAGGTTAGTGATGATGCTGATTATGTTTATATCTGTCATAATAACACAATTTATGGAACTACATATCATGAATTACCAGATGTAGGGGATAAGGTATTAGTAGCAGATATGTCATCTGATATTTTATCACAACCAGTTGATGTAACTAAATATGGATTAATTTTTGCAGGAGTTCAAAAGAATATAGGACCAGCAGGTATGGTTGTTGTAATTATTCGTGAAGATTTAATTACAGAAGATGTACTTGAAAATACTCCAACCATGCTTAGATATAAAATTCATGCAGATAATAACTCATTATACAATACACCACCAGCATATGGAATATACATATGTGGAAAAGTATTTAAATGGCTTAAGAACAAAGGCGGCTTAGAAGCAATGAAGAAGATCAACGAAGAAAAAGCTGCAATACTATATGATTACCTTGATTCAAGTGCAATGTTCAAAGGAACAGTTGTTAAGAAGGACCGTTCACTAATGAATGTGCCATTTGTAACAGGTTCAGATGAATTAGATGCTAAGTTTGTAAAAGAAGCTAAAGCAGCTGGATTTGAAAACATCAAAGGACATAGAACTGTTGGTGGAATGAGAGCAAGTATATATAATGCAATGCCAACAGAAGGTGTTAAAGCTTTAGTAGAATTCATGAAGAAATTTGAAGCTGAAAACAAATAAGAGTGACTTTTATTTAAAATAGTGAAACAATGAGGCTTGTCGCATTAGCGGTTGAAAACTGCTAGCAGCTAGCCTCATTTTTAATGTATTTTTAATTATTTTCTGAAATAAGTTTAACTACATCTTCATAATTTGTAACTTTTTTCACAGTGAAGTATTTCATAAATTCTTTTGTCCACATGTCCATTTCTTCTTTGATTTCATTTATTTCATTCATGATAAATATAACTATCTTACAATTAGTTTTAGACATAGCTGGTAATAATTCTGAAAATCCCCAATTAACATCATCTTCTAAATCTTCAAAACCATTTCTTACATCTACAACAAAATTACTATTAGGATGATTTTTTAATAATTCTAATGCAAATGTAGTTGAGGTCCTATAGTTATAATAGCAACAAAATTTTTTCCAATTAAGAAAAACTAAATTATCTTGATAAATATATTTTACATTACAAAATTCTGAATCAAATTCATCTTTTTCAATTATCTCATTCATCAATTAATGTACCTCCTAAAGCTTATAATAAAATCATATAACCTAATTTTTGATATTAAGTTAAATAAAGTATTATATATAATATTATAACATAATTTTTAAAGATAATAAGAATGACCAATATTTATATTTAATAAATATTTTACTATTAAAACATCTAATTTTTAATCTATATATTATAAAAATTATTGTAAAATTGCCTAATTGTGCAGACGGTTTCATATTGATATAATAAAAACAAATTAATAATATACAAATTTTTAAGAGAATATTTTTATATATTAAATAATTATGCAAATTCTAAATTATGAATTTATGGAGGTTAAATATGTCATTAGAGAATCAAATGAAAACAGGACTTTTATACTGTGAATATGGACATGAAAATCATGAGGATAAGGAATATGAAAAAGTTATTGAGAAGCAAAGAACTTTATGTAAGGAAATGATGTTTGATTTTAATTCAACAAGGCCATCAGATGAAAAGACTAAAACAAAAATACTAAGAGAACTTCTTGCTGAAGTAGGTGAAAGAATATGGATTGAATCACCAGCACATTTTGCTTATGGAAGTAATACACATATAGGAAATAACTTTTATGCGAATTTTAATATGGTAATAGTTGATGATTGCGAAGTGTTTATAGGAGATAATGTTATGTTTGGACCAAATGTTACGCTATCAGTTACTGGACATCCTGTCTATGCTGAATATAGACGTAATGGAACACAATTTTCATTACCAATTCGTATAGGAAATGGAGTTTGGATAGGTGCAAATACTGTTATACTTCCAGGTGTAACTATAGGTGATAATTCTGTGATTGGAGCTGGCAGTGTTGTAACTCATGATGTTCCAGAAAATACAGTAGCATATGGAGCTCCTTGCAGAGTAATTAGAGAAATAAATGAGTATGATAAAGAATACTATCGTAAGGATATGAAAATAAATTTTGGATGGGAGAAATAATAGGAAATCATAAGATTAATTAATAAATTAAAGTTTAATTGATAGAATATATATTATGAAATTATTATAGGAGTAACTAAAAAGTAACTAATTGTTGAATGTATCATATACTGTTATAATAAAATCAACTTAAGAAGACAAAAAAATTTAGGAGGAATAAAAGATGGTTAAACATATAAATGAAAGTGAATTTGAATCAGAAGTATTAAGTGAAGAAGGAGTAGTAGTAGTTGACTTTTTTGCAACTTGGTGTGGACCTTGTAAGATGTTATCTCCAATACTAGAACAAGTTGAAGGAGAAATGGAAAATGTTAAAATAGTTAAGGTTGATGTAGATGAAAATCCTGGAATAGCAGGTGAATATGGAGTTCAAAGCATACCTACTATAAAAGTATTCAAAGGTGGCGAGGATGTTAGTACTAATGTGGGATTTTTACCTAAAGATGCATTAGTTCAAACTATAAATCAATTCAAATAATAAAATATTTGATTAATTCTATATTTATAGAAATTGAATTAAGTGAATACTGTTAAGTTAAGTAGAAATTACTTTTAGATAGTAATGGAATTGCAAAAGAAGTTGTATAGGAGTGAAACACTATGAGCGAAAGATATGATATAGCAATAATAGGAAGTGGCCCAGCAGGGCTTTCAGCAGCTCTTAATGCTAAAATAAGAAATAAATCCTTTATTGTATTTGGAAATAAAAATCTTAGCCCAAAGATTACTAAAGCACCAAAAATAAATAACTATTTGGGGTTTCCAAATTCAAGAGGAGATAAATTAGCTGAAGCTTTTAGAGAACATATAAGTTCAATGGGAATAGAAATAACAGAAGCTAGAGTTAATGCAGTTTATTCCATGGGAGATTATTTCAATTTAATGGTGAAAGACGATATGTATGAAGCTAAATCTATAATTTTAGCTACAGGAGTTGAGTTTTCTAAGCCGCTTAAAGGTGAACTAGAATTTCTAGGAAAAGGTGTTGGGTACTGTGCAACTTGTGATGCTCCATTGTATAAAGGAAAGACAGTTGTTATAGTAGCGTCAAATGAAGAAGCCGAGCAAGAGGCTAATTATGTAAGCGAGATTGCAGGAAAAGTATATTACATACCTATATATAAAGGAGATTATCATTTAAATGATAATATAGAACTAATTGAAGAAAGACCTATAGAAATAGTTGGTGATAAAAAAGTTAGTAAAATAGTTCTTAAAAATTCGGAAATTGAAACTGATGGTGTGTTTTTGTTAAAAGATGCAATATCGCCATCACAGCTAGTTCCTGGACTTGAAGAAAAAGATGGTCATATTAATTGTGACAGATTAATGAAAACCAATATTAATGGATGCTTTGCAGCTGGAGACTGTGTTGGAAAGCCATATCAGTATATTAAAGCAGCTGGAGAAGGCAACATTGCTTCATTAAGCGCAGTAGCATATTTAGACGGAAAGAATTGGTAGTCTTATTTTAAAATCCATTTAAATATAAAAAAAGAGTATTTATGATTTTCTTTATTTAAAGTTGATAATAATTAGTTTTTTTCAGTTTATCTGCATAAGAAATTAGTTGTATAAGATTTTAAATATGAGAAATAATAAATACTCTTTTTAGATTTATAAAATAAACTTATTGCACAAGTATTTTTATATAAATCATTATATTAAGAATTATGAAGTAAATTTACATATTTCTCCTGTATATACATTAATTCTATAAAATTCTATACAAACATATGTTTTGAAAAAATTGATATTTATTGTATAATAGTTATATTATGTATATAATGCTTAAGGGGGTGTGAATTTTTGGAGAAAGAAACTTTGGAAGTATTTACCAGATATACTGAATGGATTAAGGATAATAACCTTGAGGATACAATTTATACTTATATGTTTTATTTTGAATATATAGAGAAAGTAGACTTTTATTTAGAGGTTAGCAATTATGATAAACTTAAAAAAAATAATTATAATACCAATGTATAGTACAAGTATTAATTATCATATATGCTAAAGTCAATAAATTGTTATAAGTTTTAGGTTATTAATAGTTATTTTAGAAACAAAAGAAAATGAACAGTTATACATAGTTTGATTCGCAATTTTAAAATATTTTTTATTTAAAGCTGTTTAGAGAAAAAAATTAAAAATTGTCCTTTTATTTAGTAAATTATTTTATATAGTAAAAGGACAATAGTTAAGATTAGAAAAAAGAGAATTATTTTTACTAAATATAAACTAATATATTTATAAGAGGAACATATATGAAGTATTATTATAAATTAAATCAATTATGAACAATCTATTAGAGTATGCTATAGATTGATTTTTTTATTTTATGGCTATTGTATATTTAATCATATGGAAAATTATTAAATGCGATGATATAATTTTGTTATAATGATTAAATTGTAGAAAAAAACAATAAATAGTATAATATGGTCATATATAGTAAAAAAATAAGATATATGATACTGTAATTATATTGTGGAGGGAATTTTATGAGAGGGATAAAAGCAAAAATATTATTACCATTATTTATTATGTTTATATTTTTTATAGGTTTTATATTTTTTCAATTTAATAATACTCTAAATAATCTTAAGATAGTTAAAGAAATGGAGAGTAAATATTTTACCACAGCATTAAAAGCAGATGATTTAAAACTAAATGTTGTACAAGTACAACAATGGCTTACAGATATAAGTGCTACACGTGGATTAGATGGGTTAGATGATGGATTTGACAAAGCAGAAGAAAATGCAAACAATGTAAAATTACTTTTAGCAGATTTAAAAGAAATTAATCCAGAATATACTGATAAAATTGATGAAATTGAAAAAAGCTTTGATCCATATTATGAAACAGGAAAAGAAATGGCACAAGGGTATGTTAGTGGAGGACCAACTTCAGGAAATTTATTAATGGAGAATTTTGATAATAATGCTGAAATAATCAATTCTAGGGTAGATGAATTTATTACATTTTCAAAGGAAAATGTAAATAGATCAATAATTGAAATGGAAAAGCAAATAGATAAAAGTATTATTATAATAATTATTGGTGCCGCCATATTAGTTATAATGACAATTATGACTTTTATATTTACTAATAAAAATATTATTAATCCAATTAATAAAATATTATCTAAATTGAAGCTGATGGCTGACAATGGTGGAGACTTAACACAGAGTATTGACTTTAAGAGTAATGATGAAATTGGAGAGCTTGCAAAGAACTTTAATTTAATGCAGAATTCTTTTAGGCAAATAATAAAGACTATAAAAGAGGAATCAATAAGTATTGAAGATAAAATGGAAAATACAAATGAAAATATTGTACAGCTATCTAAAATGATTGAAGATATTTATTTAACAGTAGAAGAAGTATCTAGCGCAATGGAGGAAACTACAGCAGCAACAGAAGAGATAAATGCACTAACAAATGAAATAGATTCAGATATTCAAAAAATAGCTAAAAAATCAAAGGATGAATCAGATAATTCACTTAAAATTAAAGAAAGAGCAAATGAATTAAAGAATACTGCAATTAAATCTAAAGAAACAGCAGAAAAAATCAATAATGAAACACAAGAAAAATTGTTAGATGCGATAGAAAGATCGAAAGAGGTTGAAAAAATAGATATTTTATCTAAGGCTATTTTAGAAATAACAGAACAGACAAATTTATTGGCTTTAAATGCATCAATTGAAGCAGCAAGAGCAGGAGAGGCTGGAAAAGGATTTGCAGTTGTAGCAGAACAAATAAGAATACTTGCCGAAGATTCAAGAAAAACAGCTGCTGATATACAAGATATAAATAACAAAGTCACAAATTCAGTAAATAATTTAATAGATACATCAAAAGAAATTGTTGATTTTATAAATGGGAAAGTAGTAAATGATTATAATATGATTGTTAAAATAGGAGAGCAATATAATGATGATGCAATAATGATTAATGAAGTAACAAATGATTTTAGTATAAAATCAGGTTCTATAAAAAATTCAATTGACACAGTAACAGAATCAATGGAAAATATAACCACAGCAAGTAGTGAATGTGCTAATGGGGCAGGAAATATATCTGAACATATGAATACTATATCAGAAAAATCCAACCAAATAACTGAATTAGTTGACCAAGTTAATAATAGTACGCAAAAATTAGTTAATATAGTTAGTGATTTTGCTGTTTAATTATAAAGAATACATAAATAAGTTTGCAATTAATAACTAATAAAAAGCAGTTCTAATATCTATATTTTTAAATATAGATATTAGAACTGTTATTATTTAAAAATATTTTAAAGTAACATTTCTACTATTGAAATAAACTCATTAAAGTTAGTACAATTACTTAACTTATCTTGAATCCCATCATCATTTATTATTTTTATAAATATGTTATTAACTGAGTCCATATCAAAATAGTCGTTTTTATTAATGGCAAGCATCATAACAAATTTAACAGAAACTTCTTCATTCCAAATTATTGGCTCATCTAAGACAGCAACACATATTTTTGTTTTTGTAGATGATAATTCCATTGGATGTGGAATTGCTAAAAAGTTATCTATATTAGTTGGGGAAAGGGTTTCTCTATATAATATAGATTTTGTAAATGAAGGAAATACTATTTCATTTTCATTTAATATGCAACACATTAAATTTAAAAGTTCGGTTTTACTTTTTACCTTAGGTGATTTAATAAATAATTTTGGGTCAAAGTATTCGTCTAAAAGCTTGCTTGAAATAACTGATTTATTTGTTATGGCTTTAGAAACATTTTGAATATCTTTATTTAATAATGTAAAATCTACTAAAACAACTGGTATTGTATCATGCTTTAGTGGAATAGTTGAAATTATTAAATCTATATTAGTAAATTTTTTTGATTTAAATTGATTAAATGATAAACATTCAATAATATTTAACTTATCATGAAATACTTTATTTATCTGTGCCTCTAACAGTCTGCTTGTTCCATATCCAGAGCCACAAATTATAACAGCATTTTTTATCTTTATATTGTTTTGAAAGAACCTCTCAATAGCAGCACCAATATGTAAGGAAACATAGCCTACTTCATCTTCATTAAATGTATATATACTATTTTTAAATACTTTTTCAATAGAAGTAAAAGTTATTTCAAATGCTAGAGGATAATTGCTTTTTATAGTATTTATAAGTGGATTTACTTTATTTAAGTTATAGTATTTAGAGTTTAAAATTGATTTAAAGTGAAGAAGTAAATCATGGTATAGTATTTTATCTTCTCTAAGATCAAAATTATATGTATCATATATTGTATTAAGCAGTTCTTTTGTATAGTTAACTATTCTTATATCAATATTATCAATATCATCATTTAATGACTTACTTTTGGTGTTGTAGTGATTGTAGATATAAAATTTATCTGCTTTTGAAATAATAATATTATATTTGTTTTCAATATATTTAAATATATTTTCTACACAATCATTAATGTTAAAGTCATAGTGAGGGATATCTTTAGTATTTTCTAATTTGTGATTAAGTAGTATTCTACTTATAGTAATAGCTAAATGTATCATGAAGTTCTTAAAATTAAAGTCTGAAAATTCAACATTAGATTTATTGACTTCTTTTAGAACTACTTCTTGTAATTCATCTAAATTAACATCTTTAAAAAGGTCTTTTTCTTCATCTGTAAAACCTATTATATAATTCTCAAAATCTCTATTTATTATATTATCTGAAATGCATTGTCTAATATCAAATTCTTTACCACTTATTTTTAATCCATGATATGGTTTTGAAATAAGAGTAAGGTTGTATTTTGATAATATAGTCTTTATTCTTTTTATATCATTTAATATAGTCACTTTACTTACATATAAAATATCAGCTAAATCTTCTACTTTAATATAATCATTGTTATAAAGAATATGTTTTAATATATACTTATTACGCTCAATTGGAGAGTCTGGAATCTCATTTGAATCCATAATTTCCTCAGAGTTTTTGGCAAGGTATTCTTGATACAAGTTTAAATCAAAAATATCTATATAATAACCTTCACCTCTTTTAATTTTTATAACAGCTCCATGCTTTTCAAGAATAGAGTTTATTGAAGTTATATCATTTCTTATGGTCCTTTCAGTGACTTTTAACTTTTCACTTAGACGTTTACAGGAGATTTTTGAATCACCTTGACTTAGCAATTCAAATAAAGACAATAATCTCTTTTGCATAAACATTGTATTCACAACCTTTTTATTAAAAATATTATATACAATTATATAATCATTACTATGTTTTTAGCAAATTGATATATATTTTTCCTCATAAAAGTGGAAGTGGATTATTGGGAGTAAAGGTGTTTCAAAGTATAAGTGGAAATGCAATGTTTGTGATATATATATTTCCAGGTAAAAGTGGAAGGAGATTGGTTAGTGTATATATGTTTCCATATTTATATGGAAATAAATTGTGTTTAGGTTTATAGGTAATTTATATATAATAAAAAATGTAATCAGTTACAGCAAAAGAGAGGTGAGCTTGGATATGATATTAGAAGAAAAAAATATATTTTTAGATGAAGATTTATCAAGTAAAGAAGAAGTATTAGAATTTATAGCAGATGAAGCTAAGAAGCTCGGAATTACTGATAATAGAGAGGGACTTTTAAAAGATCTTTGGAAGAGGGAGGAAGAATATTCAACAGGAATACAAGATGGCTTTGCAATTCCACATTCTAAAAGTCAATATGTAAATAATCCAACAATTTTGTATATAAAGACAAATAAGGATATTGAATGGGAAACTCTTGATGATAGCAAGGTTAGATATGTATTTAATTTACTAGTTCCTAAGGAAAATGAAGATAATGTTCATTTAAAGATGTTATCAAAACTTGCCACTTGTTTGATGGAAGATGATTTCAAAAAGGAAGTTATTGAAGCAGTTGACAAGAGCAAGCTAATAAAATATATTTCTGATAAGATGAAGGAGGAATAAATTATGAAAATAGTTGCAGTTACATCATGCCCAGCAGGACTTGCACATACACCAATGGCTGCTAAGGCATTAGAACAAGCAGGAGCTAAAATGGGATACGACATTAAAGTAGAGCAACAAGGTGCGATGGGACAGTTAAACACTATTACAAAAGAGGAAGCAAAAGCAGCAGATTTTGTACTTATAGCATCTGATCAGCATATTGCTGGAATGGATAGGTTTGAAGGCAAGAAGGTAATAAGAGTTAAAATCGGAGTAGCCTTAAAGAAGCCAGAAGCTGTTATTGAAAAATGTATTGAAGCAATTTCAAAATAAAAAAGCAATCTCATCCATTGCGGGGATGAGATTACTCAGAAGAATATACTTACACAAGTAAGTATAAATTATTGATTAGGTTTATTATATCACATAAAAAAGTCCTTAGAAAATAAAAATTTAGGAGGCGTATATTTATGTCAAAGGGAAAATCTATTTTAGAAGAAGTTAAAGGTCATTTAATGACAGGTATTTCATATATATTACCACTTATAATTGGAGCATCATTAGTAGTTGCAATTCCAAAGCTTACAGCTTTAGCTCTTGGAATAACAAGCTTAGATGCATATGCAGATGTAACAGGTTTTTATCATACTTTATACTTAATGGAACAAGTAGGATGGACAGGTATTGGATTACTTAATGTTGTTTTAGGCGGATTTATAGCTTACTCAATTGGAGATAAACCAGCTATGGGAGCAGGATTTATTGGCGGACTTATTGCAAGTAATACAAAAGCAGGATTTCTTGGTGCAGTAATAGCAGGTTTCTTTGCAGGTTACTTATGTAAATTCTTAAAAGAAAAGATTAAGATTTCAGGATCAGCAGCAGGTATGATGCCACTTATAATAATGCCACTTATAACTGTAGGGCTAACAGGATTCTTAATGAGCGTTTTATTAGCAGGTCCTTTAGGATACATAAATACTTCATTAAATGTATGGATAGAAAATATGTGTCAAAATGGTACAAATGTTGTAGTTCTAGCTATTGTGCTAGGGGCAATGATTGGCTTTGATTTAGGCGGTCCAGTTAATAAAGCAGCTTGGATGGCTGGAAATGCATTAATGCTTGAAGGAATTTATCTTCCAGCAATATTAGTTAACTGTGCAATTGTAATCCCACCACTTGGATATGGTTTAGCTACTTTTATAAAAAAGAGCAGATTTTCAAAGAGTTTAGCAGAAACAGGAAAAGGTAACATTGTTATGGGTATTATAGGTATTACAGAAGGTGCAATTCCATTTACCTTAACTAATCCATTAAAATTAGTTCCTGTTAATATGATTGGATGTGCTGTTGGTTCAGGTCTTGCAGCATTACTTGGAGCACATGCAATAATGCCTCCAGTAGGTGGATTGTATGGATTCATATCAGTAGGTTCAGGCTGGGCTTATTTAGTAGGAGCTATTGTAGGTTCATTAACAATAGCAATATTATCAGTAATATTAGTTGATTTTACTGAAGAAAATAGCAGCAGTGATAGCTCAGATGATGATGACGATGAAATAATATTAGAAATGTAATAATAGCTTAAGTAAGAAAATTAGAATTATGAATCGTGCTATTTAAGATAATATCCCATTTTATCTATAAATAGCACGATACATTATATAGGGTAAATATTGCAGTTTTAGGAGGAAATAGTTATGAAGAATAAGGTACATGTAGTTCCACATAGTCATTGGGATAGAGAGTGGTATTTCACAACATCAAGATCAAAAATATATCTTATGAAAGATTTTAAGGATGTTTTAGATACACTAGAAGAAAAAGATGATTTTAAATATTTTATGATAGATGCTCAAGCTTCATTACTAGATGATTATTTGAAGTGGAGACCAGAGGATGAAAAAAGAATTAGAGATTTAGTTCAAAGAAAAAAATTAGTAATTGGACCTTGGTATACGCAAACAGATCAATTAGTAATATCAGGGGAATCAATAGTTAGAAATCTTTATTATGGAATAGATAGATGTAAAGAATTTGGAGAACCTATGAGAGTAGGATATGTTCCAGACTCATTTGGACAATCAGCTCAAATGCCACAAATATATAGAGGGTTTGGAATTGATTCATCGCTATTTTGGCGTGGTGTTTCTGATGATATGGTAGATAAAACTGAATTTAACTGGAAAGGTTCAGATGGCTCCAAGGTATTAGCAGTACAAATTCCTTTTGGATATTATTATGGTGGAAATATTCCGGAAGATGAAGAAGAGTTAAAAGTATATTTAAAAGAGCAAATTGGAAAGCTTAAGGAAAAGGCTTCAACTAACAATGTATATTTTCCTAATGGATTTGACCAAGCTCCAATTAGAACAAACTTACCAGAAATAATAAAGAAAGCAAATGAAATAGATTCAGAAAATGAATATGAAATAAGCTCAATAGAAAACTATATTTCTGCTGTAAGAAAAGAAAGAAAAGATTTTGATGAACTTGAAGGTGAATTTGTTAATGGTAAACATATGAGGATTCATAAATCAATCTTCTCATCAAGATCAGATTTAAAAATAATGAACAATAAATTAGAAAATTACATTGTAAATGTTCTTGAACCATTATTAAGTGTAAGCTATTCTTTAGGAAATGAGTATCCTCATTTAGTCATGAAGGATATTTGGAAGCTTATGTTTGAAAATGCAGCTCATGATAGTATTGGCTCATGTAATAGTGATACAACAAATGAAGATGTTTATATGAGATATAAACAAGCTAGAGATTTAAGTATAAATCTTTTAGATCTTCATATGAGACTTATAAGTACTCAGATTAAAAACAATAATGAAGAAATTACACTTACTTTATTTAATGGATTACCTAAAAAGAGAAATGAAGTTATAGAATTTGAAATATACATACCAAAAGAAGATTTTATAATAAAAGATAAAAGTGGTAATATTCTTGACTATGTAGTAAAAGAAAAAGAAGATATTACAGATTATGTATTAACTCAAACAATTAGATTAAACCCAAGTAAGAAAATATATATTCCAGACACAGTTTATAGAGCTAAAATTGCTCTTAATGCAAAAAATATACCAGCAATGGGATATACACAACTAGTATTTGAACTTAATAAAAGAAATAGTTGCAATATTAGAGAATGTATAGAAGACAATGAAATAGAAAATAAATATTATAAGATTACAGCTAATGAAAATGGATCTGTAGACATTTTAGATAAAATTTCAAATAGGGTGTATAAGAACCAAGCTGTGCTTGAAGATAATGGGGATGATGGAGATTCATATAATTATTCACCACCAAGAAAAGATTTATATGTTTCATCTTTAAATTCTCAATCTAATATTAAAGTATTAAAATCTGAGGTTCAAGAAGAATTAATACTTAAATATTCAATGATTATTCCAGCTTCATTAGAAGAAAGGGCAGAGGGGAAAGTTTCTGTTGAAATGCCTGTTGAAGCTAAAATTACTTTAAATGCTGAAGATAATGTAATTGGATTTAAAGTTAAAGTAAATAATGATAAAGCACTGTCACATAGATTAAGAGTTTTATTTAATAGTAATATAGCATCTAAATTCTCAATAGCAGACCAGCAATTTGGAATAATACAAAGACCAACTGTATTAAAAGAAGATATTGAAATTTGGGAGAAAGATCAAGATGCATGGCAGGAGAAGCCTATAACTATTGAAGCTATGCAAAGCTTTGCTACCTTAGAAAATGGAGAAAGAGGTTTAGCAGTAATAACTAATTGTGTTGGAGAGTATCAAATAGTTGGAGAAGAATTTGATACAATAGCTTTAACATTATTCAGAAGCTTTGGCTATATGGGAAAAGAGAATTTATTGTATAGACCAGGCAGAGCTTCTGGAGAAAAGATTATAGAAACACCAGATGCACAATTAATTGGAGAATTAAATTTTGAATTTGGTGTTCATATATACAATGAAGAATTTGATAAAGCAGATATAGCTGGATTAGCCAAGAGATTCCTAACACCTATTCAAGTATATGAATATGCTGACTTCTTAAATGGTAGAATGATATTTGCCTTTAGAGATGAAGAAAAGATTTATGAAAATGAATATAGCTTAATGGAATTAGAAGAAGAAAACTTCACAGTAAGTGCAATAAAGAAAGAAGAAAATGGTGAAGGATTCCTAATAAGAATCTTTAATGGAATGAAAAATGATGATACTAAAGGATCTATTAGAATCAACGCAAATATAAACAAAGCTTACTATGCAATGCTTGATGAAAGCTATAATAAAGAAGATAAGTGTGAAATATTAGGAGAAAATATAGTACCAAAGACTTTAAAACACTGCAAAGTACAAACAATAGTAATTAAATAATATATTGACATATTTAAAATAATAAACAAAAGAGTAATCCACAAAAGTGATGATATTTATAATAGCTTCTGTGGATTACTTTTTTATAACAAATACTATAATATAGTAAAATAAGATGATCAGATTTGATTTTTACAAAAAACACTGATATTATTTACTTAAAAAATATGTATTGTACTAGTTATAATATTTAAATAAAGTGAAGAGTAATGACTAATTGTATAGATTATGCAATACATAAAAATAGAAACATAAGGAAGAGGACGGAAAGTATGAGTTCGATAAAAGAAGTAGCTAAAAAGGCTGGAGTATCTATATCTTCAGTATCAAAGGTTTTTAATGGATATCCAGATATTGGAGATAAAACAAAAGAAAAGGTAATGAAAGCAGCAAAGGAATTGAACTATTCTCCTAATGTAATTGCTAAAAATTTATCACAGAAGCAGACTAAAACTATTGCATTGATTTTATCTAACTTTAATGAGTCAAATGGAGCAGATGGAATTGTATTTAAGACTATGAGTGGGATTTTTAGAGCATGTGTAGAACAGGAGTATGAGCTTTTAATATTTACAGCCACACAATCTCAACAACAGGAAAAGTCTTATTATCAGTTGTGTAGGGAGAGGTTAGTTGCAGGAGTTGTAATATCAGGATTAAAAACTACAGATAGATATTTTAAGGAAATTATAGAAAGTGAAATACCTACAGTTGTAATTGATACTCAGACAGTTGGAAAAAACACATCAAGTATATCAGTTAACAATATTGAGGCTGCTAAGGAAGGTGTAAATTATTTAATAAAGAAGGGTCATAAAAAAATAGGACTTATAAATGGACATAGAAAAGCAGTAGTATCTATGGAAAGAGAACAAGGATATGTAGAAGCTTTAAGAGAGGCTGCTATTGAAATAAATCCAGATTTTGTTTGTGAAGGAGATTTTTCAGAGATTAAAGCGTATTTATTGGCAGAAGATTATTTAAAGAAAAATCCAGAGCTAACAGCTGTGTTCTGTGCTAGTGATCTAATGGCAATAGGATTTATGAGAAGGTGCCATGAACTTGGAATAGCAATTCCGGATCAAATATCTGTTTTAGGTTTTGATGATATAAATTTAGCTAAGTATGTAACACCAGCTTTATCGACAGTTAGGCAGGACTTTGGAACAATGGGATATGAAGCGACCTTGCTTTTAATAAACAATATAAAATCACAGGAATTTGGAATTCACAAAAATTTACAACAAAAAGTTGTTGACAGAAGTAGTGTAAAGAATTTATAATGAAATCACAGAAAACGCTTTAGTAAAATTTATAGAGGTTTAAAATAAAACCTCTTATATTTTAAAAGTTTAAGAAAACGCTTTAGTAAAATTTGGCGTATAAATGAAACTTCAAAAAACGTTTTTGCATTCAATAATATTTTACATTAATAGGAGGCCAAAGGGATGATGGACTATACAAAAGGTCAAGGGGAATTCAAGAATTGGATAGTTTCTGAAACTGAATTTTCTACTAAGCACTTAGGTAAGTGTGAGTCAATAATGTATTTAGGAAATGGATACATGGGAATACGTTCAGCAACAGAAGAAACGTATATTGGTGAAGTAAGAGATACTTTTATTTCAGGTACTTTCAATAAGTTTGATGAAAACGAAGTCACTGAATTACCAAATGTTGCAGATGTAACTAATTTAGATATTACAGTAGATGGAGAACGCTTTTCTTTAGAATTTGGAGAAGTTAAAGAATATGTACGTCAGTTAAATTTAAAAACTGCTGAGCTTAAACGTTCATTTATTTGGATATCACCTAAGGGAAAAGAAATCAAATTTGATTTTAGACGTTTTGTTTCTTTAGAAAATTTACATTTAGTTTCAGCTAAGATGGAAGTAACGCCTTTGAATGACAAAATAGATTTTAAAGTTAATTCAGGAATTAATGGACAGCTTTCAAACACAGGAAGCCAACATTTTAGTGAAGGTGAACGTAGAATATATGAAAAGAAATATGTTCAATTAATTCAGACTACAACTGAATCTAAAATTGATATTATTATAAACACAACACATAAGGTTAAAGTAGGAAATACTGAACTAAATGAGCCAGTAATGGGAATGGATCGTAGAAAGGTATGGGTTACTTACAGTACAGAAATCGAAAAAGGCCAAACTTTAAATTTTGAAAAAATGACAAATATGTTTACTTCAATTGATAAAGAAGCTGAAGGAAAGACTTTATTAGCAATAAGAGAAATGTCTTTAGAGAATATAAAGAAAGAAAGCTGTAAAGACTATGTAAAGGTTTTAAAAGAAAGCATAGATGCATGGGAAAATAAAGTTTGGAATAAGTATCCATTTGATATAAAAACTTCAGAGGATTTCGATTTATTAGCTATAAGATTTACTTTATATCACTTAACTATAATGACACCAGCGCATGACTCACGCATGGGGATTGGGGCTAAGGCATTAAGTGGAGAAGGATATAAAGGACACTCATTCTGGGATACAGAAATATTTATATTACCATTCTTCATATATTCAAATCCAGAGGTGGCTAGATCACTTCTAGAGTATCGTTACAAAGGTTTAGTAGGAGCTAGAAAGAAAGCAAAAGAAAATGGATATGAAGGTGCAATGTATCCATGGGAAGCAGCTTGGCCAACAGACGGAGAAGTAACACCAGTTTGGGGGGCTGTAGATATAATCACGGGAGAACAAACTAAAATTTGGTCAGGTTTCATTGAGCAACATATTACTTCTGATATAGCGAATGCAGTATGGCAATATTACATGATAACTGGTGATGAAGAATTTATGAGCAGTTATGGATATGAAATGCTACTAGATACAGCAAGGTTTTGGATAAGTCGTTTAGAGTGGAATGAAGAAAAGGGAGAATATCACATAAATGATGTCATAGGACCAGATGAATATAAAGAACATGTAAACAACAACGCATTTACAAATTACATGGCTCATCACAATATATCATTGGCTATGGAATACTGTGAAAAATTAAAAAATGAAAATAAAGAATTATATGATAGATTAAATGAAAAACTTAACTTAGAAAGGTCAATGGAATTGTGGAGTGAAAGAGTAGGAAAGATATATCTTCCTAAGCCTAATGAAGATGGTATTATAGCACAAGATGATACATATCTTCAAAAGAAAATAATTGATTTAGTTAAGTATAAAAATCAAACAAAGATAGGTTCATTATTTGAAGAATATAACTTAGAGCAAGTAAATGAAATGCAAATATCTAAACAAGCAGATATTATGATTTTATTCTACTTACTAGAAAATAAGTTTAGTAAGGAAGTCAAATTAGCAAACTATAATTACTATGAGCCTAAGACTTTACATGATTCATCATTATCATTATCAACACACTGTATTTTAGCAAATGATTTAGGTGATAAAGAGTTAGCATATGATTTATTTAGCCGTGCAACTAAGATAGACTTAGGTCCAGCAATGAATACATCAGATCATGGAGTACATGCGGCTTCAATTGGTGGTATATGGCAATGTATAGTAATGGGCTTTACTGGAGTAAGAATGCTTGGTGGAGAGCTTAGAATAAATCCAAATTTGCCTGCTAAATGGGAAGAAGTTTCATTTAATATAAATTGGAAGGGACAACTTCTTAAAATTAAAGCAACACATAAAGAATTAGAAGTAGCAGTAGAAGGAAAGAAAGAAGTTACATTAAGTGTTGAAAACAATAAATACACATTTACTAATTTATTAAAAGTGGATTTAAAGTAGCCTTAACAAAAATGTTTTTATAAATAATTCTAAGATAAATCTTGAAAGACAATTTTGAGATTTATCTTAGGAAAATAAATCTTTAATAAACTTTAAAAAATTAATATAAAAATAAAGCTTAGTAAAATCAATTAAACATGACTCTTAACAAAATAGATTTATAAAATCAAATTTAAGATAAATTTTAGGAGGAAATAGAAATGAAAAAGATATTAGCTTTAGTAACAGCAACTGTATTAACTTTTGGAATGCTTACAGGATGTGGAAGTTCAAGTGGAAGCGGAAGCTCAGATAAAAAAATAACTTTAGCAGTATGGGGATCATCACCAGCAGAAATTACTGCACTTGAAAAGACTATAAGCGAATTTACTGATAAAACAGGAATAACTGTAGAAAAAGAAGTCATTCAAGATAAATATATGGATGTAATGAAAGCACGTTTTGCTGCAAATAACGCTCCAGATGTATTTTATGTAGATTCATTTGAATTACCAGCATTAGCAGAAAGTGGAGTTTTATTAGATCAAACAGATTCACTTGTTGATAAAGATGATTTTTATGAACCACTATTAAATGCATTTAAGGGTTCTGATGACAAAATATATGGAGTTCCAAAGGATTACTCAACTTTAGCTGTATATGCTAACACTAATTTATTAGAGCAAGCAGGTGTAAAGACATCAGATATACCAACAGATATGAATGAATTTTTTAAATTTGTTGACGATTTAAAAAGTAAACTTCCAGAAGGTGTAGCACCAATGTTAGTAGAAAAAGATTTAGCTAGACATTTAGATGAGCTAGATACATTGGGAGCAAATGTAATTAAAGAAGATGGAACAGCAGATTTTGCTTCAAATCCAAAGGTTGAAGAATATATGCAAAATTATATAGATGGTAAGAAAAATGGTTCTATTGTATTTGCAAAAGAAGATTTAGGTAGTGATTCAGCAATCTCAGCTTTTGGTAGTGAAAAAGTAGCATTAATGATTGAAGGAAACTGGTCACTTGGGGCATTTGCACAAGATTATCCTTCATTAAAATTTGAAACAGTAGCATTGCCAAAAATAGAGGGCAAAAATCACACAATGTCATTTACAGCTGGATATTCAATAAGTAAAAATACTAAGAACAAAGAAGGCGCACAAGAATTTGTAAACTACATGACTAAAGATGGTCAAGAAACTTGGTGTTCAGGTGCAGGCGTATTACCTTCACGTAAGTCAGTAGCAGAGAAAATGGATGTTGTAAACGATTCTTTAAAGAAAGCTCATGTTGAAGGAGCAGATTATGCGACAGTATGGAGCAGAGGAACCACTTTACCAATAATAAACACTGCTTTTGGAAATCAATTCTTAGGTGCAATGAATGGTCAAATAGACTTAAAATCTGCATTAGAAGCTATTGATAAAGAATCTAATGATGAAATAAAGCGTCAACAATAAAAATTCAAGGGATGCTTTGAGCATCCCTTTTATTAAACAATTGGAGGTCGGAAATGAAAAGAAATAAAAGTAACAATTTACAAGGATACTCATTTATGACGCCAGCTCTTTTTATAATTATAAGTTTTACAGTATTACCAATAGTCTTTGCATTCGTAATGATGTTTTTTAAAGTAAATTTAATGTCAAACACATGGGACTTTACTGGTATCCAAAACTTTGTAAAGATTTTTGAGGATCCAAAATTTTGGGCAGCATGTAAAAATACTTTTAAATATGTATTAGTAGTTGTGCCTATTCAAACAATGCTCGCAATGATTTTAGCAGCAGTATTAAACTCAAAAATAAAATTTAAACGTGGTTTTTTAACACTTATGTTTATACCAACATTAACATCTTCAGCAGCGATGACTTTAATATTTATGTGGTTATTCAACAATAACACAGGACTTGCAACACAACTTATTTACCAAATTACAGGATTAAAACTTAATTTTTTATCAGACCCTAACTTAGCTTTAAGCGTAATAATGATAATGAATATATTTTCAACAATACCTCATTTTATGGTTATATTTTTATCAGGACTACAAGATATACCAAATGGAGTATATGAGGCAGCATCAATCGATGGTGCAGGTCCAATAAAACAATTTTTCTCAATTACTATGCCACAGCTTATGCCTATAACTTTTTATGTAGTTACGATGGGATTAATAGGATGTTTCCAAATATTTGACCAAGCATATATTATGTCTGGTGGAGATGGAGGACCTATGAATTCAACCCTTACATTTACACTATATATTTACCAATTAGCGTTTAGCAGTAATGATATGGGTCGTGCATCCACATTAGCATTTATACTTGCAGCAATAATATTCACAGTGTCATTTGCGGTAAAGAGATTCATGAATGCTGATGAAGCAAAGAGGTAGGTGAAGAATATGAAAAAAAATAAATCAACAGATAACTTAGGTAAGAAAAAAATTAGTATTGGAAAAATACTTATATATATAGTGCTTATAACATATTCACTTATTACTTTAGTTCCATTTATATGGACAGTATTAACTTCAATAAAGCCACAAGCAGAAATATCAGCAGGAAATACAATATTACCTTCAGCAGTAACTTTTGATGCTTATAAGACAATATTTTCATCAAAGCTTCCTTTATGGATAATGAATTCAACAATAGTAGCAATACTTGTAACCATTGTAAATATAATTTTTAACACAATGGCTGGATATGCACTTGCAAGAATTGAGTTTAAAGGAAGAGATGCTATATTTGCATTACTTATGGCATTAATAATGGTTCCAGCTCAAGTTACTATGATACCAACTTACATTATAGTATCAAAGTTAGGGCTTATAAATACACATACAGCATTAGTACTTACATCAGCCATTAATATAGGATATATATTTATGATGCGTCAGTTTTTTATAAATTTTCCAAGGGATGTTGAAGAAGCAGCTTCATTAGATGGATTAACTAAAATGGGAACATTCTTTAGAGTAGTATTTCCAAATGCAAAGCCAGCTCTTGCAACACAAGCTATATTTATTTTTATGGGAACATGGAATGAATTTATGAAGCCATTGTTATATATTTCAAGTGAAAATAAATACATGTTAACACAAGGATTAAATGCATTGGCTAAATCTTTTAAAAACGTAACAGCTTGGAATGTAATTATGGCAGGAGCTTTAGTATCAATCATACCAATATTTATAGCATATTTATTTTTAAATAAATATTTTATAACAGTCAATGACCAATCAGGAGGTCTTAAGTAAGAAATAAAATAGTCAGCTATAAAAGAAATAATTAAAAGTATTTTAATATTAAGAAAGAAATATTTATTTGATTTATAGTCTGACTAATTTAATTATGACATAGCAGCAATTAGGAGGATGGAATTATGAAAAAAATAGAAGCAGTTATATTTGATTTAGATGGAGTAATTACAGATACAGCACATTTTCATTTTTTAGCATGGAGAAATTTAGCAAGGGGTCTTGGGATAGATTTTACTTTAGAATTCAATGAAGAATTAAAAGGAATAAGTCGTATCGAAAGTTTAGAAAAAATATTAGTATTTGGTGGAATTCAAGATAAATATACAAAAGAAGAGAAGGATTCATTAGCTACTAAGAAGAATACAGAATATGTAGAATTATTAAAGGATATGAAAGAATCTGATATATATCCAGGAATTAAAGAATTACTAGAAGAATTAAGAGCAAATAATATTAAAGTTGCGTTAGCATCAGCTAGTAAGAATGCACCAATGATATTAGAAGCTTTAAAAATAACAAATCTATTTGATTATGTAGTAAATCCCGATTCAGTTGCTAAAGGAAAACCAGCACCGGATATATTTTTAGCAGGAGCTGAAGCAGTAGGAGCAGATCCTAAAAACTGTATAGGAGTGGAAGACGCAACAGCAGGAATAAAGGCAATTTTAGATGCAGGGATGTTTGCAGTGGGAGTTGGAACTCCAAAAGAAATGACAGAGGCTGGAGCAAACTTGGTTGTAGAAAAAACTAAAGATTTAAGTTTAGATTTATTTATTAAAAATATATAGGTATGGTTTAATATATTTTAAGAAAATATATCCATTTAATTATAATAATATATTTAAACTATAAATTTAAAATACATAATAGACTAATATAAAATTAATTATGATAATCAAGAAGTTGGTGAATATATGAACAGAATATATTGTGTTGGGGAGTCAATAGTAAATTTTACTCAAACTAATAATGATTTTAAAGATATTGAGACATTTATGAGAATGCCAAGTGGATCAGCTATTAATGTAGCTATGACAATTTCTAAACTTGGAGGAGTAGCTTCTGTGGTTTCTAAAATTGGAAATGATGGTTTTGGAAAATATATTAAGAAGGTGCTATCAGAAAATAATATAGAGACTAAAAATCTAGTTCAATTGGGTAAGTCTTCATTAAAGTTTATAACTTTAGATGAAGAAAATGAACTTATTATAGGAGACTATGAAGATCATAAATTAGAAATAAAAGAAGAAATATCCAGGGGAGATATAGTTCATTTTAGTTCAGCTCTAGCATTTTCAAATTATAAATTAAAAGAAAATTATTATGAATTATTAAAGTATGTAAAGAAACAAGGCGCATATATTTCATTTAATCCTAATTATGAAAGTCAATTAATTAGTAAAAAGGATACAGATTATTTTAGGAAAGACTGTTGGGAGTTTATGAAAGAAGCAAACTGTATAAAACTTAGTTTAGAGGAAGCTTTACTATTAGCTAATACCAACAAACTTGAAGAGGCTATAGAAAAAATATTGGAAGAGAAACTTGAAACTGTTTTTATTAATCTTGGTGAAAAAGGAACAGTATTATTTAATAATGATCAATTTATTCAAATACCTACTATATCAGTACATAAAGAGAACTTTGATGGAGCAGGGGATGGTTTTGTAGGAGCTATATTATATAAATTAGTAAAATGTAAATATAGTGGATTTAACATGGAAGAATGGAAAGATATCGTGACATTTGCAAATAAGGTTGGTGCACTAATATGTAGGACTGAAGGAGGAATTATGTCCATAGATAAAATTGATTTAGAATAGCTTATTTGTAAAAGCAGTAAAAAGATGGAGGCGTACATATGCAGTTAAATATAAACGGTTGGAAGATTAGTGAAGAGGGAATTAATAGAGAACAAATAGCTAAAACTGAAACTATTTTTGCACTATCTAATGGATACTTTGGAACTAGAGGTTCTTTTGAAGAAAGTTCATCTAAATATCATAATGATGCTACTTATATGAATGGTTTTTATGATAAGGAAAATATCAATTATGGGGAATCTGCTTATGGATATGCTAAGGAAAGACAGAAAATGATAGATATTCCTAATGGAAAGCTTATAGATTTAGAGGTAGATGGAGAAATATTAAGCCTAGATAAATCAAACATAAGACTACATAAAAGGGAGTTAGATTTACAAGCAGGTGTTTTAAAGCGTGAATTTATTTTTGAAACAAGGTCTAAGAAACAAGTGAAAGTTGAAATAGAAAGGTTTGTTTCAAGTACTAGGAAAGAATTAATGGCTATTAATTATAAAGTTAAAGCTCTAAATTTCTCAGGAAATATAAAGCTAGTTAGTGGGTTAAAAGAAGTTCCACCTAATATACCATCAGCAGAAGATGACCCAAGAGTAGGAAGTTTAGATAAAGAGCTACCATTAATAAGAACTAATAGTGTTTTTGCAAAAGAGGATACTATTTTTAATGAATATGTTACAGATAGCTCTAAACTTTATTTGGCGTTAGGAGTTACACATAGTTTAGATAGAAGTGGTATATACAGTAAAAGCCCTTCAGAAGATAAAATAGAAATAGTAGTAGACATAGATTTATCAGAAAATGAGGAAGTAAATTTAACTAAGTATGTTTATTATAAAAGACTAAACAATAAAAGTGAATTTGCTGATGCTAGAAAAGAAGTTGAAGAATTAAATAAAGTTACCTTTGAAAGACTTAGAAATGAACAAAAACAATATTTTGAGGAATTTTGGGAAAAGTCTGATGTAGAAATTCAAGGTGATGATGAAACACAAGCAGCCATAAGATATAATATGTTTAACTTATTACAGAATGTAGGGAAAAATGGTCAGACTAACATATGTGCGAAAGGATTAACAGGAGAAGGCTATGATGGACACTATTTCTGGGATACAGAAATATATGTAATGCCATTCTTTGTTTATACAAATCCTTCTATTGCACGTAAGCTTTTAGAGTATCGTTATTCTATATTGGATGCTGCAAGAGATAGAGCAAAAGAAATGAGCTATGAAGGAGCACTTTATCCTTGGAGAACTATAAATGGCCAAGAAACTTCAGCATACTATCCAGCTGGAACCGCACAAATTCATATAAATGCAGATATATGTAATGCAATTAAGTTATATTATGAAGTGACTAAAGATACTGAATTTATTAAAGAAATGGGACTAGAAATTCTAGTAGAAACTTCAAGGTTCTATAAAAGTTATAGTGAATTCATAGAAGGAAAAGGCTATTGCTTTAATTCTGTTACAGGTCCAGATGAGTATACTGCTTTAGTTAATAATAATGCATATACAAATATGATGATAAAAAATCAAATAAGCTTTTTAGTTAATTTAATAGATGAATTAAAAATAAGTGGATTAATAAAAGAACTTCCATTTAATATGACGATAGAAGAACTTAGTGAATTTAAAGATATGTCAAAAAAAATATATATAAAAAAAATTGGAAACTTAATTGCTCAAGATGATTCATTCTTTGAAAAAGCACCTTGGGACTTTAAATTAAGACCGAAAAAACCTTTGCTTTTAAATTATCATCCAATGGTTATTTATAAATACCAAGTATTAAAGCAAGCTGACTTAGTACTTGCAATGTATTTATTAAGTGATAAATTTACTATGGAAGAGAAGAAAGAAAATTACACATATTATGAGCCATTAACAACTCATGATTCATCACTTTCTGAATGCATTCATGGAATTGTCGCAGCAGAAATAGGAAATAATGAAATAGCTTATAAATATTTTGAAGATACAGTAAAAACTGATTTATATGATAACCATAATAATGTTAAAGATGGGGTTCATATAGCAGCGATGGCAGGAAGCTGGCTTGGAATAACAGCTGGTTTTGGGGGAGTAAGATTAATAGAAGGGAAGCTTCACATAAATCCAATGCTTCCAGATAATTGGAATGAATATAAGTTTAAACTAAATTATAGAGAGTCGCTTATTGAAATAGAGGTTTCAAAATCTGGAGTTATAGCAAAAATTATTAAAGGAAAAGAGCAAGAAATAGTTCTTTTGGGAGAAAATAAAATAATATCACAATAAATTCTATGTTATAATAATACCAAGGGTAACTATTGCTTTACATCATCTAAAGTTAATTTTTATTTATTTGGTCTTTGGAGTAGTTTAATTAAAACAGCTAGCAGCCCGCAGAAGATTAGGGTTAAATCCCTACTCCAAAGTTTATTATTTTATGGTTTAATATATATTGTTCAATTAAACTTTCAAATAAAACTCTTTGATTAGCTTGGTATATGGCAAATTTATTATTTTTTAAGTTAAAATGTATTTTTATATATTTATCTTCAATAATATTTTTATAAGGAGTTTTATTTATTTCATCAAATAGTAATAGCATTAAGTAAATTTCATCATTAGTATCCATATGGATTAATGTATTATCCATAAAAACTCTTTCAAAGGATATTTCTTTATCTGCAATATTTCTAAATTTTTCTTTTAGGATTGATTCATAAAAATTAGATATAAAATTTCTAAAAGAATTTAAATCTAAGTTATAATTAAATACTTTGTCATCAATATTTTTATTAATAGTATTTTGAAAACAGGAATACGATTTTTGATTTTCTTTTATAGTAAATACATAATAATCCATTTCATTTCTAATAAACCATTGATTTTTAACAAGTTTCATATATCAACACCTTACTAATAATTACCAATCCTGTTTCTTATAATCTTTTAGGAGAATTCCGTATTCATCCACTTTATCACTATTTAGATGTTTAAAAATTGGACTACAAATTCTTGAAGCTGCATCTTCGTAAGTTAAAGGAGCATTAAAGCTTTTATCACAGATTCCATTCCAATTCTTAGGAAATTGATTAGATACCCATCCAGAGTCTATACTGTATAAAAATATTCTATCCTTTGTATAATCTTTTGCTAAGGATTTTGTAAGTATATTTAAAGAAGCTTTTGCCATATTAGTATGTAGATGTTTGCTAGATTTTCTTTTCTCGCTAAACATACCTTCAAGAGAAGATACATTAATGATAAACTTATTCTTATTATAACTTTTAGTAAGTAGATTTTTTAATCTAGTACAAAGCATAAAAGGAGCAGTAGAATTTATAATTTGTACTTCTAAAAATTCATATAAAGAAATGTCTTCTGGTTTTGCAATCCAAGAATTATAATTATCTGTTTCCTCAAGATTAATAATATTTTCTGATTTAGAATTGTAAGATAACTTGTTTTTAAGTTCTATAAGTCCAAGTTGAGATGGTTTTTCATTGCTATTTTTCCCTAAATAGGCTAAAGCTAAATTATTTTCTAGGTTATAAAGTTCATTATAATAATCATTGCTTTTCTTTATAGTTTGTGCTGCATTTCTTACTATAATATCTAGCTTAGAAAAATTGGCTTCATATAATTTATAAAATTTTCTAGTCCGTTTGCTTTCTTTAAATCAAGTTCGCATATTATAAGGTTATCTTTCCAAACATTAAAGTCATCTTCTTTAGAATATGTGTTTAAAGCATTTAATGGAAATCGAGAAGTTACTATTACTTTGGCACCAGCTCTAAGTAATTTTAAAGCACTATAGTAACCTATCTTTATCCTGCCACCTGTAACTAGAGCTAAATACTTAGATAAATCTGCACTTCGTTCTCGTTCTATTAAATTGAAATCGCCACATTCTTTACATAATTTATAATAGCTTTTATGTCTTTCAGTAAGCTCTTTTCTACATATATAACATCTTTCCATTGAAATTCTCCTATTAAAAGTTCTGAATATATTTTTAATTATTCTACTAAATTATATCAATTTCTAATTAGTAATGTATGAAAATTTATAAGATAAACATATATTAACTTGTTATGATAGTTAAAAATAGTAAAAACCTAAAATCAGATAAATACTTGTTTTATAATTTTTAAAATGGAACAATAGATAATATTATTTTATTTATGGTATATATACTAATACATGTATTAAATGATAGAATATAAAATATATATTTAAATAATATTAAAAGACAGTAGAATTATATTAGTTTTAGAAAAAATTAGTGAGTTTAATATCTTACAAATTATTAAATTTAACAAGGAAAATCTTGTTGTAAATTTTAAGGGGGTATATATGAAGATTAAACCTAAGGAATTTTGTAAAAATGAAAGATCATATATTATTAGATCAGCAGAAGAAATGGATGCAAGACAATTATCAATAATAAGGCCACAAATTGATGGAGAAACTGAGAACTTAGACAGAGAAAAAGGGGAAGGTTTTATAGATGAAAATGGCTTTATAGAACGTATTAAGGCAGATACCTATAATGAAAAAAATTTATTTTTAGTTGCTGTCATTGATGAAAAGATTGTTGGATTTTCACGATGTGAAGGAAGTGACTTAAAGAGATTTGCTCATAAAGTTGAATTCGGAATATGCATACTTAAGGACTATTGGGGATATGGAATAGGAAAAAATCTTCTAAAAGAAACTACTGAGTGGGCAGATTCTAATAATATAAGAAAAATAACTTTAAATGTTGTAGAAACAAATAATAAGGCTATAAAATTGTATGAAGAATTTGGTTTTGAAATAGAAGGAATATTAAAAATGGATAGACTACTATCTGATGGAAAATTTTACAACACTTTGGTTATGGAGAGAATTAAAGAATAATTTATTTGTTATAGTTATATTGTATTTTTTATGATAATAATATTTCAAGATAAATACAAGGGGGGATTAAAATAAAGCATATACCTAACATATTGACTATGTTTAGGATTATTTTTTCTTTAATCCTATTATTTATTGAACCCAAAACTCCATTATTTTTAACTATTTACATTCTTTGTGGATTAAGTGATGTTTTAGATGGATATATTGCTAGAAAATATGCTTTAACAAGTCAATTAGGGGCAACACTTGATAGTGTAGCAGATTTTATATTTATAAGTGTTGTTTTGGTTAGATTTATACCAATTATTAATTTACAAATAGAAATATTAATTTGGATATTTCTAATTATGTGTGTACGCTTATTTTCTCTAATAATTGGATTTTTCAAATATCATACATTTGCATTTCTTCATACATATGCTAATAAGGTAAGTGGGCTTTTACTATTTTCTTTTCCAATACTATTTAATAGATTTAGTATAACTACTATATGTTATTTTATTTGTATAGTAGCAAGTTTTTCTGCAATAGAAGAATTGGTTATCAATATAAAATCAAGAAAATTATTTAGAGATATTAAAGGGATATTTGATAAATCGCAAGAGTAGATAAATTTACTATATGATCAAAATAATAAGATAAAGAAATGTAATAAATAAGTATTTCATATTTATTACATTTCTTTATATTGGTATTCAAATTTAAATTAAAATACATAATTATTTAAAATAAAATTAAGCGCCATGCTTTAATGGATGCTTATGTATATCTTCTGTTCCAGCGTTAACAGCAGTTTCATAGTACAATATCTTATAATTAATTTTATCTAATGATTTTTGAATTTCATGTAGCTGTTTTTCAGCTTCATCTTTTCTTTCTTTAAACATTTGAAGGCGCTGCTCTAATGTTGAATCACCTTCCATGCACCAATCAATAAAAATTTTTATATCTTTAATTTGCATACCAGTATTTTTGAGACAGCTAATTACAGAAAGCCATTCAAAATCGCTATCTTTAAATTGACGAATGCCAGAAGGTGAACGATCAACAAATGGAAGAAGACCTTCTTTGTCATAGTAACGTAATGTATGAGCTGTTATTCCAGTTCTCTCAGATGCTTGAGCAATTGTATATGTCATTTAATCATCACTCCTAAATTAGAAAATTTTATATTAACTATTATATAAGTTAGATCTAGCTCTAAGTCAAGAAAAATAGATTAAATATAATAAAATTAATTAATATTTTTGGCATACTCAATTCCTAATGAAGTTATTCTTATTACTACTATACAAATATTATCTACAATTACAAATGCATATCCATTTTTTTGTATGTATTTTAAAGCAGCATAAAGTTCTTTTAAATCATTATTATTTATGTTATCTGGGATTATATAAGTATATGTTTTTCTACATTTTATATAATGCTGATAAGCTTTAAATAATATATCGTTAACAAATTTATTCATAAAAATCCCCCTTATAGAAAATTATACAATAAAAATGCTATAAAATTAATAATTTAATATATTATAGGTTAATTATAAGAAATATGATTATTTATCATAATTATATTGACTTAGAGTTAACTTTAAGTTTTATAATTTAAATATATAAAGGATTAAATCATCTCAGATGTATATTTTAAATTTAAAATATTCAAGAAGGATAGTTTCAATAATTTATATTTATACAAAAGAATATTACAAAAGATTTAGAAATAAATAATAGATTATAGAAATAAAAGTTTAAGTATATCTTCAAATTGAAGATATACTTAAACAAACTATTTATGTGGAAGGAGAATCTATAATATGGTTAAAGTAGCAAAATTAAAGAATGGGAATGATATTCCAGTAATAGGGCTTGGAGTATGGCAATCTGGAGAAGAAACAAAGGATGCGGTTTTAAGTGCTTTAAAGGCTGGATATAGACATATTGATACAGCAGCAGCATATGGAAATGAAGCAGCAGTAGGAGAAGCTATAAAAGAAAGTGGTATTCCTCGTGAGGAGATATTTGTTACAACAAAATTGTGGAATAATGATATAAGATCTCACAAAGAAAGAGAAGCTTTAGAAGAAAGTTTAAAAAAGCTACAGTTAGATTATGTTGATCTATACTTAATACATTGGCCAGTTGAAGGCGAATATATTAAATCATACAAAGTAATGGAAGAATTATATAAAGAAGGAAAGATTAAATCACTTGGGGTTTGTAACTGTAAGAAACATCATTTAGAAGCATTACTTAAAGAGGTTGAAATATACCCAGTAGTTGATCAAATGGAATATAGTCCACAAATTCAAGATGAAGAAATTTATAATTTTTGTAAGGAAAATAATATTGTATTAGAAGCTTGGTCTCCACTTGGAAGAGGCACATGTTTAAATAATGAAGCAATTAGTGAAATTGCATCTAAATACAATAAAAGCACAGCACAAGTAATTATTAGATGGTTATTACAAAAGGATATTGTTCCCCTACCTAAATCAGTTCATGAAAACAGAATAATTGAAAATGCAAATGTTTTTGATTTTGAATTAACAGAAGATGAAATTAAAACAATAAATGATTTAAATCAAAATCTAAGAACAGGTCCAGATCCAGATAATTTTAATTTTTAATTTGGAATTGCGCTATTATCACAAAACTTAGAAATAAGTTTGAAATATATATTTTATATAGTTAACTTGAAGAAATATATTATATAATAAAGATAAAAGGTTTAATGAAATGGAGGAGTTAAAAGTGGAAAATTTTAAATTTAATGCTTACACAGAAATGTTATTTGGAAAAGGTGAAATTTCTAAATTACCAGAAGTTTTAAAAAGACATGGAAAAAATGTATTACTGGCTTATGGTGGAGGAAGTATTAAAAGAAATGGGATATATGACACAATAAAAACTCTCTTAAAAGATTTTAACATTGTAGAATTAGATGGGATTGAACCTAATCCAAGAATTGAGACTGTAAAACGTGGAGTAGAACTTTCCAAGGAAAACAATATAGATGTTATTTTAGCAGTTGGTGGAGGAAGTACTATAGATTGCTCAAAGGTTGTAGGAGCTGCATATTATTATGAGGGAGATGCTTGGGACATAGTAAAAGATCCTTCAAAAATAGGGAAGGTTCTTCCAATAGTAACTGTACTTACAATGGCAGCAACTGGTTCTGAAATGAATAAAAATGCTGTTATTTCAAAAATGGATACTAATGAAAAATTAGGAACTGCATCTTGGAATATGATTCCTCAAACTTCAATATTAGATCCAGAATATTTATACACTTTACCATCTATTCAAACAGCAGCTGGTACTGCTGATATTATGTCACACATATTTGAAAATTATTTTAGCAAAACTCCTGATGCATTTGTACAAGATAAATTTTCAGAAGGATTACTTCAAACCTGTATAAAATACTGTCCAATAGCACTAAAGGAACCAAAAAATTATGAGGCGCGTGCAAATTTAATGTGGGCTAGTTCTATGGCTCTTAATGGATTATGTGGAAGCGGAAAAGAAGGGGCATGGACATGTCACCCTATTGAACATGAATTAAGTGCATTTTATGATATTACTCATGGAATAGGTTTAGCAATAGTTACTCCAAGATGGATGAGATATATTTTAAGTGATAATACAGTTGATAAATTTGTTGATTATGCTGTTAATGTATGGCATTTGCCAGTTAGTGATGATAAATTTGCTCTTGCAAATGAAGCTATAGATAAGACAGAAGAATTCTTTAAAGAATGTGGTATTCCAATGACTTTAACTGAACTTAAAATTGATGATTCAAAATTTGATGAAATGTCAAAGGGAGCAGTAATTCGTGGCGGATTGTCACATGCTTATGTTCCATTAAAAGAAGAGGATGTCCATAAGATATTAGAAATGTGTTTATAGATTTTAATTATTTTAAGAGTTTATTATAAGTATATAAGAGGAAATATGTTAATACAAATATAAGAATTTTTCTTATTAAGTTTGCATATATCCTCTTTTTTTATTAGTTTAAATTTAGATATTCTTTACATGAATTAGTGTAAAAAATATAGTATTAAAATTTAAAAGAAAATTATCAGAAAATTCACAAAAATATCTTGGATATTTTGCTAAAATTATGTAGAATAAAAGAGAAATATTAAATGTTTATAAGGGAGGAATACTTATGTCTAAGATTATTATTGCACCAAATAAATATGTACAATCAGCTGGAGAACTTGCAAATTTGTCAAAATATATTTCTGATTTAGGTAAACATGCATTATGTCTTGCAACAGAAGGTGGTCTTAAGAGGGTAAAGAAAACTATAGATGAGAGTTTTCAAGGAAGTGAATGTTCTATTCTTTATGAAAATTTTAATGGTGAATGCTCTATGAAAGAAATTAATCGTATATTAGAAATTTGTAATCAAAATAATATAGACATAATAGTTGGTATAGGAGGAGGAAAAATTCTAGATACTGCAAAAAGCGTGGGGTATTATAAGGAGATACCAGTAGTTATAGTGCCAACAATAGCTTCAACTGATGCACCTTGTAGTGCTTTATCTGTCATTTATACAGATGAAGGAGTTTTTGAAAAGTACTTATTTTTAAAACAAAATCCTAATTTAGTGTTAGTAGACACAGATATTATTGCAAAAGCACCAACTAGACTTATTGTATCTGGAATGGGAGATGCACTTGCCACATATTTTGAAGCAAGAGCTTGTGAAGCTTCTGGAGCTACAACTTGTGCAGGAGGAAAAACTACACTTGCAGCTATAGCATTAGCAGAACTCTGTTATGATACTTTATTAACAGAAGGTGAGCTTGCGATGAAGGCTGTAGAAAATAATGTTTGTACCAAGGCAGTAGAGAAAGTAATAGAAGCAAACACTTTACTTAGTGGAATTGGTTTTGAAAGTGGAGGACTGGCAGGGGCACATGCTATACATAATGGATTTACAGTATTACCACAATGTCATCATATGTATCATGGGGAAAAAGTTGCTTTTGGTACATTAGTACAACTTATATTAGAAGATTCTCCAGAAGAAGAATTAGCAGAAGTATTGGATTTTTGTTGTAGAGTAGGACTACCAGTAACTTTAAAGCAACTTGGAATCACAGAAATAAAAGAAGAAGAAATTATGGAAGTTGCTAAAGCATCAACAGTAGAAGGAGAATCAATTCATAATATGCCATTCCCTGTTACTGCAAAAGATGTTTATGCAGCAATTTTAACTGCAGATGCTATTGGAAGTGAGTATGTAGAATAAATTAAATTTAAAATATATGCAACATTTTCCTTAGATGAATTGTGTTATATATAGATAGACATTTTAGCATATGTAAAATTATAAGGTAAATATATTCATAATATGAAAATATATAATAAAAATAGTTTAAGGAGATGAGTTTTATGAAAACAATGAAGATAATTTCAGCACTTATGTTAGGAATAGCAGCAATTTCAATAATACCTATGGGGGCATCAGCTGATTCAGAAAATATAAATAATCAAGAGACTGCTACTTTCATGTCACCATATGTTCAAGTGTATGGACAAGTTAGCGAAAAAAATGATGGAAAGATACTTATTAAAAATGCAACTAATGTAAATAATGAAATTTTATTAAATGTGTCTGAAGAAACAATAATAATTGATGCAGTTACTGGGTTGCCAGTATTAATGGATGATATAGATTTAAATGATGGCATATATGCATATATGGGACAAGCTATGACTTTAAGTATTCCACCAATGACAAATGCTAAAGCTATCATTGTAAATATACCTCAAGATTTTAGAGCTCCAAAGTACATTAAAGTGGAATCTATAAAGAAAAATACTGATGGAAGTGTAACTGTTGTAGGAGATGGAGGAGCATTAGAAGCTACTTTAGATAGTTCAACAAATGTATTTCCATACCGTACTAGAAATATTGTGACTATTGATAATATTGAAGTAGGTTCAAATTTAGTATTATGGGAAAAAGAAAGTAAAGATATGGTTCAGACATTAGAATTACCTGTAAAAGTAAAAGTAGAAAAATGTTTAATAGCACCAAAAGACGTAGAAGATAATTCTATTTTAGAAACTGAAGAAAAAACATGGATAAAAGAAAATGAAAATTGGTACTATACTCAAAATGGTGTTAAAGCTAAAGGATGGATACAAGATAATAACAAATGGTATCATTTAAATAATGAAGGTGTAATGGAAAAGGGATGGATTAAAGATAATGGAAAATGGTATTTCTTAAGTGAAACTGGATCAATGAAAACAGGTTGGATATTAGATAATGGAAAGTATTATTTCTTAAATGAAAGTGGAGAAATGCTTAGTAATCAATATATTGATGGATACTATTTAGGCAATGATGGTACTTGGGTTAAGTAATAAAATAAACTAACTTTATTTTAAAATATAATAAAAGCTGTTGTATAGAATTATATTTAGATTTTTAATTTTTACTTAGCTCATAAAAATATTAAAACCCGGCTCACCATTATTAAATGAGCAAGTTAAAAAATTAAATAAAAGCATATCATTAATTAATGAAATTTTAATGATATGCTTATTTTTTTATTATATTTAAAACTAGTTCAAGAAGTCATATTGAGAAACAGATAAGTTAAACCATATTTGTAGTTTTATATGCTTTAGGAGAAAACCCAGTTTCTTTTTTAAAAATCTGACTAAAGTAAGATGAATTACCAAAGCCAACAATTGAAGCAATGTCTCTAATAGAATAGTTAGTTGTAGTTAATAGACTTTTTGCTTCATCTATTCTTTTATTTATCAAATAAGCAATTGGAGATATACCTATTTGTTTTGAAAATGTATGTACTAAATTATATTTATTCATGTAGGATATATCAGATAGATGATCTAAAGTAATATTATGAGCATAGTGAGTATCTATATAATTTTTTACTTTAACACACTCTAAATTTAAATTTTGCTTTGGTTTCTGCATAAGAAGCATAGAAGGATCATTTCTAAGGACATTTATTATAAATAGAGAAAGCATACTTTTACAAGCAGTTTCATATTTATAGTCCTTAAGCTCAATTTCTTGTATTAAACAATTTAGATGATTAAGTATATAGGAACTATTATTACTAAAATTAAGTATTTTGTATAACTGGTTATTACCTTTGTCATCAAAAATATGTTTTATTTCAGAAAAGTTAAGTGAAAAATTATCAATTCCTAGGACTATATATTCTAAAGGATTTTCATCTAAGCTAGATTTTTCTGTGTGTAGGCAGTTAGGATTGATTATAATTAAATCCCATTGATTTACCTTTACCATTTTATCATCTAATTGAAATTCACCTTTACCATTAGTTATAAAGAAGATTTCCATAAAAGGATGAAAATGAGCAGTACTATGCCAATCATTTTCAAATTTAGATTTATTAATGTAAAGTAGTTCGAAATTAAAATTAGAAATGTCTTTATCATTAATTAAATATCGTGTATTACTCATAGAAACACCTCAAAATAATAATTATTATTATAAAAATATATGGAATTGACTATATTAATACAATTATAACATAAAATACATTTAAATGAAGTTGTTATTGATGCCAATATAACTAAAAAAGTTAGCAATAATATTGTTGATTTAGATATTTAATTACAATATAATTCAGATATACCAATTATTACTTATATGGATATTATAAACTTATAGATGAATATATCATATATAATATCCATATAAAAATTCATACATAACTTAATAATATTGAATAATATATTATAAATTTAATAATCTGGCGATGGGGTCATAGGAAAGATTTTTCTATGATCCTATTTTGGTATAAAAAATTATATGATATATAAAGTGATACATAAAATAGAGTATCAAGAGAGCAATGTATGTATTATTATGAAAAAAAATTAAAATACTATTGGTTTGTAGTGATTCAGTATGTATTTTAGATATGTAGACTAATATGTATAGTAAATTATATTTAAGTAAAATTGTTATCAATAGCAAGATTACTAAAAAAAATAGCAATAATATTGTTGTGGAAATGATTACATTGTAATAGTATATAAACATAAACATTAGGACGGGGGAGGAGTATTAAATGGGAAGGAAAAGTAGAGAGAGTAAAATATTTATAGGATTGTCATTAATTCCTGCAGCTATATTATTCATACTATTTATGGTTATTCCAACTATAAACGTATTTTGGATGTCATTATTCAAATGGGGAGGTTTAGTAAATAATAAAAAGTTTGTTGGATTAGATAATTTTAAAATATTATTTAAAGATATTAGTTTTTTAAAATCATTTCAAAATACAATATTCTTACTAGTGGTAGTTACCATTGTGACTTTAGCGCTAGCCATAATATCCGCAGCTGTTTTAACAAGGGAAGATACTAAATTTAAAAACTTCTTTAGAATAGTGTTTTATTTTCCAAACATATTATCTGTAGTTGTTATCTCAGCAATATTTTCAGCAATTCTTGATCCAAATCAAGGGATAATAAATGCGAGCCTTAAAGCATTAAGTTTAGATTCACTTACTAGAATGTGGCTTGGTGACCAAAAGGTTGTAATATGGTGTATTGCACTTGCTATGATATGGCAAGCAGTTGGTTATTATATGGTAATGTACATGTCTAGTATGAGTAGCATACCAAAGAGTTTATACGAATCAGCAGACTTAGAAGGTGCAACAAGAATGCAACAATTTTTTAAAATAACTCTTCCATTAGTTTGGAATACTGTAAGAACAACATTAACCTTCTTTGTAATAAGTACAATAAATTTAAGCTTTTTATTTGTAAAGGTAATGACAAGTGGTGGACCAGATGGATCTTCAGAAGTATTTTTAAGTTATATGTACAAGCAAGCTTATAGTAATTCATCTTATGGTTATGGAATGGCAATAGGAGTTGTGATATTTATATTCTCATTCTTATTATCATTAATAATAAACAAAATAACTAAAAGAGATGTTATAGAGTTCTAGGAGGTGAGAGTTATGAAAAAGTTATTAAAAAATGTATCAGGTGAAAAATTAATGAAAATATTCACATATCTCTGTTTGAGCATTTTTGCAATTAGTATATTGGTTCCTTTAGGTTGGGCATTTTTAGCATCATTAAAACATAAATCAGAGTTTTATGGGAATCCATGGGCTATGCCTAAAGGG
>ERZ1036424.102-NODE-102-length-62442-cov-5.053697_pt1 | contig 62442 bp, 49 predicted proteins | sample MGYA00514221_ERZ1036424 | MGnify/ENA primary metagenome ERZ1036424 (study PRJEB33795, sample SAMN09464939) | human gut metagenome | host: Homo sapiens | place: USA: Stanford, California | collected 2016-11 | study: EMG produced TPA metagenomics assembly of the... | reverse complement strand
AATCAGTTATTTCAAGTCCATTAATGACCATTCTTACAGTCTTTGCTATATCATAATTAGTGACCCCAACCATATTAGCTTTTTCTTCATTAACCTTAACATTAAGTTTATATGAATCATAACCGTAATTATCTTCTATATTTCTAATTCCTTCTATGTTATATAACTTTTCTTTTATATTTTCTGAAATCTTGCGAAGTTCATCTATGTCATCACCACTTACTCGCACTTCAATTGGATAGTCCACAGGAATGCCAATCTCCAACTTTTTAATAGTAACAATAACTCCTGGAACCTTTTCTTCAATTTCTTTTTGTATTCTCTTTATTTCACTTTGTTTTCCATTAACTAAAAATTGTGCTTTATTTGATGCCTGTGTTGTTGGAACAAATGATGTATAATATTTTGTGAATCCATCCCCAGCCTTAAAGGAAAAATCTTTTATAGAATCTTCCTTAATCAATATATCCCCTATTTTTTGTGCTGTTTCATAGGTTTTTTCAGTATTACTTCCATCTTTAATAGACATATCAATTATATATTGATCTCTTTCAACTGGTGGAAATAATTGAACATCTAAAGTAGGTACTACAAACATACTTGCAACAAAAATAGCTACAAATATCAAAACTAATGATCTTGGTACTTTTAATGCAATTTCTAAAGCTTTTCCATAAACATTTAAAACTTTTTCAGAAATTACATCTAATTTTAATTTCTTAAGTATCTTGGTTTTTAATTTTTTACCTTCTGTATCTTTAGGTTTTATTTCTAAAAATTTATGCCCCATTGCTGGTACTATAGTAAGAGATGTTATAAATGAACCAATCAGTGTTACACAAACAAGTATTGGCAATGACTTAACGAATTTACCAGCTGATCCCTGCATCATAGCAAGTGGCAAAAATGAGGCTACTGTTGTTAAGGTAGATGTGAGTATTGGTATTTTAACCTCATCAATACCTTTAGTGCAGGCTGTTAACCTGTCCTCTCCTCTTTCTAAATAAAGATACATGCTGTCATTAGCTACAATTCCATTAGCTACAAGCAAACTTAATGATATTATCAAAGATGCAATTGATACTTGATGAAGTGGTATATTCAATACTTTCATTGAAATAAATACTAAAGCTATGATAATTGGTATAGGTAGCGAAACTATTATTGAACTTCTAAGTCCCATTGCTAATAATACAACCACTAAAACTAATACTACTGCAGAAATCAGATTATTTTCAAAAAGACTTATTGAACTTTCTACAAAGTTTGCTTCACTTGTAATTTCAGTAAGATTCATATTTGCATAAAGTTCATTTTCCTTAAAGTTTTCTATAATACTATCTAATCTTTTATTTATACTAAGTACATTTTCTCCTTCTTTGTACTTAATCCCTATTATAAGTGCTTTCTCATTATTAACCCCAGCCATTATTTCTTTCTTTTCTTCTACTTTTTTTACCTCTGCTACATCTTTTAAATAGATTGTTGTTCCATTTTCCTTAGATACATTAACAATAGTATTTTTAATCTCTTCAATATCTGCATATTCCCCTGATACTTGAACTGGAATCTTTAATTGATTTACTTCTAGATTTCCTCCTGGAATATTTACATTTCTAGCTGCAAGATATGTTGCTATATCATTAGCTGAAATATTATATTGTTCAAGTTTTTCTAAATCTAAATTCACATCAATTTCTTCATCAATTTCCCCTTCAATATCAACAGCCTGTACTCCTGGATCTTTTTCAAGTTCACTTTGAAGCTTCTTTGCTACTGTCTTTAAATCTTCATATGTATAATCCTTTGAAGAAAGCCCTAGTACATCCCCATAGCAGCTTGTAAAATCACTGTCTATTACTGGCTCCTTAGCATCTTTTGGAAGCTCAGCTTTCACACTATCAACCTTTTCCTTTAATTCATCCCAAGCGTCTTTAACATCTGCATCACTCATATCATTTAAAGTCACCTTAATAATCCCTACGCTGTCAATACAATAACTATCTATTTTTTTAATTTGTGACATTTCATTTACTTTATCTTCTATTGGCTTAACCACAAGTTTTTCTATATCATCAGAGCTTGCTCCTCCATATATGCATTGGACTGTGGCTACTGGAGATTTAATTATTGGATTTTCTTTCCTTTCCATGTCTACATATAAGAACATTCCAAATCCAAGTATGATTAATGAAATTAATGAAACTATGCTTTTATGTTTTACACTCCACTTAATCATTCACTCATCTCCTTTTCAGCAACTTCATCTCCATCATAAAGTACAAATTGCCCATCCACAACAAGCTTTTCTCCATTTTCAAGTCCTGAAAGAACCTCTATTTTATCCTTTACTATATTCCCAGTTTCTATAAATTTCTTAGTTACTGTTTTTGTTTCATCTGAATAAGTATATATAGCATCTCCATCACTTAAATGGATAACGCTCGAAATCGGTATCAAGACTTTGTTAGAATTATTCACATCAATACTAACCTTTGATGTCATTCCTGGCTTTAATTCCCCTTCTGGATTATTTATTAAAATTTTAACTGGAAACGTTCTAGTTTCAGGGTCAGATAATTGACCTATTTCTTCTACTACTCCTGTTACTTCCTTTTCTAATCCATATATATATGCAGTTACTGCTTGTCCCTTACTTATTGAATTTATATATTTATCAGTAACTCCAACTTCTATGTAAACATTATTAATATTTCCTATTGCAACAACTGGATATCCTGCTGCTATATTTTCACCAGTTTCAAATAACTTTTGAAGAATCACTCCATCTATAGGACTAGATAATGAAGTGCTCTTTATATTTGAATTAGCTAAATCAAGTGCAGCCTCTGCTTGTTTAAGATTAGTTTCTGCAGTATCCTTTGCTTCTATTGCTTGATTTAAAGTTTCTGTATCAACAGTTAGCTTTGCAGTTATTTCATCCATTTGTGATTGAGATACTCCACCAACATCATATAAAGCTTTAATTCTATCATAAGTGGCTTTTGTTAAGTCAAGCTGTGTTTGTGCCTGCTTTATTTTTATTGGAATTTCACTTTCAATCTGTTTTTTTGAACCTTCATATTGCGCTGATGCAGCCTTTACTTTCAAATCATAATCTTTTGTATTAAGAGTTGAAATTATCTGACCAGCATTTACATAGTCACCTTCTTTTACATTAATATCTGAGATATTTCCTGGTATTTCAAATGATAATTTTACTATTTCAGTTGGTACTACATTACCACTTAGAGAAATTATATCTGAATCCTCACTATATCCCACTACCTCTGTAACAATTTGTCTTGTTGATTTTTCTACAACTTTTTCATTATTATTACTACATCCTGTTAATATTAAACATGACATTAAAAACAAAACAAATACTCTCTTCATATACATGCCCCTCCATTTTCTACAATTGTATGCAAACTTTACATGTGTATATTTATAATTTATACTGTATTTATCCAGCATGCAAGAAACACTGTTTTAGCATCTGTCTCTTAAACTACATTTTGTGGATTTCTGTAGCATAAATTTCATATAATTTATTATTTTTTACTTTATTATTTAATATAATTTTTTATAAAGAAAGGAGTTAAGTTAAATGAAAAATGATAATAACAAAAATGATTTAAGAATTCGTAGAACATATAAATTATTATATGATTCATTATTTGACTTACTATCTAAAAAAAATTTTGATGATATTACTGTGACTGATATTTGTGAAAACGCAATGGTTCATAGGACAACATTTTATAAGCATTTTGAAGATAAGAACCAGCTTTTAAACTATTGTATTAAAGAATTTCAGATAAGATTCTCTGAAGAAAATAAAAACGATTTCAAATGTGATAACCTAAGTGATTATTATTTTAATATTGTACATAATGTTTTAGAATTTACAACTTCTCCACAAAATAAAGCTATTTTTATTTCACTGATAAATAATAATATTAATACCCTCCAGACAATTTTTCATGAAGCTGTTGTTGAAGATGTAATGTCAAAACTAGAGTTAGTGGCTAAAAATGGAACTGAACTTTTAGTACCAATACCAATCTTAGCAGAATTTCATACTGGTTCAATACTCTCTATAATGCGTTGGTGGTTTGAAAATAATATGCCCATCCCAGTAGAAGATTTAATAAAATATGCAACTTCACTTTGCAATGCAACTAAGGATTCTGTTATTAAAAAATCAACTTTAGAATAAAATCTTTTTCTCATAAGTATATATTTTTAACGCCTTGTGCTAGTTTAATAATAAAATCTAAAATAGGATAAATACTTGTTTCATAAAACTAGAAAAATAGAAGTAAGGCTTTCATATATTTTTCAATGTTTATTGCACAAGTATTTAACCTATTTTTGTTTTATCACTTTTTTAACTAGCACAAGGCGTTTACTTCATATAAAGTTATATTATTTATTTTGAGCTTATAACTTAAACACAAATTATTGTGTAATATTCTTATTTTTTCCTACTGGAAGTAGCAAATGTGATCTTGTTAATATTGGTCTTATAGCATTATATATACATGTTACTAAAACTACAGATACAACTGCATTTACAGAGGTAGTAACTGCACTTAGCTTTGCTAAAACAGAAGCCATTTGTTGAGGTTGTCCTAAAATATATTGTTTATAAAAATATCCAACTATAGGATCAGCAACTACATTAAATGCAAGACCACAAACAGATGCAATAATACTCCATTTTAATATATATTTTTTATCATTACTATAACTTATCTTTGCATAATTATGTGCAACTAAGCCTACTATTAAACCAATGCATAATTTTAATACAAATGTTTTTGGTGCACCAATAATATATACTGGATCAAGTATATCTGCAATTGTCATACCTATTGCCCCTGCAAGACCTCCATACCATCCTCCAAGAAGTAATGCTGCTAATACACAAAAAGCATTTCCAATGTGAAGTGATGATGCATCTCCACCTGGAAGTGGAATCTTAATTTGCAAATAAGTAAATGATACAAAACATAAAGCAGCAAGAAGTGCTGTCTGCATTAATTTTACTATTCTGTGATTTGTGTTTTCCATAATAATTCCCCATTTCTAACTTTTAGACTTAATGCATTGTACTAGTTAAAAATAGTCAAAACAAAAATAGAATAAATAATTGTTTCATCACTTTTTTAACTAGCACAGGCATAAGCTTATTGCTTTAATATGGAGCTATTATAGCACCGAATAATTTTTGTTGCAATTGTACCCATACGTTTATTAATATATGTACTAAAACTCTACTACTACATCCTCTTCGCAAGTAACATCTTGTCCAGTTTTTATTTTCATATTAGGATAATCTGAATGATTGGTTATTATAAGCATAGTGTCTGATACAAAACCCTTTTCTTTTATTAAGCTTGGGTTAAATTCAATAAGCTTATCACCTACATTTACTTTATCACCTACATTTACAAACACTTCAAAGCCTTCTCCATTCATTGAAACAGTATCAATTCCTACATGAATAAGCGCTTCAGCTCCATTTTCAAATTTAATCCCAACTGCATGCTTTGATTCCCCCATAACAACTGTAATTTCACCTTTTGCTGGCGCCTTTACAATATTTGTAGTTGGAATAATAGCAAGTCCATCTCCCATCATTTTAGATGAAAATACTTCATCATTTACCTCTGTAATAGGAATAGCCTTTCCTGATAAATAAGCCTTTAATTGAAATTTTTCTTCTTTCTTTTTTAAAAACGAAAACATATTTATTCCTCCTTTTATATTTTTAATTTAACAAAAGATATACCATTAGCGGAATTGTTATTACTGATAAAACTGTGGTTATAAAAACTCCAACAGAGGCTGTTTTTACATTTCCTTTATATTGGGTTGTGAGCATTACAATCATTGAGCCTGCTGGAAGAGCTGTTGCAATTGTTAATTGTGCAATTAAAAAACTGTCACTTGTAAATAGCGTTGCTATAAAATATGTAATAGCTGGCATTACAATTAATTTTATAAATGAAATTAAATATATTTTTATATCACTAAATACGTATTTTAATGGTATTAGCGCTAATGAAGAGCCAATTAATATCATTGATAATGGGATTGTTATTTCTCCAATCATTGATAATACTTCTTGTACTACTCCAGGTACATTTATTCCAAATAAAAATATTATTAAGGCTATTATTGCTGCAATTACCCCTGTATTTAAAACATCTTTAATATTAAATTTTCTTTTAGCATCGCCTTGCTTTTGAATCATATATACTCCATAAGAGTAAATTAAAATATTAAAAGGCATGTGTAAAATTGATGATGCAAAAATAGCATAATCTCCATATAAAACCCTAAGTATTGGAAATCCTATAAAAGATGTATTTGTAAATGTCAGCATTAAGGCATATATATTTCCACTTTCCTTATTTAGATTAAGTAATCTAATTATAATTTGTGAAAAAGCAATTAAAAGTGCATATAATAAAATTCCTATAAAAAAGATTTGAATAATCTGGCCTTTATCCTTTGTTGTATCTATTCCACAAACAGAATTAACTACTAAAACTGGCCCTGTAACTTTTACTATTAATTCTGATAAAACGCTATTAGATTCTTTCTTTAATATACCTAATTTATTTAAGCCATAACCTACTAACATTATTGTAAATAAAACTACCATCGTTCTAATTAAAACCATTATGTTCATTGATGATTCCTCTTTCTTGCAATTTATATTTCATTTTGATAAACTTAAAATTACAGTTATAGAAGGGGGCGATATTTGTTGTTAGACTCCATTGATAATGATATTTTAAATACTCTAACCCAAAGTGAATTATCTATATTACAATACATTGATAATCATTCTACTGAAGTGTTAAACATGAGTATTCAAGAGCTATCAAATAAAGTATTTTTTTCAACAGCTACAATTTTACGTTTATGCAAAAAAATGAAATTTAGTGGATATTCTGAATTAAAATTTGCATTAAAAAATAATACACATTCTGAAGACTTAATACCTAATATACCTACTAAAGCTGAAAACGTACTGTCAGATTTATATAGTCAAATTGAAAATACAAGTCGTCTTCTTGATACAAAAAATATAGACTTAGTGGTAAATTATTTATTAAGCAATAAGAAAATCCATTTATTTTCTACTGGACTTACCACCATGGTTTTTGAATATATGCAAAGATACCTTTTAGCAACTGAACGCTCTACAACCTTATATAAGACTGATGCTATAGCATATCATTCAGTTCAAAATTTATGTGAAAATGATGTTTTAATCTTAGCAAGTGTTACTGGATTTGAGCCTTCTATATTAAAGGTAGCTAGAATAGCTAAAAGTAATAATGTTTCAATTATAGTAATTACTCCACTTACAAATAATCCATTATCACAGCTTGCTGATATTACATTATATTTTTTCTCAAAAGATCGTGTATTTTCTAACTCTGATGTAAAAAATAGAACTTCTATCTTCTATATCATAGATATGATACTTCAACATTATCTTTACTCTTTAAATCATTCAAAAACTGAAGTATAAATATTCACAAAGAAAGGGCACTAAAAATGATAAATAACTTTGATGCTAAATTAATAAAATCCTTAACATCTAATGAAGAAGATGTTTTACAATATATTTTTTCTAACAAAGATAAAGTTATAAAAATGAATATTAATCAATTAGCACAAAATACCTATGTGTCTACTGCTACTATCTTACGTTTATGCAAAAAATTAAATCTGCAAGGTTTCAATGATTTAAAATTTAAAATAAAATCAGACTCACTTTCTGATAATAATATTAGTTCTAACACTGTTGAAACAGATGATATTATCTCTAGTAATATTAATAATTTAAAACATACTATATCAAATTTGAATTTAGATGATTTAAATTTAATTGTTGATTGTCTATGCAGTGATAAAAATATTCATATATTTGGTAGAGGACTTACTCAAATGCCTTTAGAATATTTCTACAATATATTATTATCACTAAATAGACCTTGTACTTTTTATATTGATCCACCACTGCTTTATAGGGATGCTTCACGTATGAATACAGATGATATTTTAATTATTGGAAGTTCTGGTGGCTCTACTGTGCCTATTGTAAAATCTGCTGCTTTAAGTAAAGCTAATTCAGCTACTGTAGTTGCTATTACCTCTAATCCCAATAGTGAATTATCGCAAATAGCTAATATAGTTTTACATGGTGAAACTGAAAATAAGAATTTTTATGGCATAGATATTAATTCAAGATTATCCATACAATTTATTGTCGAAGCTATTTTAGAATTATACATAAATAGACTAAATAACAAATCGAATAAATATTAATAAAGAAGAGCAACAATTATGTTAAGCTGCTCTTTTTTATTTTATATCCTATCTTTTCATCGCTTCTTTAACTTGTTTTGCAACTTTTTCAACTTTAGGTCCATAAATAACATGAATGTGAGTTGCTGATGGTTTTACAATTCCCATAGATCCACTAGATTTTAATAAATGTTCATTTATTAGAGACATATCTTTAACATCAACTCTTAATCTTGAAATACAGTTGTTAACAGCTACAATGTTATCAAAGCCACCTAATCCTTCGATAATCTTTGTTGCTAATGGAGTAGCTCCAGATGTACTTACCTCAGAAGAACCTTCATCTACTTCTTCATCTTCATTAACATCAATAGAAATATTTTTAGTTGAGAAGTACCATTTAAATACTATGTAATAAATAACTGCAAATACTAGACCAAGTAAAATTACAACGTACCAATTTGAGCCTGGAACTAACACACCATAGATTAGAAAATCTATAATTCCACCACCAGTGTTTCCAATTCCAACTTTAAATAAACTTAGTAATCCAAATGATATACCACCCATAACAGCATGGAAGATAAATAATGGTGGAGCAATAAACATAAATGCAAATTCTAAAGGTTCTGTAATTCCAGATACAACAGATGCTGCAACACCAGCAATCATTAATGCTTTTACTTTAGGTTGCTTAGCTTTAGGTGAAGTCTTGTAAATTGCATAAGCTGCTGCTGGAAGACCAAACATCATAAATGGCATTTTACCTTGACCTAAGAACGCTGTATATTGTCTTAATTCTGCAATAGGAACTGAATCAAAGAATTGAAGGAATATATTTAAACAACCTTCTACCCCTTCATACACACCACCAACAGAAGTAGTACGGAATACTCCATTTAAAACATGGTGAAGTCCTGTTGGAATTAATAATCTTTCTAAGAATCCAAAGATAAATACACCTACATGTCCTAAGCTTGCAATTAAATTACCTACAGAAGTAATAGCTGAAGATACTGGAACCCAAACAAATGGAATAAGTTGTCCCAAAACACTCATTGCGCCAATAACTACAATAGCAACAAATCTTTTACCACCATAAAAAGCAATAGCTACTGGGAATTCAACATTAAAGAATTTATTATGAAGAACTGCTGTTAAAATACCAGTTAACATACCTGCAAATGCTCCCATTTCTATGGTATTTTCTATACCTAAAATGTTAGACATTTTTAATGCACTAAAATCAAAGAATCCTGATCCAATAATTAGGGATGCACTTAATAAAAAAACATAATAGCCTATAAATCCTGCAAATGCTGCAATCTCTTTTTCCTCTTTAGCTAACCCAAAGGCTATACAAATTGAGAATAATACTGGAATCATTCCAAATACAGTTGCTGTAATCGTTTTTAAGCTAGTTATAAAATATTTAACTCCTGTTTGTTGTAAAAACGGAAGCATTTCTTGAATTTGTGGTTTTAATAATGCAGATGTTAAACCTAATAATAAACCTGCAGCTGCTAAAGTTGCAATTGGTAACATTAAGCTTCTTCCAAGTGCGGAAAAGAAATCCATCACTTTATTTTGCTTACCCATATTTATTCCTCTTTTCTAAATTATATTTTTTATAATGAATTATCCATTTGTAAAATTATATCTTCCAATTTATAATTCACAATTATGAATTCACAGTTAATATATAAATGCTTGTTTTATCAATTCTTTAATTAACATAAGACAATATTATAGAAAGGTAATATTAGCTTATATTGAAATTTACTAAAATACTATATATGAGAATTATGGTATTGAATCATTATAGGGTAGATATATTTATTTAAAAATTTTTAGTATTTTAATAAATAAAATCATTATAAGATTAATATGTTCTGCTAGCTATAACTTCTACTTATCTAAATTAACTAACACAAAATATTAAATTAATTCTTATATACTGCTAAATTACCTTTCTAAATAAGAGTGTTAGTAATCCTTGTGCCAGCTTAAATCATCAAAACAATAAATATATTTACATTTTTGCTTCATAATAATTTATAACTATTTGATTTATAACTATATAAGTTGCATTAAAGATCTTTCAATACATATTTTAAATTTTAGTTTGTTTATAATTTTGTAATGTAATGACATTATTGCAACTTATATAGCCCAAGGCATTTTATAGTGTAATTGTATGATATATATTTACCTAGAATTATTTAAATTCTGGCCAATATCCCTTATTTGCTTCAATTAATGCATCTAATACTTGTCTTGCTTTTTTAGCATCATTAATTAATCTATTAATTGTAAATGCTTGTAATGCTTTAGTATAAGACTCTTCATAATAAGCATCTATTAATAATTTTTCAGATGATACTTGGTTTACTAATAATCCTAAATAGAATTGAGGAATATTACCAACTCCCATAGGTCTAGGTCCATTAATACCAAGCTCTGCAACAACTTCTACCATTGCGTCATCTTGCATATTGTTAATTGCTCCATTATTTTCAGTAATAATAATATATCTTCTATTTTGGTTATAGGCAATAGATTGTGCTACCTCAATCATCATTTCAGCATGAGCATCACTTTCTATCTTAACTTTTCCTTCTGTTGTACCTGCTGCAATTATTTCTCTACATTCATTAAATACACGAGTTTCTCTATTAGCCATAACTTCATCAGCTCTTGTAAAGTTTGGATCAAGATGAGAAGCCTTGTAATCTGGATATAAATAATATTGGTCATAAGTATTTGGTAAGAAATCTGGGAAATCTTCCATTAATGTTTGAACCATTCCATAAGTATCAAGCCATGATTTATCTCTTTGTTCAGCATCTTGAGGTAAGAATCCATTTTTCTTTATTAATTCTTTTATCTTAGGTAATAAATCCTCTCCTGTATTTTTATCATATATATGAGTAAACCATCCATAGTGATTTAAACCAAAGTATACAGGATCTAAAGATTCCCAGTCACAGCCTAATAGACGGCTACAAGAACGAACAACATTTTCAGGTTGGTCACAAATATTTAAAATCTTCTTATCATCTGGGAATTCTCTTCTTAAAGCTTCTGCAACAATTGCAGCTGGATTAGAATAATTAAGCACCCATGCATCTGGAGCATATTTTCTTATATCATAAATTGCTTTAATCATTTCCTTAGTTGATCTTAAGCCATAAGCCATACCACCAGCTCCACAAGTTTCTTGTCCAATAAGTCCCATACTTAGTGGAATGTGCTCATCCTTTGCTCTCATTGGTAGTCCACCAACACGCATTTGCATAAATACAAAATCCATATCAGTGTAAGCTTCTGCTACATCTGTAGTATAACTAAATTCAACCTCTGGATATTTTTCCTTCATTAATATTTTTCCAAACTCTCCAACTGGTTCTTGTCTTTCAGCATCTATATCAAATAAAACTAATTTATTAAGTGGAAATTCTTCCTTTAATCTGCAAAATGATTTTAAAAATCCTGGTGTAAAAGTACTTCCTCCGCCAACAATAACAACATTATATCTTTTCATAACACTCACTCCTAATTTACTTAATTTTAATCTAAATTTATTTTTACATTTAATCTGTTTTTATTTCTTTAGTCTTAGCTTCTTAAATTCTTATAGTTAACGGCCGTTTGTTTTCTATATTCACATTGTATACTGTGATATCGTTTTAATCAATAATTCTGACAGCTATAGTCATGGATGATACAGTATGTTATTTATAACCCTAATTGTCATTTGTAACTGTTTAAATTTTCCATGAGCCTAAAATAAAAAGCAGATAAGATTTGTAGTCTTATCTGCTCTAAAATTTCTTCTATCTTACATGATTTCTTGCCAATTCCTAATTTTGCATTAACTTCTCCTAATGTTCTAACTTTTTTTATCATTACTTCTAAATGCAAAAAACTTCATCAAAACAAAAGTAATTGGCACTCCAATAATAGCTGCTAAAACATAAGCTATAAGCTTATTTAAACCCATAATATTAAATACAATTATTACTACTATATTTTGAATAATAAAGTTTGGTATATAAGATACTGCAAATTTCATAAACTTTTTAAATTCAAGACTTTCTTTAAAAGTTATAAAACTGTTTAATATGTAGGATATAAAAAGTCCAGTTATATATCCAAAGACAAAGGCTATATTTTCATTTAAAAAGCTTGAATATATATAAGAAAACAATGTTCCAACAAAGGTATTTATTACTCCAATTATTACAAAGGTAATAAATTGCTTTGTAAAAAATGTGTTTTTTAGTTTTTTAATAGCATTATTCATAATTTAATTCCTCTAACTCTATAATATCTAATACATTGTGCTAGTTAATAATAGTCAAAAACAAAAACAAAAATAGAATAAATAATTGTTTTATTAATTTTTCAACTAGCACAACGCGTTAAAATAGTAAAAAAGCTAATTTATTTCTATATGACTTATAGTCTATATAATAACATTGTAATTTATATGTAGCTATATTCTATTCTTCATTTCTATTATCATCAATTAACTTATCAGCAATAATAAATCTAGGTCTTCTTTTAGTTTCATTGTAAATTTTTCCAATATATTCTCCTATAACACCAAGACATAAGAGCTGAACTCCACCAAGCATCCAAATAGAAATAGTAAGTGATGTCCAACCTGTTATTGTATTTCCAATAAACTTAACTATAAAAGAATATAATAAAGCTATTAAACTAACAAAAAATATAGTAAATCCAAGTCCTGAAATCAATCTTATAGGTTTTATACTGAGTGATGTAATTCCATCTAAAGCAAAAGAAATCATCTTCTTTAATGGATATTTAGATTCTCCTGCAAACCTCTCATGACGCTCATATTCAACAATAGAATATTTATACCCAACTAAAGGCACCATTCCTCTAAGAAATAAGTTAACCTCTGTAAATTCACTTAGACCATATAATGCCCTCTTACTCATTAAACGATAATCTGCATGGTTATATACCATGTCGACCCCAAGCCCCTTCATAAATTTATAGAAAAGTAGTGCTGTCGATTTCTTAAAAAAAGTATCTGTCTGCCTTGAAGATCTTACTCCATATACTACATCTGAGCCTTCATAATACTGCTCTACAAACTTATCTATAACATCCACATCATCTTGCAAATCAGCATCTAGTGATATAGTCATATCTGCATATTCCTTAGCAGTCATTAAACCAGCAAGTAATGCATTTTGATGACCTCTGTTTCTTGATAAATTAATCCCTGAAAAAATATTATCTTTATTATGAAGTTCCTCTATTATACTCCAAGTTTTATCCTTTGATCCATCATTAACAAAAAGTATTTTGCTATCTTTTGAAATCATTTCTTTACTAATCATATTATTAATTTTTACTAATAATCTTTTAGCAGTTTCTTGTAAAACTTCTTCTTCGTTATAACAAGGAATTACTAAATATAATATTTGCTTCATAAATATCTTGTCCCCTATCTTATAGAAAGCATATTAACTTATAATAATTTAAATTTTAACCAAATTATACTAACCCTATATATAATTTACATACATATTTTATATTATATCTCATATGAAAATTTTTTTAAATAATAAAACAGATGATATTACTTTATCATCTGTTTTGATCTATTCTAAAAATAATTCTTAAACATATTTAATCAATAATCTTAACTATAACAATTTTTTATATTAAAATTAAATTATCATTTTAAATTCCAGTACTTTTTGTCAGAAGTAGATTTCATAATAAAACTTTTAGGCAATTTTTCATATCTTTCACCTAAAAATTTTCCAATAAACCTAACACCAAAGTTAGGAAGTAAATGAATAAGTACTTTTATGTTTTTGTCCTCTAAAGCCCTTTTAAGTACATACTTAGCTAAAGCAAATCCACTTTCATTTCCAGCATAATTAGAAAAATAGGAATTTTCATTAAAAAATACACCAGTGTCAAAATACCTATTATATAACTGCTTAAAAGTAAATATATGTGAATGATATACCTCTGAATCAGAACAATACTTTATTCTATAACCAGCATGTATTAATTTATGAGAAAAATACATATCTTCATTAATTATTATATATTTTCCATCATATGCATTAAGTTCTCTATACACTCTGCTACTTACAGCTGAAGACGCATCTGAATAAAAGAAAGTTAAAAGCCCATATTCATCTATACTATCTTTAGATACTACCCTAGATTCCTCTGGATAATTCTTTTCTCTAGTATATTTTTCTATACTATTATTCTCACAAATCTGCCTGCTAAAACTTGCCTCACTCTCTCCATTAATTATTGGCGTTATTAAGTTTTTAAGCCATAAATTATTTTTCATCTTTATATCTTGAGATATAAAAACAATTATGTCTCCTGTAGCTTTTTTAGACATCATTTCCCTTGTTCTGCTGTGAGAAAATTCTTCTTTTGATATAATAAAGTAATTACAATTTGACTTTTTTAGCATCTCTTCACTATTATCTTGGCTCTCTGTTAAAACATATAATATCTCTAATTCTTGTCCACCTTGTAACTCTTGAGCTAATATGTTTTTATGTAATTTTTGTATATAATTTTGTGCATTATATAGTGGACAGATTATCGATATCTTCATTTTTAATATCCTTTCAAATATAACTATCTTATAATTATAAAATTCTTATTTATAAAAATATATATGATATAATGTTTTGTTTTATATCTTAATATTCCTTTAGAAATTTTTCTCAAAATATTCTTAATAATAATCTTTACAATTTCCAATCAACAATATAACATGGTTCTGGTTTTCTTATGTCATCTATTAAATCATGATCTGGTTGATAGTTTTTTTGGATTAACATACTTAAGATTCCATCTCTTTTCCAACGTATTCTATCAATTACAGGCTCACTATTACATAAGTTTTCATTCCATAATATTTTTATCTTACTATTTCTATTATATGGAGGCCTAATTTTAATTACACTCATTTTATCTTCAGTAAAATCTGCCCTAAAAATTACATATACATTATCTTTTTTATCAATTACTATTTCAGGACGTGATATTGGTAATTTTAAAGCTCCTGCTCCCATTAAATTAAAATTATTTTTTCTATTTGAAATAACTTTATTTTTCCACTCTACTCCATCAAACCATAAATGTTGATATTGAGGAATTCCATTGTTATCATTTGAATAATAGACTATGTGCAAATTTCCTCTACTATCTAATGCTTGACTTGTCTGATTTATTAGATTATCTGCAAGAGGAATCCCTTTAATCACTTCATAATTCACTTGAGTTATTGGTAACTTAATTTCTTTTTCTTTAGAAGTACTCCAGCTCTTTCCTAAATCTTTTGAACATGCAAATCCAATATTACAGTTATTTACATACTCATTAGGTCCACCATTTCTAACTCTCCACACATATGATAAAAATAATCTTTCTCCATCTGAACTTGGATGATTCCAATACGCATTACTAGTCCAAGGTCTACTTTCAGAACCGTTTAACAAACATTTACACTGTTTAACCCATATGTTTGTATCTATTTCATATTTATTTAAAAAAGCATCTCCACATCCAGAGTTTCCATCACGATATAAAAATAATAATTCTCCTTTAGATTCAGTATCATCCTTACTATTAGCAAGCATCAGAAAACTAGGATATGTTACTCTCCCCTCATTTTCTTCAGTCATTTTTAAATTATCTGTCCATTTATTTATATTCAAAGGTTCTAAGCTTCTCTTATATTTTAACTTACTAGAATGATGATCATAACTAATATGAATATAATCTTTACTATCAATACCTATACTTATAGAATTATGGGCATCATATGTGTTTGCATTACTTTCTATGTTATATGACTCTAAAGTATTATCTTTTAAATTTCTCTTACAAACAATAACATTTCCATTAGGATCATAATATGCACAAAATTGAAATATACCACGTGTTACAATTCCATGATGCCGAAATATAACTGTATTTATTGTATTAGTAGACCATCCTTCCCCTAAATTGCATATATTAATTGGGTGTTTATAAGTTTTTCTATTAATTATACCTCGTATTTTCATAATTATTTCACTTTCTTTTATTATTTTTTAAAAACAACTTATTTAATATTTTTTCTCTTAAATACAAAAAATTTACTTAAGATATAATTCAATATAATTACTATAACATTAACTATACATTTTGATATAAAATCATTTATTCCAAATAATTCAATTAATATAACTAATGATATTGTATCTATAAAAAATGTTACTATTCTTGATGTCAAAAAAGTTATACTTTCTCTAAAGACTATATTTATTTTCCATGACTTAGAATCAAAAACATAAAGTTTATTTGTAATGAATGCAAATAATATGCTTAATATAAATGCTATAAAATTACTCTCTATATATGCTAGTCCCATCGTTGTAAATATTAAATAGCTAAAAATATTTATAAATGTTGTTAGAACTCCAAAAACAATATATTTTATTGCTTCATCTTTTGCACTATTATTCATTTATTTTACTACTTCCTTAAAATCTCTAATTTAAATTTTATTTTCTAATTCTTAATTCAAAAAATAATCTACTTATTTCTTTCAAATATTCCTTTATTAGTTTTTTAACATTTACAGTTGTATCATAATCATCTTGCCACACAACAGGTATTTCTTTAATTTTAACACCATTTTTTTCTGCTCTTAATAATATTTCCGCACAATAAAACCATCCATTTGTATCACTTGAAATTTCTATAAGATCTTCTATTGTATCTTTTCTAAAAAATTTAAAACCACAAAGAGCATCATCAATTCCCATTCCTAATACAATTTTCAATATATATTTTAACCCTCTTGAAGTAATTTCTCTAGAAATTTTTCTTCCAATAACTACAGAATTTTTACTTAATCGTGACCCATTTACTATTTCTATTTCAGGAAAAGCCTCAAAAATTTCTTTAACTTGCAAAATATGATCAAGTTTAGTTGATAAATCAACATCCATATATCCCACTATATCATAATCATTTGATTGGACTCCTTCTCTTAATGCTAATCCCACTCCTCTTTCATATAATTTTATATAGTTCACCTTAGAATAAGTGCATTCTAATTTTTTTGCTATTATTTCTGTATTATCTATAGATCCATTATCCACTATTGTTATTTTATAATCATTTTTAAAATTTTTCTTCATAAACTCAATTGTATTTACTATACCATTCTCTAATCGTCTTTCCTCATTTAAAACTGGAAAAAGAATATTTATTTTCATATAATCTTTACTCCTATCTTAGTTTTTCAATAGATGAAATTAAATATTTTTGTTTCTTAAATACTAATCTTAATATTAAATCTAAATATTTTATTATAAGAGTCAATATTAAAAACACACCAAAAAAGCCCACAGATATTAATCCCATAATAGGAGCCCATCCTTCTACTGGCCTATTCTGACTAAAGTATACCGCTACTGTATATACTGCTGTTAAGAATGTAAACATGAGCATTACAACTGACAAAATTAATGATATTTTATAAGCAACATTAGTAAATAGAATTAATGAATCTATAGCTAAATTTTCTCTATTGTTCTTTAATTGCCTATTCATCATTGTTTTATTTATATTATCATCTACTTTATTATCATATGAAATACAATATATGTTCATTCCACAAGTAGCATATATTGCCTTACGATAAGGGTTAGTTTTACTAATGGAACCTATTCTATTAATAGCACGACGTGAAAGTACTCTAAAACGTTCTGTTTTCAATTTATATATATTACCTGAGTATTTGTTAAATATATTATAAAATAATTTAGATGATTTATTTTGTAGATTTTTAGGTGCAGCACTTACAATGTCATATCCTTCTAGTGATTTTCTATAAACTTCCATAATTAGGTTTACATCATAATCCATATAGACACTATCAAATTCAAAAACAAAATCACCTATTGCAAAGTCAACCCCTGCATTCATGGAGTTTTCTACTCCATGATAAAAACCCATATTTACAACACTAACAACAGCTTGATCTACTTTATTTGCAAATTCTTTTATTAATTCATTACTCATATCATCTGAATTATCATTTACACATATCATTTCAAATTTCAAAAAATTTCTTTTTAATACTTCATATATTTCACTTAGAGTTTTTTTAATATTAACTTCATCATTATGTACATATATTACAGCTGAAGCAAAATTTTTCTCTTTATTTATTTCCATTTATCAACACCTCATCTAAATCATATACTGTATTAATTTTTCCTGATAATACACTTATAAATGTTGGATTAGAAGAAAATTGTTTTATTACTGTTGGTCTCGAATCATCAATTTCAGAAGCTTTTAATATAGGTTTCATAGAAAATAGAGATTTAACATATTCAAAGTCATATTCTTCTTTCATATATTTACGAGCTAAATTAGACATATAATTCCATGCACTTTCTGGCTTAATCAAACAATCATTACAATTACCTAATTGTTTAGCAGAACAATATCCATTACTTTCTTTTTGACATGAAAATTTAGGTAATTCATCATAGCTCGTACTATGTGGTGTAAATGTAACTGATGTAAGTGAATGGTATCCTGTTTTCCCAAATGGCATAATTGAAAAAAATGGTCCATCCATAACAGTAATTCCAACATTTTTTAATTTATCACTGGCTTTACATAATATTATTTCACAAAGTTCATATTTTATTTTAAAAGGTTCAAATCCTAATTTATTAATTATTTGATTTACAGACGCATATGTTGCATTAAGCAAAAAATCTGTCTTATATTTCTCACCACTATCTAAATGTATTTCATAATATGTATTTTTTTTATTAATATTAGTAATTCTAGAATTATATTTTAACTCAATATTCGAATACTGATATATTTCATCTAATAAATGATTTTTTAATATTTGTGCATCATATGTATACTCTTTAGTTAAAAATGTTCCATCACATTTTCCTTCTTTAAAATATTTTGTTGAGGATATTTCATCACAAAGTATATTAGCATTATCACAAAATTTTTTAAACTGTTCTCCATTTGACCACGAAAAATCTGTTGATGTAGCATATACTTGATCAAATTCATTATGAATACAATATCCATAATCTCTATTAAATCTATCGAAATAATGTGCTGATTTTATAGCTGTTGAATAGGAACGTGGATAATGATATCCCATATGTACTCTAGCTTGGTTTATATATGTTGCTCTAGTAAATGATTCATTATCATATTCTAATAATAGAACTTTTTCATTTCTTTTCCCACAAAAAAGTGCAGAATATAAGCCATATAAGCCTCCTCCTATTATAATTTTATCATATATCATTATAATAATTTCTCCTTTATGTTTTAAAAAATTTTCTTAATCTCTTTAGCAATATCCCTTACTAATTCTATGTTTTCATTGTTTTTCATTTCAATGGAAACATATTTGTTATAATTATTTATTTTCAGTTTCTCTGCAAATTCTCTATGAATTCCTCTAATGTTTATTTCTTGTAAATTAGGTTCACTAATATGAATATGATTTACTTTATTAAGATTGCTTTCAACCCAAGATAAATCTTCTTTATTATATATTATTGTTCCCAAATCAATATTTACATTAAATCCATCACTATCTACATCACTAACAAGTTGAAATGCTTCCTCTGTATAGTTTATAAAATTTGTATTATAAATTCGCGGATTTGGCTCAATTGATATATTAGTTTCATGTAATTTTGCATATTCTCCTAGATTTCTAAAAAAGTCTACTGAAATTGAATAATCTTTTGAATCCTTTATAATTCTGTTTTTTGGACACCCAAAAACTAAATTAGAGCAACCGCATGCTTCAGCAAATCTGATTGCCTTTTTTGTATATTTAAATAGTTCATCTCTTTCATCTACACTTCCAAATATATTTTCATTTCTTCCAAACCAAATTGATTGCATAGAAGAAACTTTTAATCCATATCTTTTCTTTAATTCAATAGCAAATTGTTTAGCTTCATCTAATTTTTCATATGGATTCTCTTCAAATATTCTTGTAGGCGCTATTTCTAATCCTGAATATTCTTGTTCTTGTAAAAACAAATACATATCTTCATCACTATTCTTACTCCATGCAATATTAGATATTGATAACTTCATTATTTTGCCTCTCCCTCTATAAACTCTTTAATATCTTTTAAAACAAATTCTTTATTAAAAATATATTTTTCATTTCCACCTAAGACTTTGGAATATTTCGATTCAAAATTATAATTTGGAACTATATTACATACTTCATTATCAAAAATCTGACCCGTAATATACCTATACAGTTCTGATATTCTTACAGGTTCTGTAGCTAAATTAAGAAGATATATATTATTCTCTAATGCAATCTCTATATGTTTCCATAAATACTTTAAATTATAAAACTGAAAATAGCCTCTACTATCTGTAAAATTCATTGCAGTAAAACCTAAGTTATTAAATAATTTTTTAAGTATATCTTTTTCTTCTTTATTTAAAATTTTGCATTTATAAAATCCATTATCTTGCTTAAAATAATAATCCCCTAATTTAGGCTCATCTTTTTTTAATTCATTGAGTTTCTCTTCTGTTAACATAGATGGAATTATATTTATAAGATCATATATAAAGTTCTTTTTTATATTTTTTCCATATAATCCTGGCAAACGAATAATTAAACTATTTTTGAATTCTTTTCTTACCATTTTCTCTAATTTATATCTATTATAACCATATGCTTGTAAACCATCTGTATCTACCATAGAATCTTCATTTACATTAATAGGATTTTTATATACATCTATAGTAGAAATTAACACCAACTTTTTAGGATTAATTTTTCTTATATTATCAAGCGCCTCCTTAATTAATTCAAAATCTCCACTTCTATCTTTATTAGCAAGAAATTTTTCTGCACGAACACCAGCATAAACTAATAAATCTGGATTTGTTCCATAAGCTTCATATATATTTTTAGAATTATACACATTATCAAACATATGTTGCATATTTAAATTCGATCCTACAAAACCTGTATATCCAACCAAACTTTTCATAATATTTATTTACACTCCTTTAAACTATATTTTATTTATAATCACTTATTCTAAATACATCTTCCATCTTTCACCTGGCACAGATAATTTAACTATTATAACATCATTTTCTAATTTAACACTTCCTGAATTAGGCCATTCTGGCATATTTTTTGAACTTTCATATGCTTTTTTTATATCATTTTTTGATGGATATAAATAATCATGCCCTATTATATCCATAAAATTTCTTATTCTAGATATACTTCCTCCATCCCATTCAAAAAATGAATATCCAATAACCTCATTTCTAATTATTAATTCCTTATCATTTGATGAATAAGTTCCTATATATACAACCGGATATTTAGGTTTTTCACCTAAATCTAATTTTTCTATTTCCTGAGCTATTCTATTTCCTAATTGTACATCTTGTTCATACTTCACATAATCACTAAAATAAAGTTTTGCTGTACACTGAGATTGATACATTCCCATAATAAAAATTAAACAAAATATAACTTTTTGTAATAATTTGCTTTTTAATACTATTATAGCACTATAGCATATAATCCCAACAAATAGTGGTAATGCCACAAGTGTTCTAAGTGGTTGAGATGATCCTAAAATAATATTTATTACAAATGGTGATATCAAAACTCCAAATAGATAAATAAATTTGTCTATTTTAAAGTTTAATACTAATACTACTAAAATTAAAAAGCCAATTGTATAAAATACTTTCAATAATTCTAGCCCATAATATTTACTTCCAAAAATAACTGTTTTTATTGAGTGTATAACTTTAGATATAACTACAAATACATCATCTTTTTTCCACCCTATAAAATCACCAAAATATCCATCTGTTTGTACAGCTGATGATGTTAATATATAATTTACAAGGAAATAAATTGCAATTGAAATAATCAGTATACTTATAAATTTTAATATCTTCTTAATTTCTTCAATTAAATTTTCACTTCCATATGACTTACCTTTTAGCAAGAATATTATACAAACAGATGAAATGTATAAGCTTATAAATGATTGATAAATTGATATCGCAAACATCAATGAACCTATTCCAATAGATATACTCAATATGCCAGTTTTCTCATCAGATAGTTTTTTATCAAATATTATTCTACATGTAAATATCATACTTATAGCAACCATTAGATATCCTACAGAAAATTCAAAGGAATACATAACAAACATCATATATGTTGGTATCTGTGAAAAACTAATAAACATTATAGCAAAAATAATATTAGCTAACTTATTATCTTTTTCTGAATATTTATTTATAATGAAAAGTGATAAAATTATGTACAAAACCAGTGTTGTTAATGCTAAAAAAATGTTATATGCAGGTATTGTTATAGTACCAGTACTAAATATATTTTTTAATACAGCTATTCCAAATCTTCCTTGCCCTATCCAATGTTTAGAATTAAACCCATTACTATAATTTATTATTGCAATTTCACTATCAATACTAACTTTATAATAGAATAGTGATACACCATGAGCTAATATAGCAAAAAAACTCGCTATATAAATAATATATTTATTTTTTAATATATATTCTTTTATAATTTTAAATTCATTGTTAACATCTCTTATTTCTTTTATAGTACATTGATATGATTTTGTTATAAATTTATTTCTTGATATTTTAAAGAAAAATTCTCTTATTTTTTCTTTATTCATAAATAAAATTAGCAATACTATCAATACTATTTCAAACAAAAAAACTTTATAATTAACTTCATCTACTCCAGAGATATTTTCACCTACTATATATCCATCTTTCCCTAATGATTCAACTTTCAATATATTGTTTGTTGTACTATACATTTTCAGCTCTTTACTACATTTAATAAACTCTTTTGAAATAAGATTTTTATCCCATATTTTTTTATTAAATAGTCCATCTGAAATTGATAAATATTGAACTTCATATTCTGAAGGGGTGTTTCCAAAGTCAACTCTAAAATTATTAATATTTTTAGTAAATATTAATGCTCTAACCTTTTTAAAAGAATCACTAGACTTATATTTTACACTTTCAGAAAAATACTCACTAAAATTTTCTCCATCTTTAGTTATATAAAAAAATTGTATTTCGCTATCTTTATCGGACCTTAAAGATAATGTTACAACCTTGGCACCAAATAAGTTTGTTAAACTAATTAATATTAAATTTATTATTAAGAATCCAAAACATATTTTGAATATTTTACTTTCTTTTAAATTCATAGTTTGTCTCCCTTCTCTATAACTTTTTCTGTTAAGTTATCTGAACATTGCTCTTCTCAACACTAGAAAATATAATAAGTCTGCCTATAACTAATTATCTCCCTAGAAAAAGAGAGAAGAACAATGAACAAAACAAAAGTAAAAGATCCTTGCTATCACTCTGATCAACTATATAAGTTTAGTTCGGATAAGCAGGCTAATCAAAATATCAATGTAAGAATTATAAACGCCAATTTGCTCCTGACTCTAGTCAGTACGCCGAAGAAATCAAAATACCCCACGTGTCCTAAATGTGGCAATAAAAAATGTAATCATGTAATTGTACATCATCATAATTTAAATATTGATAATGAATCTAGTGAAAAGTTAATCGTCTCCCTTTCTATGAAGTGAAAAGTATTATCTATTGCTTTCTATAGACTCAGAGATATGCTTCATATTACCATTTCATCTTACTAAATCACGTAGTGAAGATTCTGCTTTTACTTTAATTAATAAAGCCCAAAAATTTGGTGAACATAGTAATTTCATCACTGATAGATTACCTTCTTATAATCAAACTGTAGCTAAAGTTTTGCCAAATTCCAAGCATATCCCTGTAGCACCAATGTCCAGTTATACAAGTAATAATCTTATAGAATCTTTTAAAGCTTGGTATAAAGCTAAAAAAGGCTTTAATTCATTTGAGAAAGCTAATAACTTAATATCTGTATTTGTCTTCCACTATAACTTTATAAGACCTCATGGATCACTAAACAATCATACTCTAGCCTAAGTTGCTAGCTTCGATAGCAATAGCAAATCTAAATATTCTTGGTTGGTTGCTGCTTAATTTAGTTAATCAATATCTTTGATTAACCTGCAAAAATCATATTTATTGCAGGTTTTTTTGCCATACAATAAATTAATCTAACTTATATAATTTTCAAAGAGCAAGTAATTCTACGAAATGTTAAGCTATTTTTTCATAACAATCTAACAGAATCCTATAATTTTAATTATGATTCATCAGCTTATATTCCTACAAAAAAATATTTAAATAATTCTTTTACATCATTACTCTTAGCATAAATATTTCTCAAATCAAAGAAATAATCCCCATTCATGTTATCCTTAATCCTATTTAAATCCATCCCTCTAAATTGATGCCATTCAGTCATTAACACCACAGCATCTACTCCTTCAACTGCTTCATATTCATTTTTAGCATATAAAATTGAGTCTTTTATATTTTCTAATCTCCATTTTGCTTCTTTCATCCCTTGTGGACAATAAGCTTGTATTTTAGCGCCATTATTAACTAGTCCATTAATAATATCTATAGATGGTGCTTCCCTCATATCATCTGTATCTGGCTTAAATGAAAGCCCTAATATTGCGATTTTTTTGCCATCAAGTTTTTCATTTTCACCTAATACATTTACTATTTTTTCAACCATTTTCTGTTTTTGCTTTTCATTTGCTGCTATTGCTGCTTCTACTACTTTAAATTCTTCTCCATACTTTCTTGCTATGTCCGCAATTGCCTTTGTATCTTTAGGAAAGCATGATCCACCATATCCTGGTCCCGCATGCAAGAACTTTGGAGATATTCTACCATCCATACCCATTCCTCTTGCTATTTCCTGTATATTAGCTCCTACTTTCTCTGCTAAAAGTGCCATTTCATTAATGTAACTTATCTTTACTGCTAAGAATGCATTTGATGCATATTTGATTAATTCTGCTGTTTCTATATTGGTAAATAGAAATGGAGTTTGATTAATATATAATACATCATAGACCTTTTTCATTATTTCTTTAGCTTTCTCTGATTCCGTTCCTATTACAACCCTATCTGGTGTTAAGCAGTCTCTTACTGCTTTTCCTTCTCTTAAAAATTCTGGATTTGATACAACATCAAATTTATGTTCTACGTTTCTTTTATCTAATATTTTTTGAACTGTATTCCTCACAATCTTTCCTGTGCCTACTGGCACTGTTGACTTATCAACAATAACCTTATATCCATTCATATTTTCAGCGATATTTTCAGCTACTTGTAATACATAAGTTAAATCTGCACTTCCATCATCTTTGGGTGGTGTACCAACTGCTATAAATATAACATCATTTTTTTCTGTAGTTTCCTTTATATCTGTAGAGAATTTTAATCTTCCTGCCTCTACATTTTTATCCATTAATTCCTTTAATCCAGGTTCATAGATTGGTATTTGTCCATTTTGAAGCATATGAATTTTTTCTTCTATAACATCCATACATGTTACTTCCATTCCAAATTCAGCCATAATAACTCCTTGTACTAAGCCTACATATCCAGTTCCTACTACTCCTATTTTAATCATTAATACTCTCTCCGTTCTCTTTATGGTTTAACTCTTCTATAATTTGTTGTGCTCTCTTCTCAAATGTATGATTATTAACAACTATTTCATATGCTTTTTCAATTTCCTTTTTTCTTAATTCTTCATTATTCATGTATAGATCTATCTTTTCTTTCAAATCATCTTTACCTTTATACGATATAACAGAATCACCAAAATATTCATCAAGACCTACTACTTCATCTGTAATTATAAAACTTTTACAAGCTAGTACATCAAATATTCTATTAGATATGAATCCTTTTTCTCTCATATCATCCCAGTGATCATTTAAAACAATCTTAGCAGTTCCATAATGTTTGTATAATTCTTTATTTGGAATATTTTCTCCTTTAATATATTCTTGATCTATTAATCCTGTCCAATTTGTTCCATAAACAGCTAAATCGTGCTTACTTGGTAATATATCTTTTATTATTTTTCTATATATTTTTCTTGAATTTCCAACAAATAATAATTCATAATTTGTTTTACTATTTTCTACTGGTTTAAAGATTGATGTATCAGTGCATTGTAGCAAAACATCTATTTTAGTATAATCATTTTTCTTATTTTCTCTAACATATTCAGTCCATACCTTTGATGCAATATAAGTATGATCATATGAATAGTATTCATCCATTGTAATTTCATCTGGATGTGATATATTCCACATAATATTGTAATGATAATTTTTAGTATTATATTTATTAAGACCTCTTAATACCATAACTATATCAGCCTCTGAATCATCATCATTCCACTGATTAAGATATTGCATTTGAGCTTCATATCCTAATTTTCCAAATTCCTTTATTAACGCTAATGCAAAATGATAATCTCCCCATTCTTCTGCAACTTCTGCTTTAGGAACAGGAGTTTTTATAATAATTTTCTTCTTTGGTTCCATATACCCCATTATTTCTAATAATTCATTTACTCTAACATCATAAGTATGTTTTTCCAAAACTTCTGTTTGTAGTTTTTTTACTAATTTAATTCTTTCTTCTTCATTAGACAAATAGTACTCAATTAAATCATTAAGTTCTTTCTCTGTTTTATATGTTGGCAATAAGTTATTAAATGTATATTCTGCTCCAAGCACTCCATTAGTTATTACAAGTACACCACTTGCTAAAGCATCAAATACTCTACTATTTACTGATCCAAATGGCTTTGTTACTCTGTTAGCATCATCAATAACAATTTTTGTTGATGCATAAATTTCAGGCATAGTTTTATATGATACAAAACCTTTATTATATGGAGCAAACTTATCAAGCTTATCCCAATTAGCTCCATAAATGTTGAATTTATATTGAGAATATTTTTGAGGATTTAGCATATCAATAATTTCTCTCGGATCATTCCAATAACTTCCTGTAAAGCAATAATCACATTTAAGCTCAAGATTTTCCTGTCTATCTACTGTAAATCTATCTTTATTACTACCGATCTGTAATAGATGAACCTTTCTTCCAATTATTTTTTCCATGTATTCACATGCAAGTTTACTTGATGCTAATACATAATTGTAATCTCTTATATAAGGCTGATTTGCCCATCTTTCAAACCAATTCCTTGCCCATGCAATTGTTATTAGGTTTTCATTATTGCATTTTATCTTTCTTACATCATAAGCATCTAATAATGTTATAACCACATCAATATCATCATCTACTACATACCAATCTTCTGGTCCTTTTCTTTTAAGAAACTGTATTTCCCAGCCTCTTTTTTTCATTGCTTCTCCAAATTCCATAGCAGTAAAGTAATCCCCTGCGCTTACATCATCTCCTGCCTCTGTAACTGCAAAGGCTACTTTAATTTTTGTTTCAAAGAAATTATTTTCTTTACTAAAAATTGATAAATTATATTTTTTATCTAACCATTTCTCCCATCTATCTTTAAACACGTTTATATTATTCATTCTTCTTTTGCTTACAGCACTCTTATTTTGTTTTTCTTGTGTTCCAAATTCAAAATGAAATGCCATAGATGATGGAACAATGTAATTATTATATCCTTTTTTCATAAGCTTCAAGCTAAAATCAACATCTTCATATCCATATATGTATTCTTCTGTAAATCCACCAACTTGTAAGAATTTAACCTTACTTACCATTAGTGATGCACCTGTCACAGCTGATATATTGGTAGTTTCATTATATGCTTCACTAGGTGATTTACCATTTAAATAGTTATAAGGAATTATACGTTCTTTTGTCTTTTTGAATTTTATTCCACAATGTTGGATTGTAAATGACTTATTACTATTAATACTATCTTCTGGACATTTAGGATAAAATAATACTGATCCAACTGCTCCTATATTTTTATCTTTAGTATATTCTATAAGTAATTCCTCCAGCCATCCTTCAAATACTTGTATGTCGTTATTAGCAAATAAATAGTATTCTCCAGTTGCTATTTCTGCTCCTTGGTTATTTGCTTTAGAATAACTTGCATTATTAGTATTTTTTATTAGTTTTATATTTAATCTATTTGAATAGCCATCTATGATCTCTAAAGATTTATCCTTAGATGCATTATCAACTACAATTATTTCAAAATTTTTATACTTAATATTTTTTATAATTGAATTAAAGAAATTATCTAAATGCTTCTCTCCATTATGATTAACCACAATAATTGAAACAATTGGATTGCCTTCTATCTCATATATTGAATTTTTATTTTGTTGTAAATTTAATATATAGTTCTTATCTCTTGCTTCTTCTATATCACTTCTTAAGATAAGTTGTTCAGTATTTTTAATGCCTGGACATATTTTTTTTTCTTTTAAACTTATGTCTGCATTCTCAGTATTAATCTCTAACTTTTTTTTTTCATTTTTTTTCTTTTGAATTCCTTGTTTAAATAATCTAATTATTCTAATTGGCATTTTAATCGTATTAATTGATGGTTTCATGCCCCTAATAATTACATCACCCAAATTATATCTAATAGAATTTAAGTGTATTTTATTCTCTACAAGTAGTTTATTAATTCTTTTATCTTTTTCTTTTATTGTTTCTTTTAGTTTCTCAATTTCTTTTAATTGTTCTGAATACTTATCTTTCAAAATATTCTTTTCATCTAATATTCCTTCATTATTTAATTTCATTTGTGATATTGTTTTTTCCAATATTTTATTTATATTTATGTATCTATCTTTCTCTTTTTGTAATATATTCTTTTCATTTAATAAGCCTTGGTTGTCTTTTTCTATATTTTTCTGATTATTTAATAGCACTTCTTTATCTTTAGCTAATTGTTTGTTTAATTTTTGTTTATCCTTATGTTTTATTAACCAGTCTATACGCTCCATTTCAATCTTATGTAAAATATTTTTATCAAAATTTTTATTATTTATTACATTTAATATGTTTTTATGCTTTTCAGTATTGTAAATTATCCCCATACCAAAGAATCCTGGTATATTTATAAAATTTATTTTATCTTTTTCTGGGTATTGATCTATAAAATCTTCAATAGCAGTTAATACTCCATTTTGAGGATTATTTTCATAAATAGCATTATTTAAGTGATCGTTCAATCCACCTTCATCTTGTAAATTTAATTCATTTGGTAACATACCTTTTTTATCATATGCTTGTCTGTATCCTACTGGTATATTATCTGGATTATAATATAAATCTCTTCTGGCATATGGCCAATTTATATCATGTAAAAATATTAAAGGTAATTCCGAACTGTTAAAAGTATTTTGTATTATCTTTAATTCATTATAAACAGTGTACCAATTATGATCTCCATCTATTAAAATAGCATCATATTCTTGTAATAGAGGTAGTCTATTTAAACTTAAATCTGTGTATAACTTGAATATTCCAACATGTTCATTTTCCCATTGTTTATAATCATACTTAGGAAATGGATCTATTGATGTGACAGTTCCTTTATTATCCTCACAATAATTTATTAAATTCTTTGTTCCATATCCATTATCTGATCCTATTTCCACAATATTTTTAGCATTTATTGCTTCTAAACATGGTTTCATTACTATATCCCAAAATCTATTCATCTTTACTCCCCTTACTTGTTATTTAAAAACATCTCACAAATTTCTTTTGATTCACCTATTGCTTTTAGCTGTCCTTTATTTATCCACGCAACCCTATCACAAAGCTCCTCAACTTGCTTAATAGAATGTGATACAAACAAAACTGTAGTTCCTTTTTCTATTACTTTCTTTATCTTATCTTGGCACTTTTGTTGAAACTTATAATCTCCTACTGATAAAACTTCATCTACAATTAATATTTCTGGTTGGACTATAGTTGCTATTGAAAATGCTAATCTTGCAACCATTCCTGAGGAATAATTTTTTACTGGTACATCTATAAAATCCCCCAGCTCTGAAAATAATAGTATATCATTAAACTTTTCTTCTAATTTTTGCTTTTTATATCCCAAAATTGCTCCATTTAAAAATACATTCTCTCTTCCTGTTAAATTAGGATCAAATCCAGCTCCAAGTTCTATAAGTGGTGCCATAGATCCATTTACTTTAACTTCCCCAATTGTAGGTTTCATTACACCTGCTATTATCTTCAATAATGTACTTTTTCCTGAACCATTATATCCTACGATTCCAAATACTTCTCCTTTTTTAACTTCTAAACTTATATCTTTAAGTGCCCAAAATTCTCTGTATAACAGTTGCTTTTTTATAAGTTTAATAACATATTCTTTTAAACTATCTATTTTTTCTTGCCCTAAGTTAAACTTCATTGACACTTTATTAACTGAAATCATTATCTCATCTTTCATTTTTTTATTCTCCTTTTCTATATGCTAAGTATAAATTCATCTTGCTTTTTATAAAAAACGAATAATCCTAATCCCAAGGCTATTAATCCAAATGAAAGACACACTATATTATTTTTTAGTGTAGGAATTTTATCATATAAAACTATATTTCTTAGCATTTCAATCATATGAAAAAGTGGATTAAATTTTAATATCCACAATACATTTTTAGGAATAATTTCAGCCGGATAAAATAATGGAGTGAAATACATCCATGCAGTAAGTACTACCCCATATAAGTGCATTATATCTCTAAAAAAAACTGTATATGTTGCTAATATTAATCCAACTCCTATTGAAAACAAAAGTATATAAAACAATGGTAATGGTAAAAGAATTAAAGTTGCATTAAATGGTGTTTTAGTTACTATCATTACAAGTAATAAAGCAATTAATGAAAATCCTAGATTTACAAAAGCAAATAGCACTTTTGATACCGGAAATATATATTTAGGAATATATACTTTTTTTAGTAAAGAGCTTCCGCCAACAACAGATCCCATTGCTCCACTAGTTGCTTGAGAAAAAAAATCAAACATTATTTTTCCTGTTAAAAGATAAACCGGAAAATTAGGAATATTTCTTTTAAATATAGTTGAAAATACTGTTGTTAATACAACCATCATTAAAAGTGGGTTTAATAGTGTCCACAAAATTCCTAAATAAGATCTTTTATACTTTACTTTCAAATCTTTTCTCACTAATTCTATAAGCAAATGCCTATATTTTTTAAAATTATACCAATATTTTTTCATATCTGTCTCCTATTATTTTAGTTCAATTAAATATTTGTCTATAGCATTTTTCCAATTTGGTAATTTCTTAAATCCATTATCATTTAAATTTTTTTTAGACATTCTAGAATTAAAAGGTCTAACTGCCTTACTTGGATATTTATTTGTAGGAATATAATTTATCTTACAATCTAAGCTTGCTTTTTTCATAATTTCTTCTGCAAATTCTGCCCAAGAGCAAAAACCTTCATTAGTCGCATGATATATTCCATATTTTTCCGAAACAGCCATATCACACAAAAGTGGTGCTAAATCAGCTGTATATGTTGGGCTTCCTATTTGATCACAAACAACATTTATGCTTTCTTTTTCTTTCCCCAATCTAAGCATCGTCTTAATAAAATTGTTTCCGTTAATTCCAAATACCCATGAAATTCTTACTATAAAGTATTTATCTAATATTTCCTGTACTTTTAACTCACCTTCATATTTTGTTTTACCATAAACAGAATGTGGCTCTATATTACCATCTACTTCAAATGGTTCATCGCCTTTACCATCAAATACATAATCTGTAGATATGTAAATCATTTTAGCATCTATTTTTTTACATACCCTTGCTATATTTTCTGTTCCATCTACATTTACTTTTCTACATATTTCTTCTTCGTCTTCAGCCCTATCTACAGCAGTATATGCAGCACAATGAACTACACATTCTGGTTTTAATTTTGAAATATATTTATCTATCGCATCTCCATCTGTTATATCTAACTCTTTTTTGTCAATTCCTAAGCACTCTATATTTCGTTTATTTAATTCTTTTACAACATCAAAACCTAATTGGCCATTAACTCCAGTAACTAAAATCATTTTTTTATTCTCCTTTACAATATACCTTTCTTAGTTAATTTAATAATATATTTAAATATAAAATCAGGTATAATAGGTAATATTATTTCTATTAATATTGATACTTTATGAAATTTTTTATACTTAATCATTATTTTAAAATCTTTTAATGATGGTTTTAAAAAGTAATTTTCTCTCGCCTTTGTCCACATTATATATTTATTAGTGGTTTCCACAAGTTTGTTGTTATATTTAAATCTTTCTTTCAAAGACTCATATCTTTTTAAGAAATCTATTATTCTCTTATTGTAGTAACTTTCTTTATCATGTATATCCTTTAGTATCCCTGTTTGATTAGAGCTATGTTGTCTATATCTAACTAAAGGTCTATCAATTAATTGGATTTTTCCATCAATAGCGGCAATAATTGCAATCCATTGGTCATGAATTAAATTTTCTTCAAAAGGTATTGCCTTTATAGCTATATCTTTTCTTACTATCATTGCACACCCTGTAACAAAATTAGTAATTAATAATCCATCTGCTAAATCATATCCTGACCTATAAACTATTCTTTTTCTTATATCTCTTAAACTATCATGAGTTTTTATTCCATTTTCATCAATAATACAAAGATCACTATATGTAAGTGTCACACCTTCCTCAAAATTATCAATCATTTGCTCTATTTTATCCAATTCCCAAATATCATCCTGATCACAGTAAGCAAAAAACTCACCATTACCTAATTTACTCAATTCCTCAAACGCCTTATTTGAACCTCCATTTTTTTCTCCTCTTATTAAAGTATAATTGAAATTAGTAATATACTTTTTAAAGTACTCTTCATTTACAGGAAACTCTGGACAATCATCATAAATTAACAATTCTAAGTTCTCATAAGTCTGCTCATTTAAGGAAATAAGCTGTTCCATAAGCCACTTTTCATTTGGCTTATAAACAGCTAATAATATGGATACTAATGGTTTATCTATTTCCATACATTTTTTCATAATAGTTTGCATATTCTCCACTAATTATATTTTCCCACCAAGTTTTATTATATAAATACCACTTAATAGTCTTTTTAATTCCTTCATCAAATGTTGTAGTAGGTAACCATCCAAGTTCATTATGAATCTTAGTTGGATCTATTGCATATCTCATATCATGACCTTTTCTATCTCCAACAAACTTAATTAATTCTTCTGATTTTCCTAATTCCTTTAAAACAGTCTTAACTACTTCTAAGTTAGTTCTTTCATTGTGTCCACCAATGTTGTATACTTCACCCACAGTTCCTCTATGAATAATTAAATCAATTGCCCTACAGTGATCTTCAACATAAAGCCAGTCTCTAACATTTTCCCCAGTTCCATATACAGGAAGCTCTTTATTATTTAAAGCATTAGCTATCATAAGTGGTATTAATTTCTCTGGAAAATGATATGGCCCATAGTTATTAGAGCATCTTGAAATAGTAACAGGTAATCCATATGTTCTGTAATATGCTCCAACTAAAAGATCAGCAGATGCCTTACTTGAAGAATATGGGCTTGAAGTATGTATTGGAGTTTCTTCTGTAAAGAAAAGATCTGGTCTATCTAATGGTAAATCTCCATATACTTCATCTGTTGATACCTGGTGATATCTCTTTATTCCATACTTTCTGCATGCATCCATAAGTACAGCTGTACCTATAATATTAGTTTGTAAAAATATTTCAGGATTTTCTATTGATCTATCAACATGACTTTCTGCTGCAAAATTAACCACCATATCTGGATGCTCTTTCTCAAACATTCCATATACAGCATCCCTGTCAGCTATATCAATTTTATAAAAACTAAAGTTAGCATTATCCTGTACAGGTGCTAATGTTTCCATATTTCCTGCATAAGTTAAGCTATCCACTACTATTATTTTATAATCATTATATTTATTAAGCATATAGTGAACAAAATTCCCACCTATAAACCCTGCTCCACCAGTTACAACTATCTTCATTATTAATACCTCTCCTATTACTTCCACACAAAACTGCAGTCACTATCTTTTAATAGTGGTGCCTTTGCATCTTTTTCTGATATCATTGGATTTTCTATTCCCCATTCAACACCTATTTCTGGGTCATCAAATTTAATACTTCTATCACTTTCATGATTATAATAATTATCTGTCTTATAAACAAATTCAACATCATCACTTAAAGTAACAAACCCATGTCCAAATCCTCTTGGAATAAATAGTTGTTTTTTATTTTCTGCTGAAAGTTCAACTGCAACCCACTGTTTATATGTTGGTGAACCCTTTCTTAAATCTACTGCTACATCCAAAACTGCTCCACGGACTACTCTTACAAGCTTAGCTTGAGCATGTTCTCCATTTTGAAAATGAATTCCTCTAAGTATTCCTTTTTCCTTTGAATAAGATTGATTGTCTTGTACAAAATCGCAAGCAATTTCTGGTGTTTTAATTTTAGAGTAAGTTTCCATAAACCATCCTCTTTCATCACCAAAGACTTGAGGTTCTACTATATAAACACCATCTAATTTGGTTTTAATTAAGTTCATAATAAAAATCTCCTTTTTAATACTGAATCTTTCCTTCTGCTACATTCTTTAGGTGCTGGCCATATGGACTTTTACCATATTCTTCTGCACTTTTAAGTAATGTTTCTTTATCTATCCATTTATTTTTATAAGCAATTTCTTCTAAACAAGATATTTTAAGTCCTTGTCTAGTTTCTATTACTTTTACATATTCACTAGCTTCTGTTAAACTGTCCACTGTTCCTGTATCTAGCCATCCATATCCACGACCAAGGGTTATTACATCTAATTTACCATTTTCAAGATATATTCTATTTAAATCTGTTATTTCAAGTTCTCCTCTTGGTGATGGTTTTAAAGATTTTGCATATTCACAAACTTTATTATCATAAAAATAAAGTCCTGTAACAGCATAATTTGACTTTGGGCTTTGTGGCTTTTCTTCTAATGAAACAGCTCTTCCATTTTCATCAAATTCAACTACTCCAAAACGCTCTGGATCTTCTACATAATATCCAAAAACTGTTGCTCGCCCTTCGTTTTCTACTGCCTTTTTCAATTGAGCTGTCAACCCATTTCCATGGAATATATTATCACCAAGTATCATGGCACAGTTATCATTTCCTATAAATTCGTCTCCCAATATAAAAGCTTGTGCAAGCCCATCTGGAGATGGCTGCTCTTTATAAGATAAGTTAATTCCATATCTTGATCCATCACCTAATAACTTTTCAAAATTAGGTAAATCTTTTGGCGTTGATATTATTAAAATATCCTTAATTCCAGCCAACATTAAAGTTGATAAAGGATAATAGATCATTGGCTTATCATATACTGGCAAAAGCTGTTTTGAAGTTACCATAGTTAATGGATATAGTCTTGTCCCACTCCCACCTGCTAATATTATACCCTTTGTCAAAATCATCACTTCTTTCAAAATTTATAGTATTAAATGAACATTCTCTTTATTTTAACATATAAAGCCATATAAATAAACGAATTTTGCTAGTTTTACCTACATATTTATTGGATATGTTATGGTTTATTGCACATTTATTTATAAGATGTTATTATACTTATAATATTACAATCATAAATTTTATTTTATCATTTAGTATGAGATTACAATAATAGTTTTTAATATAAAATAAAGATTAGGAGATTAGATATGATAAAAGAAAATCAAAGCTTTTTTAACAAAATAAATGCCATAAGTGATATTTTTATTTTATTTATTTCTATGTCTTTAGCTTATTTTATTCGTTTTTATATATTTTCTCCTGATAGTATTTATTATATTAAGTTAATTACATATATAAAATTCACTTTTGTTATAGTTCCTATAAATTTAATCACATACCATTTTTTTAATTTATATGATTCTTTTAGAACAAAATCCTTTAGTAAAGAATGTTCTCAAATAATAAAATCAAATACAATTCTTACAACAATTTTAATCTCATTATTATATGTGCTTAAGCTAGTACACATTTCTAGATGGGTTATCATTATATTTTATTTTGTAAATATTCTTTTAATAACTACTAAGAGACTGATTCTTAGAAAGACTTTATCCAATTTGAGATCAAAAGGCTTAAATTTAAAACATGTAATAATTGTTGGTGCTGGTAAAATAGCTAATGAATATTTAAACACTATTAAAAGTAATAAAAACTTTGGCTACAGTTACTCTGGCTATGTGGCTAACTCAAATAACTTTCAAGGCGAAAAACTTGGAGATTATGATGATTTGTTAGAAGTTTTAAGTACTAAAAAACCTGATGAAGTAGTCTGTGCTTTAGATTTAGATGACTCTAATTACTTAGAATCTGTAGTTTCTGATTGCGAAAAAAGTGGAACTAAGGTTTCAATAATACCATTTTGTTATGAATATATTCCTAGTCAGCCTTATATAGATCAAATCGGAAACATACCTTTAATTAATATTAGAAGAATACCTCTTGACAATTTGGGTAATGCCTTTATTAAAAGAGCAATGGATATTGTAGGTTCACTAATTCTTTTAATATTAGTAAGTCCTATTTTATTAATAACTGCAATCATTATAAAATGTACTTCTAAAGGTCCAATAATTTTTAAGCAGACTCGTGTAGGATTAAATAAAAAGTTATTTACTATGTATAAGTTTCGTTCTATGAGAGTTAATTCACTAGAAACTACTGGCTGGAGTACAAATAACGATCCTAGGAAGACAAAATTCGGTTCCTTTATTCGTAAGTTCTCTATAGATGAGCTTCCCCAATTTTGGAATGTTTTAAAAGGTGATATGAGTTTAGTGGGACCAAGGCCTGAGCTTCCTCATTTCGTAGAAGAATTTAAAAATGAAATTCCACTTTATATGGTTAAACATCAAGTTAAGCCAGGAATAACTGGACTAGCCCAGATAAATGGCTATAGAGGTGATACTTCTATAAAAAAGAGAATCGAATATGATATATACTACATTGAAAACTGGGATGCCTTAATGGATATAGGAATATTATTTAAAACAGCATTTAAAGGCTTTAAGAATAATGAAAAATTAGTCATTCATTCAGACAAAAATAATTCAAGTGTATAAATACTTGAATTATTTTTTAATTTAAATAGATTCTATTTCATATTTATATTATTTTATTTTTTCAATATTTATATATTATACACTTTCTACAAAACACCTAAATTTAATTAAGCTCCTCTTAATATGTCATTTCTTGCAATGACATATCTCCAATGATATAATATTACATATTTGTATGGATAAATTACAAAAATAATATATTGGGATGTGTGGAGATTGGAGAATTTAAAGAAATTTTGTAAAGATAAATCTATTGATTTTTTCTTTCCTATATCATTAGTACTTGGAATCATTCCATTAATAGTTAGAATGGCTGTAGTTCATCTAGATGCAACTAATGTTGATTTCTATGGTGTTGCAACTCAGACTGATTTATTTTCTCAAAAGAAGGCTTTTTACCTTTTAATTTTTTCTATTATATTAGTTATTATTGGGATAGTTTTTTTTAAGAAAATTTTTGAAAAAAGAGATAAAATAATTAATTTAATTTTAATTGCCTCTGGTGTATTTATACTTTTCACTATACTTTCAGCAGTATTTTCAAAGTATAATCAAGCTGCTTTTTGTGGTGCATATGATAGAGCTGAAGGATTAATAACTATAATTTGTTATATGATTCTTTTTATCTACTCTATATATACTTTTAAGAAAACAGATAATTATAAATATTTAGTTGTTCCAATTATTATTTTAGTTATTATAAATTCTTTCTTAGGAATATTTCAATACTTTGGACATGACTTAATAAAAACTGAATTAGGTAAAACTATAGTTATTCCAAGTAAATATAGAACTCCTAACATGGAATTAAGCTTACTTTATGAAGCTGGTAAATTATATGGAACATTATTTCACTATAACTATGTAGGTAGTTTTGTTGCTATATGTTTACCTATACTACTTTGCGCAATTGCTTATGAGTATGATGTTGCTTATAAATTATCTTTAATGGCAGCAGTTTTACTTTCAGTTTGGTTATTATTTGGAAGTACATCTCGTGCAGGTATTATTGGTATTTTCATGTCAATTGTATTTGCAGTAATTATATTCTGGAAAATAGTAGTGAAGAAATGGAAGCCTATTTTAATAGGTTTAGTCTCTGTATTAGTTGTATGTGTAGGTCTTAATTTAGTAAGTAAGGGTTCATTATTCGAAAGAATACCTTCATTGATTTCAGATACATTTAGTGTATTTAAAGATACAAGTGATTTTAATTATAAAGATCACATTCCTGTTAAGGATATAAAAACTTCAGATAAAACTGTAGAAATTATATTCCAAAATGATAGCTTAAAAATAGCTCTTGGTGATGGACAATATATATTTAAAAATTCTAAAGATGAAGTTATAGAATTTGATAGAAACAAAAATATTCTTACTACTACTAATGAAGCGTTTAAAAATGTATCTTTTAGTTTTGGTAAACTCAGTGATAAGTCAACTAGATCTGATGGCTTACTTATGTCAATTGATGGTAAAGAGACATTTATGTTTAAGCTTCAAGATGATAATAGCCTTCAGTTAATAGATCCAAGCACTCAAAAAGATATTATTTTAGAAGATCCCGAAGCTATTGGCTTTAAAGGAAAAGAAAAACTTGGTTCTGCCAGAGGATATATTTGGTCGAGATCTCTTCCTCTTCTTAAAGAAAATTTAATCTTAGGTAGTGGACCAGATTCATTTATTTATAGATTTCCTCAAAATGATTTATTAGGAAAATATTATGCTTATGAAGATCCAAATACAGTTGTTGATAAACCACATAATCTTTATTTGCAAATAGCTTTAAATGAAGGACTAATTGCATTAATTGCTTTCCTTGCTATTATGGTTATATACATTGTTGATAGCCTTAAATTATATGCTTTTAAGAATGAATATGATAAATCACAGATTATCGGTATTGGTACATTCTTAGGTGTTATTGGATATCTATTTGCAGGAATATTTAATGACTCAGTAGTAAGTGTGGCCCCAATATTCTGGATAGTATTAGGTGTGGGAGTTGCAATTAACTACTTAAATAGAAAAGAACTAAAAAAAGAAAATTCTAATAAATAATAATTAAAAATTGTAAAAGAGTTTGAAATCAAACAAATGATTTCAAACTCTTTTATTAAAATATACCATATTCTTAGAGACTATTTTTAGTAAAGTAAATGGGGATATATAGTTGTGTAGTAATACATATAATTTTAGGCTTTAGAACTTCTAATGATTATTGTCCAAATATCTGCTAGTCCCAACTTTTTTTGTTGGGAACAAGCAGTAATTGGACTATATTCATTGTGAATTTCTCTCCTTATAAAATATACCTTAATCTCCAAGACTATTTTAGTAAAGTAAATGAGGAAACTTAATTATGGAACAATACATTGAAATTTATGCTTTAGAAATTCCAATTATTATTGTTTAATTATCTGCTAGTCCCAATATAATTGGGATCAAGCAGTAATTGGACTATAATAATCCTGAATTTTTCTCCTTATAAAATATACCCTATTAACAATACTATTTTTAACAAAGTAAATAGGAATACATGTTTATGGAATAATGCATAAAAAATGAAGCTTTAGAACTTATAATTGCTTTTGTCCAATTATCTACTTGTCCCAATGTCTATTGGGAACAAGTATTAATTGGATTATAGCAATTAATAAGTTCTTAGCTTCATTTTTTCAGTATTTGGAATAAACATGTATTCCTATGAATCTTTGATTAAAAATAGTCTATCCTACTTAACCCATGCTCCATTAGCTCCTAATTTACATCCATCTATTGTTGTATTAGAAAGCATAACTCCTGATGCATTTAGATAGTACCATGTTCCATTATCATTTAACCAACCTGTTTTCATTGCACCTGATGGTTGCATGTAATACCAGCTTCCTCCTACTTGTGCCCAGCCTGTCTTCATAGCTCCTGAACCTTCTAAGTAGTACCATGTTCCACCAATACTTTGCCAGCCTGTTTTCATTATTCCATTAGTATCTAAGTAATACCATGTTCCACCTAGGTTTAACCAGCCTGTAGCCTTAGTTCCATCTGAATTTACATATGTCCAAGTATTATCATTTCCTTTTACCCAGCCTGTAGTTGCATTATTATTGTTGTTTGAATTGTTAGATCCATTATTATCTGAATCCTCATCTTTATCTTCATCCACTACTTTTCCTGAAACTATAGAATAAAGTTCATCATCTTCATTCCAAGCAACTAGATTATTATCATCATATACTGATAAATTTTCTAAGCTGTCATCTACTTTATATACTTCTTTCCAGTCTTCATCATTATTAAATTTATATATTGCTTCATCTGATAATGCCCATAGGTTACCATTTGCGTCTACATCAAATGAGTCTTCTCCATTTTGAAGATCTTGTTCTGCACTGTCAGCAGCTTCTACATAATAATATGTGCTTTTTGATTTTAAGCTTAATGTTTGTACTTCTACTGAATCTCCATCAACTTTATAATCTAATATTTTTCCACTAACAATTGAGAATGTATCAGCATCACTGCTTAATAAATCTACTTTATCTCCATCTTTATCAGCTAAAATGTAACTATCTACAGATTTAGAATACTTAATACCATCAATATCCTTTGATGATTGAGATTTTGATAATTTTTGAATAACTTCAAAGCTTACTGAATTTCCTGAATCCACTAAAGTAAATATTTTATTTGAAGTTTCTTCTCCATTTATTTCACTTATAGTAACTCCTGAATCTGCTTTTAAAGTTATCTTAGCTAATCTATATATGTTATTAGAATCTTGTCCTATTTCTTTAACATCTGTAACTTTAGCTCTTACCCCTTCATCAGCATCATTAGTATTTTCAATTTTGGCTGTTTTTGAATTAGATAATTTAACCTTTATAGTTCCTAAATTATAATCTCCATCAACATATTTTCCATTAGCATCAGTGTAAACATTAATAGTAGATGCTCCACCATTTACTTTTTCATCAGCAGATTTAACCTTATATTCTGCCTTATACCATGTATCACCAAACTTTGCTTTAGGAAGTTCTGTTACATCTTTTACATTCTTAGCATCGTCATCTGAAAATCTTCCATCATTATCATCTTTTACTTCTTTTCTTAAATTTACTGCAACTTCATCTTCACTATCAACTCTTACCTTACTATCTAAAACCTTACCACTTGATAAATCTACATAGTAATCTCCATCTTCTACTTCAAGATACTTAGTTCCATATTCCTTAATTTTATCCTCTGAGTCAATATCCTTAAGTTCAGTATATTTACCATTATTTAAGTAATATACAGCATCATCCTTTTTCTCAATTCCTCCATCTATATAGAACTTGCCATCTTTATAAGGAACTGCATTATATATTGTACCATCCTTTGCTGTAAGCTTTTTGCTTGCTGCACTTACCTTCGTAGCTGGAATCACAGAAACAACAGCTGCTGCTACCAATAATAAAGCTGTAATCTTTCTTTGTCTATTAAACATATTTATTCCTCCCAAAACTTATATTTAAAATTTTAAGCTAGATATATAACCTAAATTTATATACACTATTTCTACCTATGTTTTTCCTTTATAGCTTAATATACCCACCTAAATTATACTATATATCTGGCTATTCTTACAATTTTTTAATATAAATTTACACTATTTCATAACAGCTATTGAGCTAGTTGAAATAGTCAAAATAGAAATATAATAAATAAAGCAAATCTAACTACTGTTTTTCAATGTTTATTGCACAATTATTTATCACATTTTTATTTTATTATTATCTATAAACGGCACAATAGCTCAATATGAAATAACGAAGCTTTAAGCTTATTATTTTTATTAAACTTTGAGTTATTACTAAACTAGAAAATGAGGACATATATTTATGTAGAGTGCATACAAAAAATTTTTATTAGTACTTCATAATTTTAAGATATAAAACTGCTATTGTTTGAGCACATGCGAGTTTAACAGTTTTATTGATTGAAATTATAAAAGTACTTTAAAAATTTTATTAAGGTTCTAATAATAATGGTTGATAAATCTTAAATATAAGAATCTTCTATCCAAAGAAATAGAGTCATTCTTTTACGCAAAGTGCATCAGAAAAAATAAGCTTAGAGTTTCATTATTTCATGGCTTAAAATTGTTATTGTTTGAGCAAAGCGAGTTTAACAATTTTAGGTTATGAAATAATAGAAACTCTTGATTATTTTTTAAGCAATTAAAGTAAATGCATGACTCTATTTCTCTTAGAACATCTCGACCAAAATTTTTCGTCATACCTTTAAAATTGTAGTAAGTATTTCTTAATTTAACACTTTTACGAATATATTGTATAATGTAGGTATATTAATTTTACAAAGGAGTGTATTTTTAGGTGATTAAGATAATAAAAAAATTCACATTTGGATTAGTTATTATAACTCTTGTATCTATGAATATTAACCAATGTGTATTTGCTGCTACTGATAACAATGTTGAAGCTGCTAAAAATTCTATATATGAGAATCTTAAAAATTTTGAAACAAGATTTTCTATTGATTATGTTGGTGATAAGGTATTAGATATGGTAAATGATGTAGCAAAAAAAGATGATTATTTAAACATATTAATAAATGATTTTGACTTTAAAGCTGAAGATGGATATTCAATTATAAATGTTAAATACAACACAACTTCTGACCAAGAAGACTTTGTATCTAACAAATCAACTGAAATTGTAAACTCTATAATTACTTCTAACATGAGTGATGTAGACAAGGTAAAAGCTATAAATGAATACCTAATAAATAGCTTTGATTTTGATAATAACAAGAATGCTAAAAATGCTTATCTAGCTTTAAATCAAAAAAAAGCACCTTCACAAGGATATGCCATGACAGCTTCAAAAATGTTTACTGAAGCTGGAATTGAAAATAAAATTGTAATAGGGGTGTTAAATAGTAAAGAGTATGCCTGGAACTTAGTTAAGGTAAATGGACATTGGTATAATCTTAATATTGCAAAAAATGATTCTACTGGAGATAAAAATAAGTTTTTCTTAAAAAGTGATGCTTACTTAATAAATGAAGGCTTTGTATGGAATTCAAAGGAATATCCTAAATGTCCTTCTAATTATGAGCTTTCTGAAAAAACATCAGTAAATTCAAATGCTGAAGTTCAAAATACAAATAAGGAAAATAATATTGAAAATAATAAATCAAAAGAAATTTCAATTGACTCAAATAATAATAAAACTGTAAAAGAAGAAGCAAAAACTGAAGATGACACTTCAGCAAAAGAAGTCTCTAATTCTAATAACCAAAAAAATGATTTAACTGAAGAAGTTTCTAATAATGTTGATTCTAAAAATGATACTAATATAAAAGATTCTGTTGACTCAAATGCTAAAGATAATACTAACACGGATAAAGAAAATCTTGATGTAAATGCCTGGTATGAAAAAGATAATTCTTGGTATTTTAGAAATGCTTCAGGCGAAAATTCTACTGGCTGGATAGAAGTTAAAGGAAGCTGGTATTACTTAGGTACTGATGGCAAAATGAAAACTGGATGGGTAGAAGCTAATGGAAAATGGTACTATCTAGACAGTAATGGTAAAATGCAAACTGGTTGGAAAGAAATAAGTGGAAAATGGTACTATTTCTTATCTAGCGGAGAGATGGCAGCCCATACTGTTGTTAATGGATATTTATTAAATTCAAATGGGGTTCTAATTAAATAGACTTAAATTATTGAAACATATCAAAATAAAAAGAAAAGAACTTGGAATGAAAATGTAAATTTTCTATATTCACAGTTCTTTCTTTTTATGTTTCGTAGATTTAGATAAATATATAGCGAATTCAACTACATTATACTAAAAAACACTCATTAATGTAAGATATCTTTTATCCTACTTCTTTAAAGTAATATATTGAAAATAAATTATTATGTTGCAATTAATACTAACATAAATGAAATTATAAAATTTATAAAAAGGTTATATATACATTGTTGAAAAAACTATATTTTAGTCTATAATTGAATTAAAGAGGTATTTTGATATTAAAAATTTAAAAGGGGATGGTACTTTATGAGTAATAATGAAAAAATAGTCAATACTCACAAGCCTAAATTTAGTTTGAATAAGAAAATATTAATTACAACTCTACCCATAACATTAGTTCTTGTACTGGTTATACTAGTTGTATTTTATGTCTTTACAAAAACTACAATAAGAAATTCTACTTATGATCTAATTAAAGCATCAACCGAAGAAAGCAGTATATCAATTTCAAAAGATATTACTCAAATCTTAGCTCAATTAGATGTAATTGGAGATAATATAGAAAAAAATGGTTTTACTGATGACTACATTTATTCTTTAAGTGGAAAATATGGCGTTGGTATGGAAATATATTTATATACTCCAGATGGAAAATACATAGCTTCTGATCACTATATTCCAGAGGTTGATCCAAAAACTAGAGATTGGTATGATGAGGGGGTAACTCATAAGGATAAGTTTGAACTTGGAACTATTTATAAAGATGCCAGCACAAATAAGCTTGTTGTAACTGCTAGCAGATTGTTAAATGATGGAACTATAGTTTGTGGAGATATTTTTTTAGATGAATTTAGTAAAAAGGTATCAGAAAATAACGTTATAGATGGAGGCTACACTACTTTAATTGATTCTTCCAATAATTTAATAATAGGTCATTATAATACAGAGAACATTGGAAAAAATGTATCTGAGTCAGATGATAAATTGATAGTAGAAAATTTAAATACTAATGAAGTAACAGAAAAATATGGATACATAATTTGTAGTTCTAAAATCAGCGGTACAAATTGGATAGAAATATCATACATATCAAGCAGTTTAGTTTTTGAGACTTTAAATAATACAATTATTAAGATTATTTTTGCATTTTCAGTTTGTTTAGTATTAAGTTCAATACTACAAATTATTTTATTAAGAAAAACAATAAAACCTGTAGGTGTAGTTACAAATGCTTTAACTCAAATGATTTCAGGAGACTTAACAACTGAAGTGGAAACAAGAAATAATGATGAACTTGGAATAATGGCACATACCTTAAGAAAATATTCTAGAAGCATGAAAGAGAAAATTTCAAACTTACTAAATTTATCAGAACAGCTTAAAGTTCAAGGTGAATCTGGAAAAAATGTTTCAGAAATCTTATATGGAGAAGCTAAAACCCAGTCAGAATCTATGGAAGAATTAAGAGAAACAATGAGCCAAATAGCATCTACAATAACAGAGGTAGCTAATAATACAGTTGAGCTTGCAGAGTCCATGGAAGATTGCAGCCAACTTGAAACTAATATAAATGAAAAAATGCAAGAAACTATGAATATATCTAAAGAAAGTAAAAATGATATGACAGGATTAGGACATGCTATAGATAATATAGAAGGTTCTATGCATGTTTTAGAAAAACGAATTGGAAATGTATTAGAAGCAAGTAAGGAAATGCAAGATATTATTGCACTAATAAAGGATATAGCTGCACAAACAAATCTATTATCCTTAAATGCAAGTATTGAAAGTGCGAGAGCTGGAGAAGCTGGTAAGGGCTTTGCCGTTGTAGCCAATGAAATAAGACAATTAGCAGATAGAAGTGCTTTAGCTGTGGAAGATATAACTAAGCTTATTGAAAAAATAGAAGATTATTTAGATGATACAAGTAAAGCAACGCAAGAAAGCGTAGACTCTGTTAATATCAGTAAAGATGTAGCTAAAAAAGCAATAAAATCTTTTGATCAAATCTTTGAAGAAGTTCAAAAAACAGGCGAATCAACAGAAATAGTTAAAGATAAAATTGTTTCATGTTCAAATATAGCTACTAACATGTCTGCAATTTCAGAAGAGCAAAGCGCAAGTGTTGAAGAAGTCCTAGCAACAGTTGAAACTTTAACTGAAAGTGCAAAGGCTATAGCTACTAGCAGTAAAGATGTACAACAAGATGCAGATACAATCTTAAATATAAGTAAAAATTTAAATGATTCAATTAAGGAATTCAAAATAGAATAACTTTTTAATAATAAAAGAAGCAATTTGCCATATATTACAGTATGCAAATTGCTTCTTTATAATTAATATATTTAAAAGAGCCTAAATATATTTTTATCTTTAGTTTTAATCCTAATATCTCTATTAACTACTAGAAATATGATATAAAACCATATTTCTAGCTTTAATTGTTATTTTAATTATTGTGGACTATCTGATCCAAGCTCCGTTAGCTCCTAATCTGTATCCATCAATTGTAGTGTTAGCAGCCATTGCTCCACTTGAGTATAAGTAGTACCAAGTTCCGTTATCATTTAACCAGCCAGTTTTCATAGCTCCGTTTGATTGTAGGTAGTACCAAGTTCCGCTTAAGTTTAACCAACCAGTTTGCATTGCTCCTGATCCATTACAGTAGTACCAAGTTGCTCCATCTTTAATCCAACCAGTTTGCATTGCACCTTTGCTTCCGTTTGATACTGGATTTAAGTAATACCAAGTTCCGTTAACATTAACCCAACCAGTTTGCATAACACCAGTTGCAGGATCTAAGTAATACCAAGTTCCGTTTAAGTTTAACCAACCTGTTGCTTTAGTTCCATCAGCATTTATGTAGTTCCAAACTCCATTTCCAGCAGCTGTTTCTACCCAACCTGTTGTTATATTTTCTTCTTTATCTTCTTCTGATGATTTTGAACCGATTAATGAATAAACTTCATCTTTTTCATTCCAAACAACCATGTTGTTCTTATCGTAAACAGATAAACTTTCCATTGCTCCGTCTACTTTGTATACTTTTGTCCAATCTTCATCGTTATCAAATTTGTAAACAAATCCCTTTTCTAATTTCCAAAGGTTTCCGTCAACATCAACATCAAGTGCAGTTGTGTTATCAGTGTTTGCTTTAGCTAAATCTAAGTAGTAGATTCCAGCTCTTGATTTTAATTCTATAGTTTGTACTGAATTATCTTCATAAGATACAAGCTTTCCACCTACAACACTGTAGTTAGCTGTATTTAAATCATTTGCTAATGTTATAGCTGCTCCCTTATCGTTAGTTACTTGGTAGTTAACTACTGAGTTTGCATATTTAGCTCCATCAATATCTCCTGAAGCTTGAGCTTTAGAGATCTTTTGGATAACTTCAACTGATGCAGTAGTTCCTTCTGTAACTTCTACTCCATTAACTGATTTAATTGTATCAGTTCCTTCTACTGTTAAGTTGATTGTAGCAATTCTGTAGATGTACTTAGAGTCTTGTCCAATTACCTTTGCTCCATCAGCAATTTTAGCACTGATCTTGTTGTCAGCTGTTAAGCCAGTCTTTTCTGAATCTTCAGTGTTGCTTAATTTAACTGATTCAGTGTTAGTTCCATTAGATACTTCAACTTTTAAGTTTCCTAAGTTGTAGTTAGCATCTATGTAGCTTCCCTTAGCATCTGTGTAAACTACAGCTGAACCTGAAGTTAATTTGTAGCTAGTTGAATACCAAAGTTCATTGAATTTTGAACCTGGAAGTTCTTTTATTTCGTTTTCTGATCTTAATACATCATGATCTGTATATCTGTCATCAGCAACATTCTTTATTTTCTTTCTTAAAGTTAATGCGATTTCATCTTTAGAATCAGAGATTAAATCGTCATCTGTAACCTTACCAGTTTCTAAATCTACATAGTAATCATCAGTATCTATAGTAGCATATTTGCTTCCATATATTCCGAATTCAGAACCTGTATCAACATCTTCTAATTCAGTGTACTTTCCATCTTTTAAGAAGTAAGTAGCTTCTGTGTCTCCATCTTTGATGTTACCATCTACAAGGAATTTTCCATCCTTATATGCTATTGCACTGTATATTGTACCATCTTTTGATTCGATTCTCTTATAATCAGCAGCATTTACACCTGTGGCAGGTATTATTGAAGCTATAGCAGCTGCAGCTACTAAAAGAGATGTAACTTTATTCATTCTTTTTATCATATTCCTTTTCCCCCTGATATTTATTCTTTTGTGTTTTCATGTCGTCATTTGTTTATTTTTCCTTGACTTCGTTTATATTCTAGCATATAAGACAAGCTTTGGGAATAGTTTTTTAGTAATTCTATAATGTAATTATATTTCCTAGAAAAGAATTTTTTTCTATAAAATCCACTTAGTTTAAATAAAATTTGTAATTTTTCTCCTGACATTTAACTTTTCATAGAATTTTTCCATATTTATTTTTCATTTTTTGGAATTAAAACTTGAAGTTTAACAATAGGAAAAAATAGTTAATAATCACCATCCCAAAAGTTTCTTCTCCAATTCTTCATAATCATAGTCTCTAGGCTCAAAATTTATAAATCTTAAATTAGATTTATTATCTAAACTTTTAAAACCTTTTCCATTAGGATTTTTCATTTTCATTTCTTCTGGATATCCTTCATTTCCCCAATTTTTAAGAATCCCACCTACATAATGCACAGTTGGATTCCTAGCTTTAATAGTTTTTTCAATGGCAAGATTAATATATTTTTCCTCATAGGATTCTAAAAATAGTTTTATAGCATTTATATTAAGACCTGCTATATTAGCACTTAAACCTTTATAATTTTCAAATATATTTGCTGCTAGCATATGAATATCTTTATTGTCTTTAGCTTTTTCATATTGATTTTTAGAAATATTAATATCTTCTGATTTATTTTTATAATTCAAATCAGATTTTTCTTTACATGCATTAATATTTCTTATGTTATTATCAATCATATTATTAATCTCAGTCTTACTTTCTATATTCTCATTCTTAATCTTATTCTTTATCTCTTTCTGTAGAGTTACAAATGAATCTTCTTCTGTTACAGAAGCGTTACAGTTTTTTAAGTATTTTTCATCAGAAACTTTATTAATTATTGTATTAGAAGGTCTTTTTTCCTCTATATTATTTTTAGACTCAGCTTTAGTCCCATTACTTATAGAAGCTCTATTTTTAATTTCTTCAAATATGCTTTCCTCAGCCTTCTTAGACTCTTCTAAACTTATATCTTCAACACTTCCATATTCTGATTTGTTTTCTAAATTTTCTTCTTCAACATCACTATCTTCTAATAGCGCTTCTTTTTCAATTACCACTTCACATTCATCTTTATCTACTATAGCATCCTCTTTTTCATCCCAATTTTTATTCATAGTAGTTTTCCCTTCTTTATACTCATATTTATTTTCTACTACTTCTACCTCTTCTTGTGATTCCTTATTTTTATTCTTCTCTCTATGTTTCTCTACTCTTTTTTTAGTCTGCTCTCTTATACGCTTCATTCCCTCAATGTTTTGATGTTTTTCCCAATTGACGATTATAATTGTATTATCTTCTAAAATCTTAATCATTCCTAAATCGCTTAAAACTTTTAATGCACTTTTTATATTTTCTAATGTTGTATCAAATACACAAGCTAGCATTTCATTAGAATAAGGCATATTTTTACTTAAAAATACTAATCCATCTTCATTTAATTTTCCTGCTTGTAATAATAATCTAATCCATATGCAATAAATAGAATCTCTATTTTCATATATCCTAATTGATCTTATTTTTTCATCTTCAAACATATTTGTTGTAATCTTAATCCAATCCACATTCCCCATAACTCTCTCCCCTTATATAGAAATAAAATACCCCATTGCAGTAAATAATCGTATGAAAATAGAAATGCAATAAATTATTTCATATTAAGCATAAAACTATTATTTATCACATTTCTTACTTTCAATATTTCACTTTAACTTAAAGCTTATTAAACTTTTCAAATCCACCCCAATATGGTATTAAGCCCATTGAGATACAAATCTTTATATAAGCTTTAAAATTCTTTCCATTAAAATCTTCCTCATTGTCTTTAGTATTTGTCATGTCATTTTTAATATCTATTATTTCATCAATTTCTCCATTAATTTTCCTATTATTTGCTCTGCTGCTTTTAGCTGTTGTACTTTTCTTTTTAGTACTGCTTTTCTTATTTACTTTATTATTTGTATCAACATCTTTTAACAATTCTATTTCTTCTATATCCTCATTATTTTCTTCACCTTCTGTAAGCTCAATAATATCCATGCTTTCATTTATTCCATCAGTAAATGAAATATTATCTGCATCAGATTCAATTATCCCTTTATTATAATTACTATAATCCTTCCCAAACTCACCAACATCAAAAGTTGAAATTATTCTCCCCAAATCATTATTAACATTATTTTTACTTATCATTTCCATAATTTATCATCCTCTCATATATATCTCCTGTAATTGCTTGCACACTAACTTAATTCACATATATCCCATAATAAAATTCCTTTTCTTTTTCAATTAACATTTTTATAGCTTCTTCATCTCTATCCACCTCCCTAAATATAAATTGTTGTCCATTTATTAAAAATGCAATATAACATTTATCAGTATTAGTTACTCTCATATTGTGCTGACATTCTAATAAAATACTTTCATCTATAAGTGTCTTTCTGCTAAGATTATATAAAATCTTACAAAGTAAAATTGAATTTTCCTTAACTATCTTCCTATCTATTTTAGACTTCATAAAATCATACTCTTCATCAATAAATATTTCTGGCTCTTTTCTTAACTTTTTTCCACTTCTTATGGTAAATTCTTTACATATTATTTCTTTAAAAGTATTTTCCCAATACATAATCTCACTTTTCCTTTTAACTTTATAAAGTTCTTCATTAATAACATTTCTTTTACTTTTTCCTTCTATATTTTCAGCTTTTAAATTTTTCCCAAAATCCCCTAATAAATCTCTGTTATTACTCTTCATTATCATTCCAATATCTTTTCCATAAATTCCATCTAAAACTTCCTTATATAATACCTTCTCAACAACTCCACTCATTTTTCTATCCCCATTTCTTTATTTTGTTATCGTTTACTTATTAGTCATTAAAAATATTTCTCATAAATTGAAACTTAAATCACTTAAAAAAGTAGTTATTTAGATTAACATTGAGTTCCATTCTTATTATTTTTAAATCATTGGCATTAATATTTATTTCTTCATTCTTAAAAATTTTATTAATAGTTTTTTTAGATTTGTTCAATAATGCTGCAAATTCCTCATGACTTATTTGCTTATCTTCTAAAAGTTTTTTTAATTTATCATTTAATATTATTTGCTCCATATTATTTCCCCCTATTAGTTTCAATTATTGTTTATTACACTATAGTTTTCAGTAACTTAGTTTCAATTATTGATATTAAGTATATTATATATTAAAGGAAAATTATGTCAATACTCATTTGGAAATTTATTCAAATAATTTCGTTGCTTTTTAATTTATGTAATTGTATACTTAATTTATATTAGTATTAAAAAATAAAACTTTTAACTTATGGAGGAGATATTATGTATACACCAGGAGAAATTCTTAAAGCATTGAGAATTCAAAATAACATGACCTTAAGCGAACTTGCTGATGATTTAAATAAAAACTATAATACTAATTTAAATAAAAGCATGATATCAAAATGGGAAGCTAACAAAATTTCACCTACATATAAGCACTTAAAAAATCTATCTTTATATTATAAAATCACTGTAGATTGTATTTTAGGCTTTGATGAAAATGATCTTCCTATTAATGTTACCGAAATTTTAAGTACAAGCAAAAAAAGAATTAGAAAATCTAAAGATGATCATCTTCTAGACTCTATAGTTACACTTTTAAGAGATAGTGATTTTTCTAATAGAGATTTATTGTCAATAAAAGATTTTGTAAGTTTCTTAAATTATCAAAAATATAATTAAAGCAATATTTTGCGCTAGTTAACCGTTATCAAAAATATAACAACTAATCATCCTATTACTCTTCTCTTCTTTATTGTTTACAACTAGCGCAATGTCTTAACTTAATAAATTCCACTTAATTTTAAAATCTCATTACAAAAATATTCTTATAATATCTTCTTAATTAACATTTTCATTTCATATATAAATCTTCCAATCCCCACTTCACTAAATAAATATTAAATATAGTTAAAAATAGTCAAAATCTAAAATATGATAAATAATTATTTTATTACTTTTAGAAAATATTTTTCATTTTAGTGTTTATAAAAATCTCCTATAACCATATATTCCTATTGAAAATAAAAATTCAAATAACATTAGAACATTTAAATTAAAAATTATAAACAGTTGATTAAAAGCTTAAGAAGCTTATCCACAATTATTAATTACATTTGTGTTTTTTATAATTATTACAGTTTGTTTGCTATGGAAAATATTAAATTAAGGAGGATTTATATATGAATTATACACATATTGAACAGTTAGTCACAAAAGCTAAACTTGGAGATAATAATGCAAAGGAAGAATTAGTTATGGAATTTGCACCTTTTATAGATTCATTGTCTAGAAAAACCTTTATTTACAGCTATGATACTGATGATATAAAAAATGAATGTTTTAGAATACTTTTTAATTGCGTTTCACTTTATAATTCTAATAGTCATCGCTTTGTAGCTTATGCTATTAATGGAATTAAAAAAAGTATAAATGATTTGATTAAAAAAAATCTAAACAGGAGCGCTTTTGAAGGACTACCAGCTTTAAGCAATAATGAAAATCGAATAAAAGATATAGTCTATTCTAAAGATCTTAATATTGAAGACTTTTTATGTAATAAAGAAGGCTATGCAAAAATAAATTCTGCTTTAGATAATTTAAATATTCAAGAAAAGCTTCTTGTGGATTTTGTATTTTTAAAGGGTAATACCTTAACCAATTACGCTTATAGAAATAACATATCTTATGTATCAGCTAATAGAAGAAAGAGGAACACATTAAAAAAATTAAGAAATCAAATACTTTTAGGAGGTGATATTCTATGTCCATTGATGAGTTAATAAAATTAATAGGAAACACTGGTTTTCCAGTTGCAGTATGTGGATATTTACTTTTGCGTTTAGAAAAACAATTAACAATTCTTTCTTCTTCTATAAATAAATTAAATACTATTATCTCCACTAAAATAGGCATGGTTATTGATCAAGATAACGAAGAAGAAAACCTTAAGATTATCAAGTGATAATAAAGATTATATATCAATTGATAATATTTAATTCCCAAATCATTTAATTTATAAATCAATTAAAATAAATTTCAAATTTTTTATTTTACCTGTTTATAAAAATCTTACTTAACCATATATATATTATGTAACAAAAATTCAAGGAGGTATAAATTATGGCTATTAGCAAAAGAGTTCAATTAGCTTCATTAACAATCGAGGTAAAAAACGGAGAGGACAAAGCAGGAGATCCAACCTATTCAAAGAAAAGCTTCTCTAATGTAAGAACAGATGTAAAGGTTGAAAATGCCTATGCTGTAGCAGAAGCAATTAAAGAAGTACTATCTGAAGATACAAGATTCCCATTTTTAAATGAATCTTCTCTTTTACTAAATTCTTAATATTCATTTTCCCCTATAGTAACTCTTATGGTAATAAGCATCTTGTTATTTAGATGCTTACTAAAATAATTAAGTAACCCTAATTATAAAACACACATTATATAAAATATTAATTTATTATTTTAAGGAGGACATGCACATGGAATTTGTATTAGCATTAACATTTTTAACTGAAGGTGGATTAAAATCAAACTTTAGCATAAGCGGAGTTAAACCTGATATTACAAATGAAGAAGTAAATGCATTAATGGATTTAATAATCGAAAAAGATGTATTCTTCACAGCATCTGGAGGATTAAAAAAGAAATCAGGAGCTCAAATAACAGAGAGAAAAATCACTAAATTCCAAATGATATAATCCTATTTAGCAACACTACTCCCCATACTAAGACATTTAAATTCATATAATCTAAAATTGTCCACAATATATTAATATTCATTGTGGACAATTTTAGACAAATTACATATTTGTTAAATACACTAAAATCAGCAGTAAACATCTATGTATCTACTATCACTAAACTAGTTGTCCACATTATCCACAGGTTTATCCACAGTCTTATTCACAGCTTTTAAACATATACTGTTAATAATATTACATATGTCTAAGTGTTAATCTTCAATACATTATTATCATAATATCTCTTAGAATACCCCCTATATATTTAATACATTAACCTGTTGTGCTAGTTAAAAAATTAATAAAACAAAATATGAAAGCTTACTTCTATTTTTGTTTTTGACTATTATTTACTAGCACAACGCATAATTTTAATATCAAAAAAAGAGATGAGTAAAACTCATCTCTTTTTATATGAAGTTAAATATTACTATTTAACCCAAGCTCCATTAGCTCCTAATTTGTATCCATCAACAACTGTGTTAGCTAACATAGCTCCTGATGCATTACAGTAGTACCAAGTTCCGTTGTCATTAATCCAACCAGTTAACATAGCACCTGAAGCATTTAAGTAGTACCAAGTTCCACTTACGTTAACCCAACCAGTCTTCATAGCTCCTCTGTATCCATCTGATACTGGATTTAAGTAGTACCAAGTTCCGTTAACATTAACCCAACCAGTAGCCATAACGCCAGTTGCTGGATCTAAGTAGTACCAAGTTCCATTTAAGTTTAACCAACCAGTAGCTTTAGTTCCATCAGCATTAACGTAGTTCCAAACTCCGCTTCCTGCAGCTGTTTCTACCCAACCAGTAGTAGCTGGAACTTCTGGATCTGTAGTTTCTTCTGATTTTCCACCAACTATTGAGTAAACTTCATCATCTTGGCTCCAAACAACAAAGTTGTTTTTGTCGTAGATTGAAATTGAATCCATAGATCCATCTACTTTATAAACTTTATCCCAATCATCTGTATTATCAAATTTCTTAACATATCCACCTTCTACTGCCCAAATGTTTCCATCAACGTCAACATCAACTGCAGTTTTGTTAAGATCATCATTAAATTCAGCTGTTAAAGTGCTCTTTCCTTCAAGATCAGTATAGTAGTAACCATTCTTAGATTTTAATGAAGCTACTTGAACTGCAACATTATCATCAGAATTAGAATCATTAACCTTGTAAACTAAAAGCTTTCCACCATTAATAACTGCTTTTGCATCTCCTGCTAAAACATCATCTAATAGTCATTGGAAATCTTTAACATCTCCATCTTTATCTGCAAACTTAGCTCCATCAGTTGAAACTACATAGTTTGTAACAGTTTTTGCATATTTTCCATCATCTATATCATCTGAATCTTGAGCTTTTGATATCTTTTGGATAACTGGTAAAGCAGTAGCTTTTGCTCCAACTTCCTTACCATTAACTACTGTACCACCAGTAACATTTAATATTGCATATCTGTAGATATTGTTTGAATCTTGTCCTAATACTACTGAATCCACAATTTGAATGAAAGTATCATCTTTTGCTGCTACTTCATATTTATCCTTAGTATTTTCTACTGTTACTGTTTTAGCTCCAGAAGCTGTTGTGTCTGAAACTTTAATTTTTCCTAAATTATAGTCTGCGTCTATATAAGCTCCCTTTGCATCAGTATAAATATTGTAGAAATCAGCTGCTGCAGCTCCTTTATTAGAAGCATCTGCAGCATATTTAGCTGAATACCAAGTATCTCCAAATTTAGCTCCTGGAATTACTGATAAATCTGCAATATCTGCATCTCCTGCTCCATGAGTATTAGCCTTATCATCATATCTATCTGATTCTTTTATTTTCTTTCTTAAAGCTGATGCAGCATCATCTTCATCATCTTCATCGATAGAGTCATCTGTTACTTTACCATTAGTTAGGTCAACAAAGTAATCTCCATCATCTACTTTAACATATTTGCTTCCATAAACTTCATAGTCAGCACCTGAATCAACATCTTCTAAATCAGTATACTTTCCATCAGCTAGATAGTAAGCACCATCTTCATCCTTAACTTCTCCATCATATAAGAATTTTCCCTCTTTGTATGCTACTGCGTTATATACAATACCATCTTCAGATTCTATTCTTTTTACGTCAGCAGCGTTAGCAGCAGTTGCAGGTAAAACTGAAACAACAGCAGCAGCAGCTACTAATAAAGCTGTAATTTTGTTTGCTCTTTTAAACATAATTTTCTTTCCCTCCTAAATTTTCTAATTCCAGATAAATTATAACACCCTTGTCCATCATTGTAAAGGAATTATGTGCATAACTCTTCATAATATGGAATTCAATATGGTAATATAATTTAATTTTTATATTATTTTACTGAAATTACATTATATTACGTAAGTATAACATATTACTTCATGTTTGTACATAATTTGTTATAACATTTTTACTCTTCCTCTATTTCCTTGTCTTTCCTTCATTGTCATTATATAATACAGACCTTTTTTCTAATTTGGGTCCTTTTTTAAAAAACTTTTTTATTTTTTTAAATATTTACTTGTTGTGCTAGTTAAAATATTCAAAACAAGAAATAAGATAAATACTTGTTTCATAAAACTAGAAAAATAGAATTAAGGCTTTCCTTAAAGAGTAAGTTCGAATTAAAAATTGCAAGATTTTGATTCGACTTAATATATTTTTAAGTTATGCAAAAAAAGTTTGCTCCTAAAATAATTCCCAAACAAAGTGAACTTATTTCCTTATAAAAGTACCTTATTACTCAAGGCTATTTTTAATAAAGTAAATGAGGATATATAGTTGTGGAACAATACATCGAATTTTAAGCTTTAGAACTTTTAGAAAATATAAGTCCCAATATTAGCTTGTCTCAATAACTATTGAGATTAAGCTATATTGGGACTATAATTTCTAAAAAGTTCTTAGGTTAAAATTTGTAGTATTTGTAACAACTATATATCCTCATGAATCTTTGACTTAAAAATAGCCTATCTGATCCAAGCTCCATTTGAGCCTAATTTGTATCCACCTATTGTAGTGTTAACAGCCATAGCTCCATTAGATTGTAAATAATAGAATCTTCCATCTACATCTTTAAACCAACCTGTTTGCATTATTCCGCTAGCATCTAGGTAGTACCAAGTTCCGCCTACATTTTGCCAGCCTGTTTGCATTGCTCCACTTCCATCTAAATAGTACCATTTACTATTGGCATTATTAAGGAACCAGCCTGTTGCCATAGTTCCATCTGCTTGTAAATAATAGTTCTTTCCATAATTTCTGTCATAGAACCAAGTATTCTTTAATACATTACCTGCACCATCAACGTAGTTCCACTTACCATTATTAGTTACCCATTGATTTACTTTTACATTAGATGAGCTGTTATTATTACTATTAGAATTTGAGTTATTATTTGAATTTGATGATGAACTTCCACCTCTAGTTATATTTAATGTATAAGTTCTCGAATCACCATCATCATTTTTAACTTTTACTAATATTTCATTAGCACCTTTTTTAAGGTCTACTTCTTTTTTATATTTATCATCATCATCTACAGTTGATCCATCGATTTTAACAGTATCTTCATCTTCATCTTCTGGAGTAGCCTTAATCTTTACTGATGATACACTTTCTGGAACAGTTATATCATATGATGAAGTCTTTTTCTTAAATTTAAAATCAATGTCATCTCCACTGCTTGTTATAGTCATATCATCTAAATAGATATCATCATAATCTTCTTCATCCTCATCTTCTTTATCATCACCAGTGTATTTAATTTTAATAGTATATTCAGCTTCATAATCATCACCTGATTTTGTATCTGAGTCAGTCTTATCTGAATATAATCTTACTTTAAGAGTAGTAGTTCCATCTGAAAGTGGAATACTCTTTCCATCTGCATAGCCTTTGCTACCTTTAAATATTCTAACATAGTCTCCATCAGATGTAGTTATTTTAACACTGTCTTTAGAGCTTTTTCCATAGTATGTTTCACCTTTTTCAAGTTCATCATCATTTACTTTTTCAGAACTCTTATATTTACTGCTCTCATATAATTTTATACTACTTGAAGCCTTAACCTTTATGCTTGTTAATTCAGTCTTATCTGCTGCATGAGCCTCTGTAGTAAATAAATTAATGTATTTTGTTGGTTCTAATGCTGTTATTGCACTTACTGCAAGAGTTAATGAAACTATACGTTTTAAATTTTTATTCATGTTCTTTCCCCCTTTACCAATATAAATATATATTAACATATTCATCTAATCGAGTAAATTAGCTATATCTTAAAATATTCTTAACTTCTAAGGCTCCATATATGAAAATAGTCCTTTGTTCTCTTGTTTTATCAATGACAAAGGACTATTTTAAATATTCATAAATTCTCTTATTTTAAAGCATAGCTCCATCAATACCTAATCTATATCCATCTACTGTAATATTTCTAGCCATTTCCCCTGATGGATTTAAGTAATACCACTTCCCTGATTTACTTTGAAGCCAACCTGTTTGCATTGCTCCACTTTCATCAAAGTAGTACCAGTTTCCGTTAATAAATCTCCAGTCTGTTGTCATATCTCCACTGAATTTTAAATAATAATACTTATTTGTAGAAGTATCATAGTGCCAAGCATCTTTTAGAACATTTCCCTTTTCATCTATATACTGCCATGTTGTACCTGTCTTTACCCAAGTGTTTGGTGTTCTTGCCGCAGTACTATTATTTATAGTATCTGATATATATTTATTATCATCACTTATTGCAAGACCATTAATAGTTCCACTATTACTTAAAATATTTGTATTACCTGTTGAGCTTGAACTAGTTGTTGAAGTTGAAATAGTATTTGAGCTTTCATCTCCCCTAGTTATATTAAATGTATATGTTCTTTCTAAATCATCATCTGAAACTTTAATTTTTATAACATTTCTTCCTCTATCTAAGGCTATAGTCTTTTCATAGTCATCAGAATCTGTTACCTCTGAACCATTTATTTTAACTGTATGTCCATCTTTCTTAGGCTCTGCTGATACTGTTGTTTCTGTAACAGTATCAGGCACTTCTATATTATATGTAGCTTTATCTACTACAAATCTAAAATCAATATTGCTTAATTCTAGTTTCTTTAAATATATTTCATCTTGGTAATCATCATAATCTTCACTATCTATTTTACTACTGCTAGATGTTTCTGATACTTTCTTTACTTGAATCTTATAAGTACTTACTACTCCACTTTTTACATTACTAGAATTAAAATCACCTTTTTCATAAGTCCTTATATATATAGTGTTGCTTCCACTATCAAGTTTTATTTTATCTCCAGAATCATATGCATCTGCACTACTTGAATTTTCTGAAAAAGCTTTAGCTTCATATCCTGATTCAGCTTTAAAAGTTACACTTACAGAGCTTACATTTGTAGTTGCATAATAAGAATCTCTACTTTTCTTAAAGCTAGCTTCTTCTTTGTAATCTCTATCTTTGTACATAGTAATACTGTTAGAGTTATTTGCTTTGTTTATCTTTAAAGAAGATATTCCTGTTTCCTCAGCTGCATTTGCTGTTGTAGTCATTAAATTTAAATATTTTGCTGGTTGAATTGCTGAAATAGCACTAATTGCAAGAGTAGTTGCAATAATTTTTTTGATTTTATTATTCATAATCTCTTACCTCCAATTAATATATAGTGTACTTGCTTGTACACTTATTTGTTTTATCTATCTAAACCCTATTTTTCTTTACCCTATACAAAGTAATCTTCACTCAATTTCCTTACTAAGTACTTTTCATAGATTAATAAAAAATATTAAAGTAGTTATATTTTCATAATCTTATATTAACACTTATACAATCATGTGTAAATTACCATATTAGGCATATGAAAGAAAATAACAAGTCCAAAATGTCATGATTATTTTTAATCATGAAAGGAAGTAGATTGCTATAATAGTCATGCCTATTATAGCAATTTGCTCACATAGCCTGGTTGAAAATAGGCTTGGCAGATGGACTTGTTATTTTTTGATTATACCTTATATTCTAAAACTATCATATTCTTCTAATGTTATATAACATATGTTATGCCTTGTGCTAATTTAAATAGTCAAATTTAAAAATTTAAGCTCTTTTATACATCGAACATAAAAAATATTTAAAATTCTATAATTTTATTAAAACTTTTTTATGCGCTCAAAACGTCTATATAGTATAAGATACAAAAGTGCACTTTAAATTTTAAAATAATATAAAAATTATAAGGAGTGGTTAATTATGAATAAAAAAATAAATAAAATGAAAACTATGTGGATTGGTGCTACAGCTGCTATGGCCCTTACTATAACTTTGACAAATGTGAGCCCAGTTTTTGCAGATACGTTAAATAAGGTTCCTGGAGGAAATGGTTTTGTTAAATTAGTTACATTTAACAAATATATAATTAATGAAGGAAATATTACTGCTGATATAAAAATTCCAAAGGTTGAAGGTTTAGAAAATAAGAACTTAGAAGATAATTTAAATAAGGAATTTATGACTCAAGGTAAAGAACTTTATGATAATTTAATAAAAGAATTACCAGGAATAAAAGATGGTCACAAATATGTTGGCACTGATTTTTCAGTAAAAGCAGATACAGATAGAATTTTATCAATAGAAACTTCAAAAGAAGAAATCCAAGCTTCTTCATACATTACAAAAAAACATTATACAATAGATAAGAGTAAACAAATAGTTTTAACTTTGCCTTCATTATTTAAAGATGATAAATATATTGATATAATAAGCAACAATATTAAGGAACAAATGAGAACTCAAATGAAATCTGATGAAAATAAAATTTATTTCTTAGACCAGAAGGACATGCCTCAAATGGATTTTGATAAAATAGATAAAAATCAAGATTTTTATTTAAATGATAAAGGTGAACTTGTAATCTGCTTTAATGAATATGAAGTAGCTCCTGGATACATGGGTGCTGTAGAATTCACCATTCCTACAGATGTTATTGATTCTATAAAATAATTTTATTACGAAAAAGCTATGGTAATCAGATTAGATTTACCATAGCTTTATTTGTCTATAATTTATTATCAATAATATCATATAGAAATTATGCTACTTCTTTTAATAATATATTTATATTAAATTCTTCAATTTTATTATAATCTATTGCAATAGTGAATAAATCTTCATACTCTGTAAATTTAGGATAAATATTTTCATTTTTTATAAAAATATTAATTATTTTATTAACTTCTTTATCATTATTATCTTTAACTAAATGTAACATTACACTTCTATGAGCATTCATCTGACAATCTTCATAAAAACTTTCATCAATATCCATACTACTAAAATCATTTATTGATATAAGAATATTTTTATTGTTTTTTTGAAAATATAATTTATCATCACATTCTACAATATCTATATTTAAAGCCTTACATATCTCGCATTTTAATCTATCTTTTATAATCTCCTTATTATTTAACATTATTAATCCTTCCCTCTTTTAATAATTTGCTAAAATAACTTACTAAACTTATGTGCTTTTGCTTATTCTATAAATTCATTATAATCACATTTTTTATTTTGTAAAATTATCCATAATTAATAGCGTGTTTAAAGCTACATCTTAACCAATTATCCCTTATATAATTAATCTATATTATATTATGATTTATTGTCATATGTTGTTTTATATATCTCTTATACTATTTATAAATAATAATTTTTTTGAAACATTTAGAATAGTTACTATTATATCTTCAATTCTAATTTACCAATAAGTTTTTTGAATATTTTCAATATATATAGTAATATACTAATAAAGTAACTATTAGATAAATGTTATCTTTTAATACTATATCAACGCGTGTACTAGTTAAAAAATTAATAAAACAAAAATAGGACAAATAATTGTGCAATAAACATT
>ERZ1036424.95-NODE-95-length-64175-cov-42.346366_pt1 | contig 64175 bp, 60 predicted proteins | sample MGYA00514221_ERZ1036424 | MGnify/ENA primary metagenome ERZ1036424 (study PRJEB33795, sample SAMN09464939) | human gut metagenome | host: Homo sapiens | place: USA: Stanford, California | collected 2016-11 | study: EMG produced TPA metagenomics assembly of the... | reverse complement strand
TTTTATCGACCCCCAGTTTAACTGGGGGTTTAGTCATGCCTATTCGGCGTACAATGCAAAAAAAGAACCGCCCCCAGAGGAGCGGTTCTTTCACAATTAAACAGCTGTTACTATACACACTTAATCGAATTCACACAGTTCGATTATTTTTTTGTTACATCATTTTGGCGGTCACGTAGATTACCAACTGGTACATATACGGTACCTGCACTGTGGATTGTATCCACGTCTTGTTGCATTACCATTACAACAGAATAGTCATCAGTTGTGTAGAATTCAGTAGGCATTTTGTCGATGTTTACTTCGCCGCCCAATTGATTCTTCACATCTTGATTATTCTCAATAGCATTCACTAATTCTTTTTTGTTAAGACCACCAAGGTCATACAAGGATAATTGACGACCTGTTGTAGTGTTGAATGTGAAGCCTTTTACATAGTTGACGCCATTAGCATCACGATCACGCATTGTGTACGTATAAATCAATACACTGAAGATACCATTTTTGTCTGTTTTAACATCGTAGTACATAACTACATTTGTTTTATCAGATTCTTTGGTATTCATTTTTTCTACGTCGTTTTGTACTTTAGCAACGTATTTTTTGATAGTATTATTGATTGCTTTTTCTACAATTGGGCTAACAGATTTAACTGTTGGGAACACTAGATCAAGATGATCTGTTGTGGATTCCACTGGAGATACAGCCACCTCTTTGCGGTCCATATAGCGGTCCGCATTTGGTGCTACTACTTCAACTGCATCGCGATCAACCTTAGATGCTACAGAGCGCAACGCACGGTTTTGCTCTGGTGTAGCAGTACTAGAGATACGGTATGTTAAATCGTTGCGATTTACTTTATTCGTATCAGCTTGAACTGTTTGCACTGTTGCAGTGTCTTTAGTTACGGGAATTTCGCTTGCTGCGAAGGATACTACTGGCAATGCAGCAGCCATCATGATGAGTACAGACTGTTTTAATTTCATTGTTTACCTCTTATTGTTGTTCTTGCTCAGCTTTCATTGCTAAAGCTTCTTCTTTATTGAATTTGTGAGTTACAACACGACGAACAAGGTAGAGACCAGAGAATGCAAATGCAAGCAATCCTAACCATTGTGCTGTGCTTTCAAAATCAGGACCTACTAATTCAAGTGGAGATTCACCGCCACCAGTTGTAACAGACAATACAATAATAACAGCTATGATTACACCAATCAAGCTTTCACCAACAATCAAACCAGAAGCGAAGAGAACGCCACGGCGGTTAGATTGTTCAACATCGTACTCAGCGAGTTCGCCAGCACGCATTTTAGCACGAGCAACTAGGTAACGGCCTACGAAATAGCTAATGAAAGAACCTAAGATGAGAGGTACTTCCAATGTTGGAGGTAAGTAGATACCCATACCAACTGCCAATGGAGGCAATGTTAAAGAAGCTGTTGTGCTCTTAAGAATCAAGTTAACGATAATTGCTACAACGCCAACACCAACGCCAATCAAGATGTAATCCCAATCCATACTAGAACTGAAGATACCTTGAGCAATTGTAGTCATCAAAGTTGCTTGTGGAGCAGATAATGCCGCATTAGGGTCCATTTCAGCACGTGGTAACGCACCTGTGAAGCCATATGCTTGGTAAAGCAAGTTAAGAACAGGAGCAATTGCAACTGCACCAGCTACAGAGCCAAGTAACAACGCAATTTGTTGACGCCAAGGTGTTGCACCAACGAGTTGACCAGTTTTCAAGTCTTGCAAGTTATCGTTAGAAATAGATGCAATTGCGATAACTACGGAGGTCATGAAAATAGCCATAGCTGTAGCGAATTGAACCCCTGCTTGTGTAGCGAACAAGTTATTTTCAGAAGCGATGAAGTACACCACCAAGGAAGAAATAATAGTCGCCAAGATACCAATACCGGAAATTGGAGATGCAGATGTACCGATAAGACCTGCCATGTAACCACAAGCTGCAGCTACGAAGAAGCCGATTAATAAAGCTACTAAGATGCCTACTACAACAAGAGTCCACATTAAACCAGCACTAATAGGTACTGCAGAAACGAATTCCCAGAATGTGAATACTAAGCCAATAAGAATAACTGCGAACACGCCTAAAACGGATTTTGTACTCATATCTGTATCCATACGATGCAATTCGCGTTCACTAGAACTGCTGTTCATGGATTTAACAGAAATTTTCATACCTTCGATGATAGGTTTGATTAATGTAATCAAAGTCCAAATCGCTGCGATACCGATAGCACCCGCACCGATGAAACGAACTTTAGACTTCCAAACAGCCATTGCAAACTTAGCAGTAGCACCGCCATCTGGAGCAAAGATATTAGTGAAATAAGGTACGAAGCCAGCCCACGCGATGAGTACACCAACGAGGATAGCGATACCAGAAGCAATACCGATAAGGTAACCAGCACCTAACAACGCTGTAGAGAAGCCCAATGGAATTTGAGTAATACCTTTGCTACCTACAGGAAGCCAGAAGCTCATGCTGTCCCCAAGAACTTTGAAGCCGTTCGCACAAAGACTGATAAGACCAGCTACCAAACCACCGGATACGATATCGCCCATACCGGAGCTAGATTGAGGGCCTTGGCCACCATTGTGAGAACCAACCTTCAAGATTTCTGCTGCTGCACGGCCTTCTGGATATGGTAGATCACTATTTACTACCATAGCACGACGCAATGGAATGGTGAATAACACACCAAGGGAACCACCGCATGCGCAGAGCAAGAATGTTTGCCAGAACGGGAAACCATTCCAATAGCCAAGCATAAGTAGACCTGGCAAGATAAAGATAATTGCGGACAAAGTACCAGCTGCGGAAGCCTGTGTTTGTACCATGTTGTTTTCAAGAACGTTAGAATCCTTGAAGAAACGTAAAATTGCCATTGAAATAATGGCTGCCGGAATGGATGACGAGAATGTCAAACCAACCTTCAAACCGAGATATACGTTAGATGCTGTAAAAATTACAGTAATCAATGCACCAAGTAGCATCCCACGTAGTGTCAGTTCCGGCAGATGAAGGTCATGGCTCATAAAGTCATGTTTCATAAGTACTTACCTCCTCTGTGAAACTAGAGCTTACAACAATATAATAAGCTACTTCCATTTTATCGTGTTAAAGCGATGATTTCAATATATATGCGATATTTATAATGTATACATATAAAAGATTATAAAGTTTAGGTCCTCCAAGAAACACCTTGAAAGGTCTATTCTATACTCTAAATACTTTACTAAATATGTTAAATTCAAGAATAACCCTTTCACTATTCTGCATAGAAGATGATTAATTTATAATTTTTCTATATAGAATACATTATTCATATTTACATATATCTTGAAACCATAAAGACCGGAGGAAAAGGGACGCCGAATGCATCCCTTTTCTTATTTGCACAAATCGCATATACACCTCTCTTCTATATGAAAATAGAAATCATTATCTTTTATTCTGTACAAATATACAGGATTTTATATAATTAAAGTACCGACGATAAGGTCGGCATGTCTTTTAAGGAGGTTGTAAACATTATGGAAACAAGAATTGAATATGATTCAATGGGACCAGTCGAAGTCGACGCTAGACGAATTTACGGACCTCAAACGCAACGCTCGTTCAATAACTTTAAGATCGGTGACCACCGCATCCCTATTGAACAAATCAAAGCGCTTGCGCTTGTCAAAAAAGCATGTGCTTTAACTAATGCTAAGTGTGGCGCAGTAACTGAGGAAAAAGCGAAACTCATCGCGCAAGTAGTAGATGAAATCGTGGACGGCAAATGGAATGATGAATTCCCATTGACTGTATTCCAAACAGGTTCTGGCACACAAACTAATATGAATGTGAACGAAGTAATCGCTCACCGGGCTAAACAGTTAGATGAAAACAACCCACTCCATCCTAACGACGATGTAAATCGCGGCCAAAGTACAAACGATACATTCCCTACGGCAATGCATATCTGCGCATACTTTGAAATTACAAAACGCGTCATCCCTGCATTAGACGGCCTTATCGCATCCTTCGAGAAATTGCAAGAAAAAGGTAAAGGCTTGCAAAAAGTTGGTCGTACACACCTACAAGATGCTACTTTCATCATGGTAGACCAAGAAATTAGCGCCTTTGTGGACGGCTTAAAAACTGCTAAAACTATGCTCCTTCAAAACGCTGACTACCTACTCGACGTAGCCCTTGGCGGCACTGCGGTCGGCACAGGTGTAAACACGCCTAAAGGCTATCTAGACGTTATGGAAACTGTATTGCCAGAGGTAACAGGTGCTCCATTCCGCGTGAAGAACAACAAATTCCAAGGACTCGCTCTTAAAGATGCGTTCATGATGGCTCACGGTGCACTTAACACATTGGCGACTACCCTATTCAAAATTGCTAACGACGTTCGATTCTTAGGCTCTGGCCCTCGTTGCGGTTACGGCGAATGGCATCTACCTGAAAACGAACCGGGCTCCTCCATCATGCCAGGCAAGGTAAATCCTACTCAATGCGAAGCCTTGACCATGGTATGTGCCCAAGTATTCGGCCACAATACGACTATGACACTCTGTGTAGGCAGCGGTGCGTTCCAATTGAACGTGTACATGCCTATCATGATTTATGATTTTGTTGAAAGCTGTCGTCTCCTTGCAGATGCGATGAACTCTTTCACAACGCACTGTATCGACGGTGTTGAATTCGTACCTGAAAAACTCAACTTCTTTGTAGAACAATCCCTTATGATTGCTACATCCTTAACACTATACATCGGCTACGACAAGAGCGCTAAGGTTGTAAAAGAAGCGTACAAACGCGGTTGCTCTATTAAAGAAATCATCTTGGAAGAAAAACTCATGACCGAAGACGAATTTGCTGAAGCAGTTCGCATGAAATAAAATCTCTCTCATCTTCATGACATATCTCTAACATCCTCTCATACCTCAAATGAACGGAAAAGCCCCGATACGTTTTCATATCGGGGCTTTCTATCTTTAATCTTATATTAGCTTATTAACTTTTAACAAAATTAGCGCAGACATTATGTAAGCAAACATAAAAAGAACTACATACATCTGTTTTTTTCTAGCCCATTCATAATAGCGACTATGAGGTGGCTGTTTTAATAATACAGCTAACACAAAAATAGGCTGCAAGAACCACACCAATACAATTGGCACAGCGATGTAATCTAAGAAATAAAACATGCTAAACAGCATAAACGGGTATGTAATAATTGCCGACCAGGAAAAAACTTTCATAAAACCATAATCAGAATTAGCAATTAAAGATACTAATAATGGTGAAAGCTTTTTCCTTAATAAGATTTTATAAATAAGCCAATATAAAGCAATCCACGAAAAAAGGATGGCCTCTAAAACTAATGGTAAATGTATATGCACAAATGCTAACCTCTTTTACGTCTTAAGTAGTTATAAATATAGTTCCATACCACATAGAACAAAAGTATTATGACATATGCGATAACAAAGAAATAAAAGTCTACTTCATCTTCAATCAACTCTGGATTTGTGACAAGACTATATGGAATACATATAAGTAAAAAAAGTACTAAGCCTCGCACAAAATAATTATATATTTTTAAAAACATATTCTCACACCAACCTTAAAACTTTAGCTCTAATATCTCATAACTTTTATAGCTATTAATATCATAAAAAATACGATTAGAAAAACATATGTCATATTGAATAGATTATTAATCTCTTTAAATCCATTTTGCTTAAATGCTTGCATTAATAGCTTTACTTGTTTACGAGCAAGTATATATAAAAGTATATGGAATACTATTACCGCTAGTATTGCTGCTTTTAGATTTCCTTCGTATCCACCAGTTATCATTGCGCTAATAAGAGCTATATCCATAAGAATAATTGGAATAGCACATATAATAACTCTGTAAATAAAAAATTTACTATACATTAATCTACACCTATAAAATAGATCTACAATCTAGAACGCTTCGCTCTAGTCAATCATTCAATTAAATATCATCCACAATAATATAGCGGTTATGAAATATAAATAATACCGAAAAACCTTTGCATTAGAATAGCTTTTTGAGGATTTAAGTTTAAATGTTGCAATAATCTCAACAATAACTAAGATACCCATATTTACATAAAGTAAACTAAGGTAATCAACTAAATCGGGAATAAAAAATGTCTGCACTATAAGAAAGAGACTGACCGGAATCCCTAAACCTAAAAAAAGACCATATAGAGTTGGGAATTTCAACTCCATATTACTTTTTAATATATAGAGTCTAAACAACCTATATAAATAATAAGCCAAAAGACCTATAGGTACGCCAATTTTATAAATAGACAACGACACCATTCTTTAATACACGCTCTTCATTAATCAACACAACTAAAAATTTTAACTCTAATATATCACAAATATTATATAAGTTCATATTATAAAAAGAGGTATTATATTTTCATATACAATACCTCTTTTAGTTTATACCCTATGGATTTCTAATATTTTATAAGGTTTATAGTCATTAGCAAAGTCAAAGATATGATAAAAGCCATATGCTTCGTATCTAATAGTTCATAGGTCTCGTCAAATGTATCATTCTTGAATGCTTGTATTATCAATTCTTCTTGTTTGCTAAGTTCCAGGTATAAATCTAAATAGCATCCAATTGCCACTAGTATTGCTATTTTGAGATATCCCTTATATATATCCGCTGTCATATCATAGAGCAGAGAGATATCAAATAGAGCAAGTAGAATGATACATATAAGAAATTTATGGATAAAAGATTTACTATACATGATTGTATCCCTATAATGAGCTCACTTTTTATTCTAATGAGCTCACTTTTTTATTCTAAGGAACTCATCTTTAATTCTAAGCTACTCCATCAAAGAATGTAATGACTGTAATTTCTCGTGGGCAGTTGATACGGATTGGGAACCAGTGTCCTGATCCGTTATTAACGTAGCACACGCTTTGTTCTTCTACGTATCGACCTTTTGTATATGGTGTACCTGTTGGTACCAACGGCATGCCCATGAATACGATTTGTCCACCATGAGTATGACCAGAAAGGGTCAACGGAATTTTACGTTCAATAGCTTCTTCAAAGAATTCAGGGTGATGGGCCAATAGAATAACAAAGGCATAGTCGGGAATGCCAGATAAAGCCTTATCAATCATAGCTTCACGTTTTTCTTTTTCTCGATCATTGTCATACGCAACACCTGCAATATATACAGGTTGTTTACCGCCCATAATTTGAATATTGCTATTCACAAGAATATTCATCGGTGTATTATGTTTTAGTTCGTCTAATACCTTATTTACATCATGATGGTATTCGTGATTACCTAATATAAAATCGACGCCGTCTGGAATTTGTTTTGCAAATGTTGTCAGTCTTTCACAAACCTGAGGCAACCACGCTAGTTTATCGATTAAATCACCAGTGATAACAACGCGATTAGGCTTTTCTACAAGGGCGAGCTTTAAAATTTCATCAAGATCATCTAAGTCGATGCTTGGGCCTACATGAATATCGCTGAGTTGAACGATTTTATAATCCTTTAACCCAGTCGGTAAGTTCGTATAACCGAAGCTTTCATGAGTAACCTCAATCTCATGTTGACCTACATAGGCAGCATAGCTAGAACCACCAATTGTTGCCAACGGTACCACTGTTGCCGCGGTTCTAAAGAAGGCGCGACGGCCCGATCTATTTTCCTCTGGCGTTTTACTCCAAATTTTATTAACCGCCCAGTATAGTAAACCTAGGACAATGAATACAGGAATAGCCAAGAATAAGCCAAAGAGAAAACCGTAACTTTCAGTACGGAATAGATTCATCAACGGATAATACATCGTTCCGTATAGATCCACTTGATTGAGTATATAGTATCGGATGGCAGCGAACCACGCACCGATAATAATTAGATAACCTACCCAAGCAGGCCATTTCTTTTTGGGCTTCCACAAGTTGAGGAATAGAGCCCAAAATCCTACCAATCCTATTACGAGGATAGCAGAAAAAATGATATTAAATAGAATTCTCATTCATTGCTCCTACAAATTATTTTGCCATCTCCGTCAATTTACCATGAGGACCTGCCCAAGCATAGTTGGCGAACTCGTCGCGCTTGATGAGCATCCAATCCTTCGGCAATTGCTTTTGGATAGCTCCGATCGTTATATTCTTAGCATCTCCTGCATACGTTAAATCACCGCGAAATGCTTTCATAAACCATTTTCGATGAGAGAAAATATGTGTTATTTCTTTTACCAATACAGGTTGTAAAGCTAGTTCAAAGCCTAGCTCCTTAACTAATTCTTCAAGGCCTCGTTCACCCTCATCAAAGGTAGATACCATTTCCACCGAAGGGAATTCCCACATGGACCGTAACAACCCACGATTCGGGCGTTTATGCAATAGATAATAGTCTTCGTATTGCAAGATACCTACAAATAGAGGCACCTCTACAACCTTCGTTTTCTTGATGCGCACAGGTAATTTGTCCGTATCCTTATGTTGGTATGCTTCGCACATATTTACAATAGGACATTCCCCACAGCGCGGAGTTTTTGGAATGCACACAGCAGAGCCGAAATCCATTAAGGCTTGGTTAAAATCACCAGGCCGATTGTGAGGTAATGTTTCCTCTACGATAGCGGTTATGGCCTTCTTACCTTTAGTGCTCAAAATATCATCAAAGATGCGATATAAACGAGCGTAAATGCGCAGCACATTACCGTCTACAGCTACCTCTGGTTCGTTGTACGCCATAGATAGCACGGCCCCAGCTGTATAAGATCCTACGCCCTTCAAGGACTCCATCGTCTTGCGGTCACGAGGCACGATACCACCGTAGTTTTCCACGACGTCCTTTACACCAAGGCGCAAGTTGCGAGCCCTGCTATAATAGCCAAGCCCTTGCCAAGCGTGAACCACCTCATCCTCAGAGGCATTTGCTAGGTCCTCCAAGGTTGGAAATAAACGCATCCAATTGTCATAATAGGGTTTCATCGCCTCAATGCGCGTCTGCTGGCTCATCACCTCAGACACCCAAATCTTATAAGGGTCTCCACAATCGCGCCACGGCAATTCACGTTTATGCACATCATACCACGCCAACAGCTGTGGCACCCACTTAGGGTTCTTTTTATCAGTCATATTACCTCAAAATATTATAAACTTAGGACTCTAGTACCACTTTCATGCCTATTGGCATATTACAAGCCTATTGCATATATGTTGCAGCCAATAAGGTACAAATTATCCATTAATATACAGATCAATGGGCGCCAAGTGTTCGCTTTCAAGAACGGTATCCACAGTGGTCAGATCCATCTTATCTACCGTACTGTTGTCTCGGCCAAATACGATAGGCCCTTTTAACTTCTTGCCTTCTAGCAGCATCGGTAGCCATTGACGGTCACCATCCCACATGTGCTCGTAAGGAATTTCGTCTACTGTTAGCCAATGAGGTTCCATTTCGTCTGTTTCCTCTACATTGCCTGTGAAAGCACGCAAAAAGTACACATAACCTACATGGGTTAAGCTTTCATCAAAAGGAAATTGAAAATCAAAAGCAGCCACACATTCTAAGTCTTCTGGGCGACCATGAAGGCCAGATTCCTCAAACAACTCACGGATAGCACAGTCTCGGAAGCTTTCACCAGCCTCGAGTTTACCGCCAAACCCATTATATTTATCAGCCCCGAAACCACGTTTCTTACGACCTAGCAATATGCGATTTTGTTCATCAATAGGAAATACGAGCGTCGTCGGTTTCATAAGGCCTCCTTAATCGTTAAAATAATACCCTATTATTATACCATTATTTCATGTACGAATGGGCTAATTATGGTATGATTAAGAGTATAGATTTTCTTATACGGAAGGAGGCACATGATGAATAAACCACTACGATTTAACATCGCACTAGGGCGCACAAAGCCTGTAAATATTCGCAACGAAGAAGTGCGCTGCCCCTTCTGTGATCGTTCAAAATTAACGGATATTCTAGATACATCAGGTCATATCATATGGCTCATGAACAAATATCCTGTATTAGATAAAACATGGCCAACGGTTATTATTGAAACAGAAACGGACGAAGGCGAATTTTCTACATTGCCTGCCGATAAAGCGGCTCGTATTCTCCAATTTGGCCTAGATAAATGGCGTGAAACACGGGAACGGAAAGAGTTCAAATCAGTACTCTTCTTCAAAAATCACGGATACATGTCTGGCGGTTCTATCCGTCATCCTCACAGCCAAATTATAGGCCTTGAGGATTATGATTACCACGAAGATATTACGGCTCAAAATATGGAAGGCTGGCTCTTGTACGAAGATCAAGATGTGCGCATCACCTTATCTACACAGCCTATAATTGGATTCTTTGAATACAATATTCGCTTCAAGCCAGATGCACCAGTTCGCTCCGTTGCATTGCGTTTACAACAGGTATTGCGGTATGTATTGCGCAGCATCGCCAATTACAGCCAGTCCTATAACTATTTTGTATATAATCTTGAAGACGGCTACGACTACATCAAGGTGGTGGCTCGTTATGTAACGACTCCTCTTTACGTGGGTTACAAAATTCCTCAAACTTGCGACGAGGAACGAGCTGCAAAAATCATTCAAGACATTGCGCCGTACTTCCACGCTTCAAAATAGTTTTACTTATACATATTGTATCTAAATAATTTTGATATATTTGAAAGGATGTTTATGAAAGTATTTGCCATCGGCGATCTCCATCTATCTGGCAATCCTCCGACGAAGCCGATGGATATTTTTGGCCCCCATTGGGATAACCACTGGAGCCGCATCAAAGAAGATTGGATTGACCGTGTAACAGATGATGACATCGTCTTTCTCGTAGGTGACATGAGTTGGGCTCTTCGCCTAGATGAAGCGGCTTGCGACTTACAAGAAATTGCATCCATGCCCGGCAAAAAGTATATGATTCGCGGTAACCACGACTACTGGTGGGCATCAGCCAATAAGATGAGAAATCTCATGGGTGATGCTATCACCTTTTTACAAGGCCATGGTACAGCAGAACTCATTCAAACAGAAGAAGGCCCTCGCATTATTGCCTTTGGTGGAACACGGGCCTACCTCTGCCCTGGAGACTCTCATTTCACACCAGAAACAGACCAATCCATTTACGATAGAGAACTGATGCGTACCGAAGCAGCATTACAAGAAATGAATAAAGCTGTAGAGATACTAAGAGAAGAAATCACTGCTGAAGCAAATGTTGATATAACCAAGCTTAATAAGGCTGATACAACAGATTCTGATAAGGCCTATCCATCAGCAATAGATATAGACAGCATACCAGTAACAAAAATCTTATTGTTACACTACCCTCCATTTAACGAGTCCAATGCCCCTTCTGGTTTCACGGACCTTATAGAGCAATACAAAGTAGATACTTGTATCTTTGGACATTTACACGATCAAATATCCTTTAAGCGTATTCCAAAGGAATTTGGTTCTGCTAAATTAGAGCTAGTGTCTGCAGATTACCTAGACTTTAGACTGAAAGAAATTATGTAAGGAGAGACCATGAGTCGCATTCATAAAGAACATTTACAAGCGGGCTATATTTTTGGCGATACTATCAACCAAGAATATATTTACTTGCCCTCTGGTGAGGTAGGCACTGACCATCCTTTGGCTGTCCTCGAAACACCGACAAAGCGTGAGGACATTACGTTGGACGAAGCAGTCCACATGATTGACACCCTTACATTAAAACGTTGTAGCCATCCTACACTAGGGAAAAAATCATTTTAATAATATAATGGCATTAACAAATTAAGCTGGTAGATATCTACCAGCTTTTTGTATGGACTTATACAGTTTTTAGATGTTCCATAAAAGGATTATCCCAAGAATCCACCATGGCCCATGCGAATACAATCCTCTTTTGTGATTTCATCGTTTGCTACAAGGCGTGGCAAGATTTCGTCAAAAGCAGTCGGTTTACTAAATAATACGCCACCTGGAACGCCAAGAATCGGTGTACCATCAGCACAGTAAGCAATACAAACCATAGAACCTGGCAATACAGGTAATCCGTATGTCACTACGCGATCTGCATAACGTTTAATGGCCCCTGGTGTTAAATCGTCAGGGTCAACGCTCATGCCGCCGGTACAAAAAATAATATCAGCACCAGCTGCTTTTACCTTGTCGATAGCCGCCACAATATCGTCTGTATTATCCGTTACGATTTCATGGGCTACTTTATTCACACCAAACTCTGCACAACGTTCCTCAATGATTGGGGTGAAAGCATCTTTAATACGGCCTTCAAATACTTCGGAACCTGTAGTAACAATGCCCATTGTTTTGCGTACAAATGGTTTTACATTGAGTAAAGGCTTGCCATTAGCAATTTTCTTTGCATCCTCCACTTGTTGTTCCTCTAATAACAATGGAATACAACGCATGCCCGCTAATTTATCGCCTACTTTCACCGGTGTATTATTAAATCTCGTTACGATAGTAAGCTCGCCAATACTATTAATAGCATGTAAGCGATCTACATCAACTTTAAAGAGACCATCTACGTCCGCAATAGCTTCGATTTTACCTTGCGCCATAGGTCCATCGTGCATATTTTCGCCACCTGCCATATTGTACAAAGCACGTGCCACATCCTCTTCGTGCAAGAATCCTTCATCCTCAGGTTCCATCACAAAGATATGCTCTTTACCAAGGTCTAGTAATTTCGGAATATCCTCTTCCGTAATAACATGGCCACGACGGAATGGCGTATCTTTCACCTCTCCTATGACAATGCGTACTAAATCATGTATTAATGCATGCCCTACGGCATCTTGTGTTCTAATGGATTTCATAATATCTCCCTTTATAATCTAGCATTCTGTGTAATGTATTAGACCCAAAATTGTATTCAAACTTTAAATTCTGAATTCTATACAATGTATGTTATAACAACAAAATATACCTAATCCTATTCTGAATTTCTTGCAAATTAGTTTATAAATATCTTCCAAATAAGACCTAAATAGTCTTATGTATTAATCATATAAAAATAGCTTTATATATGCTGTAACTCAAGTCACCTTATTCGGTAAGATCAGATTGCACCGAGTATACGCGCAAGTAGTACACCAATCCAGCAAAGGATTAAGCCCCCTACAACTTGTACAAAGCCATAGAATAAGGCTTGTACATAAGACTCTGTCATCATGAGTTGTAACATTTCAAAGGCAAAGGTTGAAAATGTTGTAAATGCACCGAGTCCACCAACAACGAGGAAAAATCTCGCCAACTGCGACAAATCTGGCTTTTGCATATATAGACCTAGTACAAGGCCAATAATAAGGCAACCAATGAGGTTTACTACAACCGTTCCATATGGAAAGGAACTCACCTTTGTCATAACCCATTCGCCAAGAGCCATGCGACACAACGCACCAACTGCGCCACCAATGGCAACTGCAATGTATTTTTCCATATTGCCTCCTATACTTACAGTAGTATCCTACGATTTTCACAATCCGTGTAATTATCTGAAATAACCGATAAATATCTAGTTTTCTATATTAGTCAACGACCAACAGTCTCAGTATACTATATTTAGAGAGCAGGGAAAAGAAAGGAATCCCTATGAAACCTGCAACAACACCGTTAACTGAGCTGCGAATAAATACCTACGAAGACCCATTTTTACAACATCAATATGTGTGTTTAGGTCATAAAATTGCCAGCATTCGTATATCTCTAAATATGTCCCAACACGAGCTAGCACGCCACGTTGGTATTAGCCGCAGTTATTTGAGCAAGCTAGAGTGTGGCACAGGCATATCCGGCATGTCTTTAGAAATTTTATTTAAAATCGCTCAAGCATTCCAAATTGATGTAGCTCAGCTTGTAAGGTTGCGTATCATAGATTATAAAAGTTGCAATGCTCATCTTACGTCACACTATAAACGATTAGAATTTCTAAGTCATACGAGGAACAGCGCGCTAACTAAAGTTAAGCCAAAGCTAAGTTAAGCTAATCAAATACAGTATTAACGCTCGTACAGAAAAAGCCCCGCCAACGGCGGAGCCTTTCATAAAGCATGCCAACAATAGGCATTATACTTCATTAAGTTTTTTGTGTTGCACTTCAGCATTTGCTTTTTTGAAGATAAATGCATTATTAATATGCTGACGCATAGCAGTTTCTGCTGCCACTTCATCATGACGCTCAATAGCATCTACGATATGATCATGTTCATCGTCGCAATCATGAGTACGCACTGCATTAAAAGAGCTAATGTACATGTCGCGATTAACGCGTTCACGGAAGCTCGCTAAGTATTCTACAACGCGTTCATTACCAGAATAATGAGCAATCATAGTATGGAAACGACTGTTTACTTCAACGCGTTCTGTAGCTTCTTCAATTTCATGCATTTCTTTACAAATTTCACGCAACTCTTTAATTTGTTCATCAGTCGCATGACGGGCACAAAGTCGTGCACCAAGGCCTTCCATTACTTCACGCACTTGATACAATGCAATAATCTCTTCAGGAGTATCCGCCTTTACAGTAACACCCTTCCAAGGAACAATAACTACGAGATTATCTTTAGCCAATTTACGGAATGCTTCGCGAACAGGTGTAGCACTCACTTGCAATTGTTCTGCAATTTTTACTTCGTTAAGCTTTTCTTGTGGCATCAATTCGCCTGTTAAGATAGCTGTTTTTAATGTTAAATAAACTTGTTCACTAAGCGGTAATCTTTCAATAGAGTCCACAGCGGACAATTTGTATTTATCTTTAGAATCTTGTCGTCCCATTAATATCCCCTAATCTTATATCCCCTCAAATCATTCGTACTTTCAAAGAACGGCTAAAATGAGTATAATATATTGTACGATATATTTTGTATTTTGAATAAATATGTTATATGTGGTTTAATGAATATAATATAATTATAGAGCTCACATCTAAGACTGTCAATTTAACGATAGATAATAGCTATATCTCATTTTTGAAAGTAAGGAAGTTGTACCATGAGCCGTTGTTTAGTTATCATAAATCCTGTATCAGGTGGCGGTGCGGCACGTCGCTATGCCCTCGATTTACAATGGAAATTGAGCACCTTGTTTGAAACGATTGAGGTCAAATTCACTACTGGTGAAGGCGATGCTACACGTTTCGCAAAGGATGCTTGCGAACGCGGATTCGATGCTGTATTCTGCATGGGCGGTGACGGCACCGTAAATGAAACCGTTAACGGTATTGCCCAAGGTGGCTTTAAATCTACCTTTGGTTTCATTCCTGTTGGTACTGTAAACGATATGTCTCGTGCCCTTGGTATTCATCAGAATCCAACACAGGCGATCAAACGTATTGATATTAATCAAACACGTACCATTGATATCGGTCGTTGTAACAACAAATATTTCTGCAATAATATCGCAGCCGGTGTTATTCCAAAGGTAATCGAAGAGGTTACCCCAAAGGAAAAGAGCATCTTGGGCCCTCTAGCCTACTTCTTACGCGCAGGGCAAGCCTTATTTACAACAAAGGACTACACATACCGCATCAAAACAGAGAATGACGATTTTATCTGTAAATCCCCACTCGTTCTTGCATTGCTCACCAATGTAGTATCTAGCTTTGAACGCTTCATGCCGGAAGCATCTGTAGATGATGGTTATATGCGCATCATAATATTCAAGGAATACTTCATCCTCGATATCCTAAGCGTATTGCCACTTATCATTAGTGGTGCCATCTACAACTCCCGTTATACAACAACACTAACTGTGAAAAAGGCTCATATTGAGTTATTATCTAATATCGGTGATTTACCTACTAATATGGATGGCGACCAAGGCCCATCCATGCCAGTAGATATCGAAGTATTGCCACGGGTTCTAAAAGTATTTGCCCCAGCAAAACACAAAAAGAAAAAGGCTTTGAATTTGCCTATACTACCACATATCTAATAAATTGTAGAGAAATCTACAGGACAAAACTATATAACAATCTATAACATAAAAGCTCTCTATTCAAGAATAGAGAGCTTTTTTATGTTCATTACCTTATAGGAAATACCTACCTAGTCCCTGCATATTTCTCATGCATAGTACTAAGTTAAGCATAGACTTACAAGGCTAGTCTATGATGATAGCATCATGCAAACGGAAGCTATAGATATAAGATGCTTTCACAGGCATCCCTGTCAATCGCTGCAAGGCCTCTTTATAGAGATTCATTTGTATTTTATAGCGCTTGATGAGGTCTCCCCCAGATTTGACGCGATCCGTCTTGTAATCTACGAGAATCCACTCACCATCTTCTTCAAAGGCAGTATCGATAATACCTTGGAGGAATAGATTTTCGCCGTCCTCTAAGGTATCATATACGCGTTTCCCTTCAAAAAGCATACTGAACGGCAATTCACGTTCTATGCGCTTCGCATTGATAAGACGCTTCCCAAGGTCAGAACTAAAGAATTTATATAGACTTGTATCACTCAATAGATTTCGTTCTTCCTCTGTGAAAGTCCCTTTCGTTACAAGTCCATCAAGCTCTTTCGTTAAAGAAGCTTGAGTATACTGCGCAAGAGGTAACCATTGCATGGCCTCATGCATCAAGGTACCCCATTGAGCCCCTGTCAACACATCTTCTTCGGACTGTAATGCTTGCGGCTTGCGGCCGAATACGGAGTTCGCCAATTCGTCGGATGAAACAGTTACATCTGAAGCCTCCGTAATTGGTAAACCAGCAGCATTGGCATTCTTCGTCTCAACATTTGCAGATGATTTTGGATCTAGCTTAATAGCTTGACCTAAGATTGCATCTGAAACGGCTCGTTTAACCCCTGTATCTACCGTTACAATCGGTTCGTTCAAAGTATCAATAGTGCCTGCTTCAAGTTCCCGTTCTTGGAATCGTCGTTTCAATTCACTGACGGAAATCTTAGCCGTGCGCCGCGTAGCGTCGCTGTACGGATAAGTATAGTTAAAGCGATCTATTATTTCCTGCGGTAATTCCACAGAGTTAACAGCTTGTAATTCTCGTACCTTATTGATGGTAGTTTCATCGATATCTGCTTTATAATCGAGGTCACCGTAGAGAGAGCCATCGTGGATTTCGACCTTGATGCGACATTTTTTATCTGGTAAGTCAAAATAGGTCGGTCCTTCGTACTCAATGGCTACACGCAATGGGTTACCACCATTCAAATGACGGGTAAAGCCCATAATTAACCATTCTAGATACGTATTAGCTTGAGTGATAATATCCGTCGGCAACTGTTGTCCTTCTACAGCGGCAACATTGTTAATGAGCTCACCTAAACTAGATAGTTTACCTGCAGAATTCTTGAACCCCTTCACAAAACCCGTTAGGAACAATTTATCTCGAGCCCGTGTCAAGGCTACATAGAGAATACGCTGTTCCTCTGCTTTGAGGGCTGCTTCTTTGACGTCTTTCACGTAGAACCACGGCATAGTTGGGAAAGACACCCGAATATCTGGGAAGTACCCCTTTAAGCCTAGGCCAGCATTTTTATCGATGAGGAGCTCTGAACGAAGATCCATCATATTGAACCGTTTTTGAACGCCAGATAAGAACACCACAGGGAATTCAAGGCCCTTACTCTTATGGATGGTCATGAGGCGCACTACATTGTCCGCTTCGCTCACCACATTGGCAAGAGGCATATCTTGGTTGCTATCGCGCAAGCTTTCCACAAAGCGCAAGAATCTAAAGAGTCCACGGAAGCCAGAGGCCTCATAGCCCTTAGCTCGGTCATATAAGGCGAGCACATTCGCACGGCGCACGAGACCATTCGGCATGGCGCCTACATAGTTTACATAATCCTGGGATTCGTAAATATCCCATAGCAAATCGGTCACACCGTGACGGCGCGATAAGGTACGCCAACGCTCCATATGGCCAATAAACGCTAATAAACGCTCATCTTGAGCCTCTTTAGCATAGGCTGGCATGAGAGACCACAGAGAACCCTCACCAGATAGGCGCAGTGCACCTAGTTCGTTTGCATCAAGCCCTACGAGGCCAGAGTGCAATACCGCCGCCATCGGCAAGTCTTGCTCCGGATTATCTATGATGGATAACAATGCTAGTAAGAGCTGAATTTCTTGTGCTTCAAAGTAACCATCTCGTTCGTTTACTACCGCAGGGATACCTGCTTGGCGCATAGCCTCTACGGCGCGAGTTCCCCAACCAGCTAAGGATCTGCGCAAAATAGCAAAATCGCGCCACTCGATTTGACGGAACGTACCATCTGGATTTTGCACCTTTTTCTTAGCACCGTGGATTTCCTTAATCTTTTGAATGATGAAATCTAGCTCACGCTCGTTGTTTTCAGGGTCATCACCTTCGTCCTCGTCGCTTTCACTAGCACTGAGGGTATCCTTACTCACATCTAAAAGCTGCAATTCCACGTCTCCTCCAACCCAATCCTCCGGCGCATTCTCAACGATGCGACCAGGAATGAGGGATTCCGCCTCCGTATAATTTAGCTCCGCCGCCTCTTCCGTCATGATTTGATAGAACAAGAAGTTCGTAGCGGCCAAAATATTTTCGTGAGATCGGAAATTCTTTGCTAGGTCGATACGGCGCTCTACCGCATCAGTGTCGCCGTAGGTATTATATTTCTCCATAAACAGAGAACTATCGGCCATACGGAAGCTATAAATCGCTTGCTTCACGTCCCCTACGTAGAACCGGTTATCAACGCGAGAAATCAAATTGATAATCGTCTCTTGCACGCCGTTCGTATCTTGGTATTCATCGACCATGATTTCTTTGAACGTATCTTGCAGTTCCTTCGCTACATCAGACGGCTGAGGATCATCCTCTGTGCCCGGCTCAACAAGAAGAGCTAAACATAGATGCTCCAAGTCACTAAAGTCCATGATACCTTGTTCTTGTTTCATATCTCGATACGCCTTATGGAACGCAATGGTGAGTTCTACTAAACCTTCGATGATTGGATATTGAGCCTTGAACTGCTCTTGCAAGGTAGCTTCTGGCACAGTAAACACAGCCCCTTGCATCGCTTTAAGGTCATCTTTATTTTGGGAACCTAAGGATTTAAACTCTGCTACCAATATAGGATCAAAGGCTTGACCCTCTTTTGGTCCCATGCGGAACTGATCTTTAATAAAGGTATCTACATGCTTACATACTTCGCCCATATCGTCCCAAGTTTGAGCATTTGAAAGCATGCCTAGTGCGGCTAGTTGGTTATCATAAATATTTTGCCATTTATGAGGCCCCACTGGATCGAGCAAGATTTGCTCCATCCGCTCTAAGCGCTCGCGAATACGGTCAATAACAGCTACATGTTGATCCCACATATATTGGCCCCATAGGGTCTCACTAGGATTTACAGTCATAGCCTCTTTATAAGGCTCTAAGGCTTTACGTAACCATCCATCAGGATTAGCAAGGGACATGGCGTAGTTATATAGAGACATAATCTTCGCCGTTAAGCCTGCATCTGATTTATCATCACTAAAGAAGTCCGCCAATTCGTAGATATTATAAAGGCCTTCCTCATAGGATTTAGTTAATAAATCGGCTAATACCTCTTGTTGTAAGAGGGCCATTTCTGCTTCGTTACCAATGCGAGCCGTTGGGTTAATATCTAGCTTATAGAAATAGGATCGAATCACCCATTGGCAGAAGGAGTGCAACGTAGAAATATGAGCAGATGGCAAGAGATTGAGCTGTCGTTCAAGACGCTCTTGCATAGCTGCATCGTCAGTAGACTCCATAGCTTTTGCCAAAGCAAGACCAATACGAGCGCTCATCTCTTGAGCAGCTGCCTTTGTAAAGGTTACAACCATGAGCTCTTGAACGGATAACGGGTTATCCATGTCCTTAAGACGAGTAATAATGCGCTCTACAAGAACTGCCGTTTTACCAGAGCCAGCAGCTGCAGCGACTAGCAAGGTTTGATTATCTAAGGACGAGTCCTTAGGAGCTATAATGGCAGACTCTTGCTCTGGCGTCCATTTAACACCCATGGTTTTCACCTCCTTCGTTACTATTATTTCTATCGCTACTGTTGTTTCCGTCGCTACTGTTATTTCCGTCGTTTAGAGCCTCTTTCATCCGTTCTAACGCATCAACTTCGGACAGTTTAGACAAATAATTATATCGATTTCGACTAGAGTCAAAACGGCATACAGTATTGTAATCACAGTATGTACAAGGTCTATTCTTATTTAACTGATAAGGTTGAATTGGGAATTGACCGTCCCCAATATGGCGGCCGATGTCAGCCATTACATGATTGGTGTAGCGGCACATCACATCAAATTCACCTGGATTCTTAACCTTGCGCAAATCATTTCTAGAAATGGTTTGATCTTTCGTCGTTGCAATTGGCACATATGGGCCTTGCTTAAGACCATAGGATAAGAACTTATTATCGATATGCGTCAATAACTCAACATCGTCTGAGAAGTACCCACTATTTCTCCACGCGTCGCTTTCCTTAGCTAAAAATACTGCATCTTCATAAGATATAGGAGCATCAGCAGGAATTTTAGGGTTCTTCACATAGGAATATACCACCGCCGCCGGTGACATGGAGCCACCATGCATTTTGCCATAAGCGGATTCTAAGGCCAATAGATAGGTCATAAGCTGCAATTTAAGGCCATAGTATACATCTTGGGCCGTCACATGTGCGCCGCCCGATTTGTAGTCAATAACCATGCCATAGGTTTGACCATCCCTTGTATATTCATCGATACGGTCAATTTGACCGATAAGGCGTAAATAACGGTCTTCCCCAAGGGGTACGCGAATTGGATCCCAGACACCTTGACGACCAAAATCTTGCTCCAAGTATTTCGTATCAAAATCACTACGCTTCGACCACTCTACGAGGCGATCTACCGTCACATGTAATGTTCGTTGTACACGCTGCTCGATTGCCTTTTGGTAGGCATCACTTGTTTCCTCGCCACCCTGATTTTCTTGTAAAATCTCATCGGCTACAGAACGACATAAATTTTGTTGCTCCTCTTCATTGAGATCACGCCATTGTTTATTATGATCTAATAGATAATTACCTAAACGCTCTAGGTTAGCATGAAGGAATGTACCAATTTCAGGAGCACCAAAGGAACGTACACGACGCGGTTCTAGCTTTAAGCCATATTGAGCATAGAACTTGAACGGACATTGCTGATATCTCTCTAGACGCGTCACAGAACCAGACATATAGCCTTTAGATAGGAACAATCCATTCACTAAATCCTTCGTAATGACAGGTACATCATTATTATCTCGAATACCACGAGACACCTCACCTAAACGAGGACGGTAGGTGTCGCTTTCACGAGCCCAGTTATAGAGGCCCCACCACAATGGATTGACCTCATGACCACTAAAGAGGGCGCCCCAGTGCTCAGACAACAGGGACAAACTCTGTAAAGGTCTCCATACATAGTCCGACTCAGTATCAGGTGCAATAGAGAGTGGAATCTCTACCGCCTTATCTACATAACCAAGGGATTCTAGTCGTTTCACCACGAGAGATGGCTCAAGGCCTGTTCCATCTTCACCAGAGCTTGCATAGGACAGCGTCAAGGAATCGGATGCCCGCGTCATAGCTAGGTATAATAGGAAATTCTCGTTGAAAGCCTTCGGCAAAGCGCCTTCAGCAAGGGTAATACCTGCATCGGCTAACTCTTGGCGTTCCTTATCCTTGATAAGACCTTCATCGCCCATGCTTTGTGGGAATACGCCTTGATTGAGGCCCATGACGAATACCTTAGGCCACCATTGGCTATAACCACGTTCGATGGTGGTGATTACCACATGATCTAAGGACGGAGGAATCATAGAATAATTTACATCGCTCAAGCCTTCTTCCAGGAGCAACATCATCTCATCTAGGGTCAACACTTCATCCTTCATGACCATAGAGATTTCATCTATGAAAGAAATAACCGCATTGTACATCTGTTCATGGCTGGCTTTCGACTCTTGATCCCCCACCATTTCTGCATCTTGTGCCCATTCATAGAGACGCTGTGGCACTTGTAAAGTTTCTAAGAGACCATAGAGCTGTTCGCCCCATTCAGCCCCTGTATGACCTTCGCTATGAGCGGCAAAGTCAAACCATGGGGATAGAATGTCCATAATGGTTTGCCTTGCTTTGTTAACACGAGCTCTACGCGGTGCATCTGAATGACTTTCTTCATTTTGCCCTTCATGAAAGCCTCGTAAATAGGGCCAGCTTTCACGTTCCCATTTATAATGGTCGATACCAAACTCGAGTACGTAATTTTCTAATTCATCTACGGCCTCACGGGAAAGAGGCATCAAGTCTGTTTTAAGCAATAAGAACATGCTGTCTCGACTGTAACTATGGCGCACAATATCAAAGAGTGCTGTCAACAACTCGCCTAATGGATGGTTTTTCATAGGCCGCTGGCGGTCGATAAAATGGGGAATACCATACCGACTGAAGACCTTCTCTAAGGTATCTCCATAAGTTTCCGACTCGCGAAGCATGATGCATACATCGCGGTAACGTGCTTCTGGAGAGGATTCTACGTAGGCTAAAATACGGCGAGCCACCGCATCGGCTTCCCGTTCTCGATTATATCCACGAATGAGTGGAATAGTAGTATCAGTAGAATTTTGCTTACTAGGGCTAGTAAAGTAATTCGCTTCTAATTCTTGTACGATGTGAGGGCCCCGTTTGCCATCAAATCCAACCCAGTTAATTCTAGACCCATAACGAGCCACTAAAGTATCGTAAATCTCTAAAGGACGGCTAAAGAGATGTTCCCCTCGACGTGCTAAGTTTAATGCCTTCGGAGCCATTGGCAAGTCGATAGTAATAACTGCGTCCTTAGCCAAATCAAACAAGGTATAAATCAACTCGTAGTGTGTGGGCGTAAACCAATGAAAGCCATCGATAAAGACATGGCTATTTTCCATCAGAGGAGATTGGGGCAAAGCCTCAACGATTTCCATAATTGGATCGATATCGCGCTCCCCATGACGACTGATTTCCTCTTCATAGGCAGCCATACAGATGGCAAGTTCCTGCAATTTCTTTTGTAATACTTTATTTTTAACGGACTGTGCCCCACATTCAAGGTCATTAGGACCGACGCGGAATGCGCGAAACTCAGAAAAGAGCTGTTGCAATACAGAAGAAAACTCAGGACGTTTAGTAGCCTGTTCTAATAGGCCCAGCTCCTTTTGTTTCCGTTTCATTACAAGGCGCAACAACATAGACCGGCCAAAGCTAGATAAGCTTGATTGACCGGCTTCTTTAGAGCCTATGGATTGATATACTTGGTAACCCAAACGACCAAAACCTACGACGCGAACCGTAGTAAAACCTTTTTCAGGCATAAATTCTGCCAGCTCTCGCTCTACCCGATACGTAGCTGGCTCAGGAACGAGTAAGATTATGGGTTCCCCTGGACAATCGGACATGACTTGACGTATCCGTTCATATACGGCACGTGTCTTGCCTGATCCTGCTCGTCCATAATAGACGCTAATACTCATGAGACCTCCCTAGTGAAACTTTCACCATCTCAATTTATATAATTTATATAATTCACAAATTTCATCTTATTTATATATTTCTTGTTCTTAGGTATAGCCTAAAACTATTTTTTTCGATATAATAATGTCATTATACATAAATACTATTATATAGTAATATGATATTCTGTGCTTAATTCTGGGGGTTAATTTAAGCTAATTGTACAAAATTTGACTCATTTGATTATATTTGTTTATAATTAAGAAAAAAATTTATATTTTATTTACAATTAACAGAATTTCATATATAATACATGTTAGTATTTGTGTTATTTGTAAAAATCATGTATTTAGGAGTGAACTATTATGAACAAAAAACATTTAGCAGCTGCTTTCGTAGTATTTGCAGCTACAACTATGTCTTTCTCTGCTTTCGCAGCATCTGTTGATGCTAATGCACGTGCTTACGAACGCGCTGCAGCTGAGCAATATACTTACGCAGCACCTCAAGCGGCTACACCAGCGTACCAATCTGGTTATGTAACAAGCGCACCACGCCCTGGTTACAAACCATTACCAGCGGTACCTTACACAGCAGGTGACATGGCTCAACAAATGCCTGTATCTAAAGAATTAGGCGATCCAATCTTCGTAGCACCTGAAACAACAGCTGTAGGTCTTCAAATCATGGACCCTATCGCTACTAACAGCCAACCTGTATACCAAGAAACTGTAACTTCTGTAACAGCTAATGGCAACGGCAGTGCATATGTTTCCCGTTATAAAACTAACCAATTAAACGCATTCGACTTGTTGTTGAACGGCAAATCTTACACTTACGACTTGCCTGCATACACTAACGGCTACCAAGTGAAAACTGCTAGCTCCTACAACCGTGCTAGCGACGGCGTTGCAAATGTATTCTCTACAAACGTAATCACTGAAGCAGTTGTAAACAACAACTCCTTGCGTATCACTGTTAACATGACTCAACCAACAGCTGTAGCAGCTGCTAAATTGCGTTCCATGCAACAAACTGGTCAAGTAGCAGGCGGTGAAGTAGCTGCATTGTTCGCTTACAATGAAAGCTATGATGGTGTAAAACAAGCTGCTCATTACGACGTATTCAACAACGGCAACCGTTACATCGTTGTTAAATCTGGTGCTGTAACAGTTCCAAATGGTGCACAACACCCTTACGCAACTGCATTGTTCGCAGTAACTGACGACACTGTAGCAGCTGTAACAGTATCTGGCAACACTGCTGATACTTACGATTTAGTTAAAGGTACTGCATACGCAATTGCACAATCCGCTCGCGTATCTAACGCACGTACTCGCTAATTCTAACTATAATTCGTTACGAATTAACTATAACGTGAAGACTATAAACCTTCACATATGAAGACTATATAAATCACCAAAGCCCCGAATGAGGTATCTCATTCGGGGATTTTTTATGCATCTTACCAATTGAATTCTTAGATTTATTTTTTACGATAATCTTGTAAATATTTCTAACGCTTTATACGCCATCAAACGATAGCCTCGTGCATTAGGATGTACTTCACCGGCAAAGACAATTTGACCGATTTGATCTGCTTCGTATAATGATGTATAAAAGTCTATAACCTTCAAATCATGCTCTTTAGCATAGGCTTTCAGTTGTTCATTGACCTCTCGTACCACAATGTCGAGTCCATCCATATCACTATCGATTTGTGTTTCTAAACCAATAATAACCTTCCCCTTTGTGCTCGCTAGTTCAATAGCTTTCACCAAGGTCTTGAACACATATGTACTATCTCGACCTTGCAAAATATCATTAGTACCACACATTAAGAAGATATGACGCGTTGAATCAGCTACAGCTGTAGGTAGCCATTTTTCAATGTTATAAATCATGCCCTGAACGGAGCATCCGTCTTCACCATAATTTGTAAAATGTACACCCTCTATAGATGCATCACAAATTTCAACCCACCCTTGGCCATAAGGCACATCATAACCGCGGGTAATGCTATCGCCAAAACAGATAATTTCCATATCTAGACCTCCTGTACTATGCATTAATCATATAACAAAATAACAATTATATACAATATACATACTATGGATTTTTATATGCATTTTTTATAGAATTACATGTTTGACTATGGTATACTAATTCCACATAAGAGAGGTCAAAGATGAGAAAACTATATCCCTTTTTAATACTAGCATTAGCAACATTACAATCAGCTAGTGCGATTTCACAATATGAATTAGAGAACAAGCCTACTCAATACCAAGTTGCTTATAATAGCCCTTCGGAGACTGTGTATATCGACTTGAGTACACTTAGCCTAGCACAGTCAGGTCCTACATATAGTATGCTTCACGCTCGTACAATTAGTCTCTATAAAAAGCAGAATATTATTGCTGATTATTCAACTAATTATACATACCATCGTGGTAACACATCTAAAGATATTTACCTCATGGATTGGCATGTAGCACCGGCGAAATTCTACCAAGTAAATGGTGCACCTATAGGAACTGCTAATAATCAGCGTTCTGTTCTATCTACAGGTGCTCACGTCGCTACAAAGGGTTCTCCTGTAGCTGAAATAGGTCAATTTATTTTACATAATGCATTGGAATTAGAGCGTATTACCTATACAACTAAGAACCCATACGTACCACCTCGTCCATATAAACCATTAAGTACACCGGCTCCAACAGAAGATAGGCCATTATTTGGAGTTCAACCACCAGAAGGTGTCTATAAACCGCTAAACCAATTAGAATCTCCTTATACATCTAATCAACCACGGCTATTTCCTTCTAAATTAGGTATGTATGGACCCGTTCCAGCACCGCCTCCACTAGGGCCTCGACCTAGTGATTGGATTCTCGACATTCAAAATCAGGACATGCCCGATCCAAATACACCTATGAGTGATTGGAGGCCGCAACCTGATTATCATGCACCGCAAAAACCATAATCCAAAAATATAGTTACTCGTAACGTATAAAAAGAGACTGAACTGTCCCCTATTTTGAACTGCACCTCCAAAAATTGTGTCCAATTTTTGGGGTGCAGTTCATTAGGAGATATAATTCAGTCTCTTTTGTTCCATATTTTATTTGTTTCCATACAATCAGAGGAACCTATTGTATGATGCTTTCACATTATTTAAGACGTACAAAGAACAATGCAATAGCACCGATAACTGGTGCAATGGCAAGGGTCATCAATGCAGATTGATAACTGCCTGTAGCTGTTAACATGCTACCTAAAATCATAGGTGCCAACATAACGCCGATCTGATTAAACAAGTTTACAAAGCCTGCAGTTGTACCGCGTAAATGAGGTGCTGCGGATTGAATTACGAGAGCATTTGTTAAAGCACTATGCATGAAAGCACCAATGCCAAGAATTGGACCTGTTATAAAGAGCATATCTGGATTTGTGGTGCTCGCAAAGAGGATCAATGCTGGTGCAAACAAGAACATAACAAGCGCCACCAAATGGTTCTTCTTAATCGGTAAGATATCAGACAAAATACCGATAGTCGGTTTCGCAATAAGCGCGGCTAAACCAAAGGCAGACATTACATGGCCTGCATAGATGGCATTAACGCCGAGCTGTTTAACCATGTACAAGTTTGACCATTGCGCCACAGCCCAGGTAGCACCGGTAGCAAAGAAGCCTGCAAAAGCAAGACAACAAATGTTGCGATTCTTCAAAACATGTAACAAGTTTTCCTTTAAAGAAGTCTTTTCCCCTATATGAGCAGATGCAGCACTCACCTCTGCTTCTCGTTGAGCTAAAATCTCAGCACTTGGCTTACGAACTGTAAAGTAGCTGAGAATGAAAACAAGGATTGGTAATACCGCTGTTAAAAGAAATGCATTTTGCCAACCATAATTAGTTGCCACATATGGTGCATAAAGGTTTACAGTGGTCAATCCAAGGGATGTGCAGGACATGAAGATACCCACGGCTGCACCACGTTGATTAGGCCCAAAGTAATCCCCAATAGCACTTAAACAAGATGCTTGTACCGGACCAGATACAATACCTAATAAGAATCGTAATACCCAGCCATAGGTGTAATTATCTATAGTACTCATCAATGCCGTAATAACTGCCATGGCAAGTAAGCTTACCAAAATGGTGTAACGATAACCAATGCGATCCGCTAAGATACCACCTGGTAGAACCATAATGGCATAGCCCATATAAAAGGCGGATAAATAAGCCGTACCCATTTGAGGCGTAAAACTCAAGGCCTCATTAACGATAGGCATCAAGGATGCCCAAGATAAACGCATAACAAAGCTAATCAAAAATGTTAACCACACGCTGACAAGAATTAAAATCTGAGTTCGTGAGAAACTAAGTCGATTCATACGAGCTCCTTTCTACAGAAAACCTAATAAACATATTAAAAACCTTTTGTTATGGACAGATTATTTTATATACAAAATAATAAAATGTTGGAAAACTAAATACATTAGTATTCCAACATTTATAATTAATAATTTAAAACTTATAAACCCAATTATTTATCATCTTTTTGTACGAAATTTATAAAAGGAACATAGTAAGGAGGAAATGGTGTCATCGAAGTTAACATCGAAATTATTGGTCTAGAATAACTCAATAATAATGCTGGGGCATTCATCGGCAATAATTCTTTAGCTTTATTATCAAAATCTTCATCCCACGTAAATTGTGATATCATTTCAACACGTGCAATAAATGGATACTTTTCATTTTCTTCCCCTACTGTAACCATAAACTTTACAAATGCACTATGTTCTTCAAACTCACTACATTCTACATTATGTATAATGGGCATATCAATCTCGGCTATAGATTCTGGTGTATTATTTTGAATAAAATCCTCATTAATAGATATATAACTCGATTTTAATATTGGCGGTGAAAACTGTAACTTACTCTTATTCATATAAATCCCCTTATTCTAGGATGCGAGTCTTGTAATGTACTGTGTAGTTTTTTTATAAAAATTAGATTTAAAAGCTGAATGCCTATCTACTTTTGAGAATAGTTCAATTTGACTAACAATATTATCTGTAACACAGGCTTTCTTCGCAACAATAAACTTTTGATACATTAAATTTTTAGAGCTAATATCCTTGGCTTTATTATTAGAAAATTTTATTAATATACTAGCCTCAATATTATCCTTTTTTAATTCTAATACTTCTTCAAAGATATTTTTTAGCTCCTCAGCTGTCATTGCGTTCAATCTTATACGAAATCGTTCTTTATATGCTTCTATATTCATTTTCCTCCACCTCTTCTAATGAAGAATAATTAATACACTTATCATTCTTGACACATACTTGCAAATGAGTTGGTTTAAATCTAAAATCTTGCTTTTTCTCCTGCTTAGGAATTTCATAAGGACATATAACCAAATCATACGGCTCTATTAGATACATTATATCTAGAATATAGCCCTCACTACTATCAGCAATTAAACCTTTTTCTAACTCTGGGAAATAGCTTAAAATAACAGAGTAAAACTCTCCTTCTTTAGACTTTAACGCCTCTAAAACCTCATCAAGTAACTCATATATAGCATTACGATGCTTAGTAATAGTGGTATCTAAATAATTTTCTGTTATAATATCAGTTTTCAAAACACTAACAGCTTTCGATCTATGATAATATCTAGCAAAAGTAAAAGCTTGAAGTACATCTTCTTTAAAAAAGTAAATGCCCTTTCCAAGCCACTCTCTACTACTTTTAGAGGGTTCAAATCGTGCTTCCCTTAATATACATACTGCACACTGTTTTTTAGTTCCATGATAACCTGTAAAGTGTAAAGAACTCATAGTATGCATCCCCATTAACAAATAAAAATTTTTAAAAAAATAATGTCAAAAAAATTATTTCATCATTAAGAAAATCCGATATTAATGTTTATATATTTTATATTGCTTAAATTAATATTACATGAAAAATAAATGAAAATCAATATGTTTCATTATCCATATAGCGTCCTAATATTTGACACATAAATACCAATTATTATAAATAAAGTGAATATTCAATATCTAGAATATTTACAAAAGTGCTCATAATAAATGTATTATAAAATATGCTAGATATAATAATCATAAAATTACATTATCGAACTACATACATATCACCGATGAAATATAACAATCATATAGAAGATATAAAAAATACCAGAAGACTACGTTACACCTACATTTCTGTAGATTTTATAGTACTTCTGGTATATTATCGCTTAAGTGGCGGAGATAGTAGGTATTGAGCAATTACTACAGATAAATACTGGCTTTGTTTATCTGAATACCTGTTAGGGGGCAAAAAAGGGGGCAAATACTAAGATATAAGACAAATGTCTTTTAAATGTCCTATACCGCATCAACAAGCACAATACATATAAATATATATTCGCACGCACATGTACAAAAGGGAATATTATGTAAATTGTGGTGAGCAGTACGGTCTTATAACTTTTTCTAAAAAAATAATTGATACCTAGGGGGGGCTATATTATACACATTCCCCCTCTATGCTTGCCTATGATTTAGCTTATTAATTACATCATCGTGCATTGATTTAGTAACATGAGTGTAAATACTAAGCGTTGTATTAGGGTCATTATGTCCTACACGTTGCATAATTGTTTTAAGTGGTACGCCTAACTCCGCTAACATACTTATATGTGTATGTCTAAAGATATGGGTAGTTAAGTGTTTACCCTCAATATGTACGCCTTTCAATCTCCTATTCAAGAATTGAATGTCATAAGGGTTACCACGGCTAGAAGTAAAGATATATCCATGATCTATATACCCCTCGAACCATAGCGACCGCCGTTTATTCTCTAACATGATACTATCAAGAATACTAACTGCCCTATCTGATAAGGATAAATCACGAACTGAATATATATTTTTAGGTGTTCCCCTCTTAATCTCGCTACTATTCTTATAATCGTACTGAATTGTACCATTGATATTTATAGTAGCGTTTTCTTTGTCATAGTCGCTATATCGTAACGCCAGCAACTCGCCAATGCGTAAACCTGTTAAGCTAACGAACTCAAACAATAAACTAATACGGCTATCAATCTTTGATAATTGCATTAGTGTTTCTTTCAACTCAACCGCATCAAGGAATTTATTTTGCTTTTTAGCTATATCTGAATGGCTAAAAGGCTTTTTCTTTATCTCAATATCCTCAAAATCAATAAGGCTAGGTATTAATTTCTTCCGTTTAGCGTGCTTATATATGGCTTTCATCGTTGTAAATGTAGCCCTTGTATAAGAGTATGAAAGGTTTTCTACATAATAGACCTTATGTAATACATCTTCTAGTGTAACCGCCGTTAAGTTGGCAATGGGTAACGCCTTATCAATGTATGTAAAAATCTTGTTTACATAAATTGTATGGTTTATGTGTGTAGATCGTTTTACAGTCGGTTCAGTATGTTCAAGCCATGACATAGCCACATCATAATAAGTTACTACCTTATTGATATCAATCTCTTTTACCGCCTGTTCGTACTTGCGTTGTAATTCTATTGTTGCCTGCTTGCGTGCATGACTACTATTAGTATTAAAAATTACAGATACTTTCCGTATCTCGCCATTCGGTAATTCAAAGCGTTCACAATACTTATATCGTGTACCCTTTTTACTTTGTCTTTCTTCTATCCACATAGTACCGCCTTTAATAGCGACTAAATGAGGAATATCTCTATCTTTTGTTTTCTAAATATCCTAACAACAACTGAATGCACTCATCTTGTTTTTCGCTAATTTTTTTCAACTCTTCATTTATTGAAACATTACCTTGAAGTTGATATTTATATATATCTTCATTTTCTAACTCATCAGGATATCTAGCAAATATAGGATAAGTATCAAAGGTTTTGCCTATATATGAACTAAAAAAATGGAAAACCCACCCTTTCAAGTGTTTCAAGGAATTAACAGGAATGTTTTCGCTAAACGATAAATCATTAAATATTACTTCAAAACCTAATGAAACACTATCAAGAGATTTATCTTCCTCTTGTATCAATTTATATGTAACATCAACACAATATTTAATTTTTTCAATTTCTATTAGCAATTCAATCTTGGGCATCTCAATATTTAAATCATCTACATAAAGAGAAAAATCAAAATCTATATTACCTTTGCTCCTAAGATCGTAAACAACTTTTTCTAGCTCAATATGACCCTCGTCTTTATTATTTATATAAATTTCTACTGGTTCAAATATCAGTAAATCATTTAAAGAAGTTATCCCTAAATAATGACAAAGCGTATTTAAACTTTTGGAAGAAAGTCGTTCAAAATCATTACTCATCAAACTATCTATAAATGTTCTAGATAGTTTACTTTCTCGAGATAAAGGGTATGGTTTTATCCCTTTTTCCTCCATAATAGTCGCTAATTTTGAAAATATCATATAATCACCTCTATATACAAAATTATAAACTACAGAAGTGTTTTTGTAAATTACAAAATTGTCTATTTACAAAACAATCTCAAAGGTGTAATATTAAATTACAAAATTGTTGTATAGAAAGACAAATGAGGTGGTAATAATGAGATATACAGCAAAGCAAGATGCTTTAAAAAGTGCATTTTTAGAGAGTGCGGTAACGTACAAAGAGTTTTGTATTAAAGCCAAAGTATCAACATCAACGATTGCTAACATTCTAAATGGAAAATCTATAACGGCAAAAACTTGTAATAAAATAGCCGATGCACTCTCTAAACCTGTTACAGAATTATTTGAGTAAAATCGAGGTGATCATATGGAATTAATTACAACACAACACTACGGCGGAAATATTTTCTCATTTTACAGTACAAAGCGAAAAGATATTTTTATGACAATCAATGAATTAGCTACTGGCTTTGGATATAAGAGCAAAAAAGGTATAGAGGAAATGCTAAGACGCAAACCATACCTAAAAGAAAATAAATACTCATTTATGTCTAAGGTTCCAGTCCGTAATTATGGTACCCCTCAGAGCGTGGGTACCACAAAATCGAAATTACAATATCAAGAGGTTAGATTATTTACAGAAAGAGGAATATTTGAAATTGGGTGTATCTCTCATACCGCAAAAGCTGAACAATTTAGAGATTGGGTATTTAACCAGCTAAAAATGTTAAAAAATGCTTTTACTAAAGGTATGATAGCCCATACGGAAAGTAAAGATCTACAAAAGATGCTACATGATGCGGTATTCAATAGCCCTATATACAAAGAGAAAACCGAAGATAAAAGGCGGTTCGCTATTACAAACTTTAACAATCTACTCATAAAAACCGCATCAAACGGCAGAGTTACACATAAAGTAGATATGACGGCGGAAGAAATTCAAAAGCTAGAACATTTAGAACACAAAACAATAGCCCTATTAAATGAGGGTAAATGCTATCAAGAAATTAAATTAGCACTATAAATGACTAACAATGATATATGTTACTAAGGCATTTTATTTTCAATCATATAATTACCTCACCAGCTTTAGTAATATATCCTAACATTGATACTCACAGATATTCAGTAATAACCACATTAAAAAGCACTACAAATATAGGTAATTACTGCATATATCACACTTCAACAATTTTGATTTACATAGCCTATTTCACTCTAAATCGTCTTTTAAATCTTGTTAGGTATAATCTATCAAGACATATGCAAAAACGAGCATACAGGCTAAATAAATGAATTTTATTTTTAGAGAAAGGTAAAAATTATATGAATACTGACATTACTATTCCACGAGCAGGAACTTTTGAACCTATCATGGTACAACCTAAAGACATTGTAACCATGTTTAGCATTAGTCGAAGTACAGTAACACGGCTTATCAGTAAAATACTACTTGATGATAACTATAAGAGTTGCATTACTCGTCTAAACAGAAACCTCGTACTAATTGATGTACAAATGTTTACTAACTATCTTAAAGAGCAAGATTTGAAAGGACTTAAAGCATAATGGAACAATCAAAACACAATATTACAATCAAAAAAAATACTGCCAACAAAATTGTTATCGGTCTTAATGATCTCGACCTTGATGCGGTTATCACATTTAAAACTACATTCAACGAAGATACATGTACACAAACTACCGATATTAAATGTTATATAGATCCAGTCAATAAGGAGTAATACCATGAACGAACAAATGCAAGCCGTACTAGATAGCACTAAGATTAAATATGAACTATGTGAAATGGGTAGAGACTATATTGATAAATACAATAACAATCTACTAGATGTATATGAATTAGTTGCCCTTGTAACCTTGAAAGCCTTTGAACGAGGTGTATTTGAAATGGCGGAAACAAAGGAACACTAATTGATATGTACCCATTTTCCTGGACACATATTATTTACTAGCCTAAACACATGGATGCTTCCCTGTATTTCACAGGGGGCATCCATTTTGTTTTTGCTTGAATCCTTTTGTTATTGTAATAGTTAATGTATTCTTCTATCGCTGCTGCAAAAGCATTAAAAGATGAATATTCTCTCTCAAAACCATAATATATTTCCGTTTTCAATCTACCAAAAAAGGTTTCCATCACAGAGTTATCATAACAATTTCCTTTTCGAGACATAGATTGAATAATACCGTGTTCTTTGAGTGTTCTCCTAAAGTACTTATGTTGGTATTGCCATCCTTGATCAGAATGGAGGATTAATCCTGAAAGATTAGTAAACTTCTTGAATGCCTTCTCTAACATACGAGAAATTTGTTCTAAGTTGGGCCTTAATGCTAAGTCATAAGCAACAATCTCATTCGTATTCATATCTAAAATAGGCGACAAATAGCATTTTCCCCACGAGAAATTAAATTGAGACACATCAGTAGTCCATTTTTGTAATGGTGCAGTTGTACTAAAATCTCTATTGACGATATTTTCTGCTACCTTACCGACTTTCCCTTTGTAAGAGTGGTACTTTTCTTTCGGTCGCTTTCCTGCGAGCCCCATAATATGCATAAGTCTTTACACTCGTTTATGATTGACTACAAAGCCTCGATTAAGAAGCTCTTGATATACACGGCGTACACCATACCGGCCTTTATGTTCTGTAAAAATCTTTTGAATTTCATCTTTTAGCTCTGTATTTCTTTTATCTACAAGATCTACTTTAGTAAGTTCAAAATAATAGGTAGATTTGGACATTGGCATAGCTTTCAAAAGATGTTTTAGTTGATAGCCTTGTTGGTGGAGCGTTTTGATAATCGCTGCTTTTTCGCCTTGAGTCGCGCAGCCTCTTTTTCTTCTCTCAAGGCAATCTCTTTTTTTATGACTTCATTTTCAGCTTTAATATAAGCAATTTCAGCTCGTAAGCGAATGAGTTCCTCATATTCACTCTCTTTGAGCTCTCGAGGTGAGATAGTCTTAGGTACTTTCATTTTGCAATCCTTTGGTAATCGTCCTTTAGGTTTATTAATAAGACCATTGTATCCCAAAGTTTTGTATTTATGAACCCATTGATACAGTTGGCCAGTATTAATTCCAGCCCTAATAGATACAGAGCGGATAGATTCTCCAAATAATACTTGGCATACTAACTCATATTTCTTCTCTGGAGACCAACATCGCTTATCTGGATTATGCTTATTGATTTCTGGGCCATTAAACTCTTCCTGTTTAGCCCATTTTATTATTTGTTCGTGAAAAGTATGAGTCAATACTCCAGTTGGCGTCTCTGGCCATTCACCTTGATTAAATAATTCAATTGCTTTTCTTTTAAATTCATAACTATATCTCATGAAAATACCCCCTTTACTGGTTGTCCAGTAAAGGGGGTACATATCAAATTATGACTACACAAATAAAAAAAAGCCCATGATACGGCTAATATCATAGGCAACTGGAAAGGCTATATCTACGCAAATAGTACTACCTTTCCTCTATCTTAACATACATTTTATTTCTAGTGAATACAAATAGAGGTGATTATATGTCGGTATTATGTGAAGATGATGTTATACGTGAACAAGCAGAAAAAAAGTACAATCAACAAATACAAGCAGGTGAAAAATGTAATTTTACAGTAATACACAATCAAATGCGAAAAGAAAAAGGGTTACCCCCTATATATGATGATAATGTAGTAGACGATACGCAAGAAAAAGAACTCACCAAAGATGATAAACAAGCATACTTTTGGTGGAAGTTTAAACATGATTTCTTTGATGATATTGGCATTAAGCGACTATCAAAGCTACCTAAGGGCGATACGTTCATATTACTATACATCAAACTTATTACTCTAGCTTTAAAATGTAATGGTTATATATGCTATGAGGGTATTGGAATAAGTTTAAATGAAGAGATAAGCCTGCATTTAGATAGAGATATAGAAGAATGTACGGAATTAATCGAAGTATTAGAAAAGTATAATCTAATTACACTAATAGATGATAAGGAAACGATCTATATAAAATCTTTCAACACATATACTGGGGTCGATGATGCTAAAACAAGAATGAGAAATTCAAGGGAACGCAACAAGCAACAAAAAAACACTTTATCCTAGTAACTATCTATATCTTCACTACCTCTACTCATTCCATATGTTACGATATGTAACAAAATGTTACGAAACGTAATGAATGTGTTACAGAATAAGAATAAGAATAAGAATAGAGTAGATTTAGATATAGAGTAAAAAAAGAAAAAGAAAAAATTAAGAATTAGAAAAGAGAAGAATAAAAAAAAGAAAGAGATATAGAGGGAGATTATTAAGAGGGAGTACACTAAATAAGGCGAGTTATAATGCTCGCCTATTTTTTATATCTAATACTACTCAATGATCTATCATAAAAACGATAATTAACACTTGCCAATGTATAATAAAGAACAAACAAGGGTATTACTCATATTAATTAACAGTATAATAGATACTACTGTTATACAACTACTGGTATACCATATGGCAACCAACTGGCAACCATACGACAACCAAAGATAAACCACTATACCACCTATCAAGATTTTAATAACAAGAATAAAGTTATGTATCCAATATGGAACCAAAGTGTATCCAATATGGAACCACCATGTATACAACACTATAAAATAACAAGGCAGGTACTAATGAACGCAAGCGACTATAGAGCATACAGAGAAGAACAAGCACTAAAAAGAGAAATAGAGCGACAAGAAACGCCTAAAACCCCCTCTTATACTTTCCGTTTTACGGACAATATCACAATCAATCATAATACGCCTAAGGCAAGTGAAAATTACCGCATCAGAGCCGTATTATCAAGCTATAAGAAACTTAATAACCAGTACCTAGAGTTACAAGAGATTATCAAGCATTATAACCCTACTGCCAAAATATCAACCTACGGAAGAACTTCAACACATACCAATAAGAAACATGATCTATCTGATGAACTTATTAAAATCGAAGATACTGGCATCAAATTCGCTAATATTGTACTGATGCGGTCATATATCAAAGGGCGTTTACAGGATATAACTGCCCTGCCCTATTCTGATATTAGATACATCATTGATACCTATATAGATGAAATAACAAGCATTAGCACAACAAAAACAAGCCGTATAATCAAGGAGATAGTAAAGAAGTCTATTGAACTGCCTACAGTAGAACAAGCAAAACTATATATACAAAACTAAGTTTTCTATCTCTACATCATAGATCAATAACGTAATTTCCTAATATTTCGAATACCCTAAAAAGGGTTAATAAAAGTTAAGGTTATCTATAATAAGATAGATGCTGGTAACATAGTTACATAACTGTTACATCAATGTTACATAACTGTTACATCAAAACATACCATATTAAGCAGTTAAGAAAAGTTAAGGTTATCTATTAATAAAGCGTACAAAAAAGCAGTACTACTAGTCGCCAACTCAGAATGGCAATAGCCAAGCGGTCGGTCAAATGACTAGTAATACTGCTTTTGATACTATAAGTATAAAAGACATATCAAACATCGTCAATAATTAAACCTATATCTAATTTCATACAAAGCTATTAAACATATATTGACATATGTTAACATACTCTAATATATAATAAAAACCCCCTAGGAATAAACCTAAGGGGCTTTAGAAGTGATTATATGATTTTGAAAACATTATAGTTACTGCTTTCACCTCTATTTTACCACAAAATTTTAGGGGGCAAAAAAGGGGGCAAATTATATTAAAACTATAGACTACTCATGAATATCTAAGAGCATCAAGAATGTAGGTATTATCTAACTTTATATACTCTTTCATATTCTTTGATAGTCATTAAAACTCATAAAAATGAATGGCGGAGAGGGTGGGATTCGAACCCACGGCCCCTTGCGGAGTCACTGGTTTTCAAGACCAGCTCCTTAAACCACTCGGACACCTCTCCATAACGGTATTATTATATCAGATTGGCCCAATAATAAGCAATAACGTAATATCGTACAAGAAAAAAAAGCTGGCTCAAAGCCAGCTTTTTCATGTGCATTTGTTATTAAATTAATATTTCAACTACTTACTATTGAATTGAGTATTCAGCTAATAATCAACATTAGAACAAGTCTTTTTTCCACATCCCAATAATGGCAATAATAGAGCAAAGTAGTGCAATGCCTACAACCTCATAGAATCCATTTGGATCCTCTTGGAATGGCAATGGCACGTTTGTCCCCCACAAGCTAAATACGATTGTTGGTACCGCCATGGCAATCGTTAGAGTAGCCAACATTTTCATAACCAAGTTAAGGTTATTAGAAATGATGGATGTAAAGGCGTTCATCATGTTCATCAAGATATTGGAGTACATTTCAACCATCTCGATGGCCTGTTTATTCTCGATGATAACGTCCTCTAGTAAGTCCTCATCCTCTTCGTACATCTTGAGAAGATGTTTGTAGGAACTATGACCACGCAAGCGCAATAGACGTTCCATAACGGTACCATTCGTGCGCAATGCAGATGTAAAGTATGTCATGGATTTCTGTAATTCCAACAATTGGAAGAAGTCTTTATTCTTTGTAGTATGACGCAATTGGACTTCAATATCGTCAGTACGGCGGTTGATTTGTTGCAAGTATCGCAAGAACATAGTTGCTGTGCGATACAAGATTTGGAACAAGAAACGCGTCTTTTTGTATGTATAGAACGTAGAAATCTGATTAGAAATAAATGGATACAACACTTCAGACTCTTCTAAGCAGATAGTAATGAAGAAGTCTGGCGTCAAGAAAATACCAAGCGGTACTGTATCATACATATCGTTACCGCGGATAACCGGAATATTGATAACGATAAAGATGTAGTTATCCTCTAACTCCACGTGAGAACGTTCTTCCATATCGAGAGCTGTCTTTAAAACGTCCGTTGGGATTTCCGTCAAAATATTGATAAGGGATAACTCATCGGGGTCTGGGTTCACCAAATTTACCCAAGAACCTTTTGTGGCATCTGATACAGTGCTATCGGAAACTAACTCTTCTTCTATATGTTTATACACCGTAATCATGCTATCCCTCCTTCCAACGAACTTATAGTAATCATCTAATAAATTATATACTATTTTATAGCTATTATTCAATTCAATTGTGAAAGTTTTGTGTATCTAGAACATACATATACAGTTTTATGTCTATTTATGATGTACAGATATATAGTAAAAGTATCGTAAATGTTTAATCCACGCAATAAAATAACCTCTAAGTTAGTCAGTTACTAACCTAGAGGTTATTTATATCAACCCTGATCATTCAGATCAGGAGAATGTAATTTATTTCGTTCCTCTACAGAGCTATAAACTCTGCTTTCACCTAATTACGGCGCAAGATACGAACAGAGTTCAAGATACAAAGGATGGATACGCCAGTATCACCAAATACGGCCCACCACATGGATGCATAGCCCATGAGGCCAAGCGCCATGATAAGGATTTTTACGGCAATAGCGAATACAACGTTTTGCCATGCTACACGCAATGTCGCTTTGGACAAGTCAAGGATATGTGCAATAGCAGTCAAGGACGGACGCATAAACACAACGTCTGCCGCTTCGATAGCCGCATCAGCACCGCTACCCATCGCACCACCAACATCAGCACCAGCAAGTACTGGAGCATCGTTGATGCCATCCCCTACGAACATAGTTGGACCATATTCAGAGCGAATATCTTGTACAACGGACAATTTATCTTGAGGCAACAACTGAGCACGTACAGCACTTACGCCAGTTTCTTTAGCGATGTAATTTGCACTTGCTTCAGCATCACCTGTAAGCATAACAGTTTTAATATCTTGACCATTAAGATTAGCAATCGCTTCAGCAGAGTCTGGGCGAGCTTCATCGGCGATGATGATGCGACCTAAGTATGTATTACCTTCTGCGACAAGAACTTCTGTGCCATATTCAGCAGCCTCTGTTGGATAGCCTTGCACATTATAGCGTTCCATAAGGCGACGGTTACCAATAAGTACTTGTTGACCATCTGCCATACCTACCATACCTTCACCAGCTAACTCTTGAACGAAATCAGAAGGTTCCACTGTAAGGCCTTGATCTTTTGCTTCAGACACGATGCTTGTTGCAATTGGATGTGTAGAAACGGCTTCGATAGCTGCCGCCATGGATACCAATTGACTGGAACTTACATGAGAGCCTACAGTTTCTACGCTGTGAACTTTGAACTCACCAGATGTGATAGTACCAGTTTTATCAAGAGCTACTGCTTTCACATTAGCCAACGCCTCGATAACGCGACCACCTTTTAATAAGATACCGTGTTTAGACGCATTGCCGATACCGGAGAAGAATGCAAGTGGCACGCTAAGCACCAATGCACATGGGCAAGAAATAACGAGGAATGTTAAGGCTGTGTAGATCCATTTATGCCATTCACCAGTAATAAGGGATGGGATAATAGCAACAGCAAGAGCAAGGAATACAACGATTGGTGTGTATACGCGAGCAAAACGCGTAATGAAGCGGTCGATTTTAGGTTTAGAAGATGCTGCATTTTCAACGGCATCAAGAATTTTAGTAACCATGGATTCTTCAAGAACCTTATCTACACGCATTGTAATGCGACCAGATTCGTTGATACAACCAGACATAAGTTGAGTGCCAGGTACGGCGCGAACAGGTACAGGTTCACCTGTTACAGGTGCTGTATTAACGCGTGTTTCACCTTCAAGCACTGTGCCGTCTAGAGGAATTAAATCGCCAGGACGAACCTCGATAGTCCAGCCTACTTCAACCTTTTCAGGAGCCATAACTACGATTTCACCACCGCAGTCTGTATCTACAACGCGCACCTCTTGAGGACGCATATCAACAGCGTTCATGATTTCTGTACGACTACGATCAGTTGCTTTTTCTTCGAAGAACTCACCAATACGGTAAAACAAGATAACACCTACGGCCTCAGGCAATGCATCGATAGCAATAGCCCCCAATGTAGCGATAGACATCAAGAAGTTTTCATCGAACACTTGGCCTTTTAAGATATTTCGACCTGCGATGCGCAATACTGGGAACGCAAGAAGAATATACGCAACATAGTAAATTGGAGTCTCAATACTCTCTGGCAAGCTGATAGATGGGACAAAGGATGACAAAACGTCATAAATCATAAATAACAAGCCTGCTACGATGACTGCAATTGTTACAGCATCACCACCACGATCCTGGTCAGGACCATGCTCATCCATAGCCGCTTTAGATTTACGTTCATAATCTGCTACTGTAACGCCTTCTTCGATGGCATCACAAATGTCTTGAATGTCACGTTTAAGAGCTTCACGGTCTTCCCAAGAGCCGGTTAATTTTAATTGATGTGTAGCAAGTGTGAAATTGGCAGTCTCTACCACATCCATTTTACGGATACGATCTTCAATTTTTGCTGCGCAGTTCGGACAGTTCAAATCCTTCAATAACAATGTTTCTTCCATGATATCTCCTTTGATAATAGTGAAAGTTTCTATCCTGTATTATAAGTTAATAGGTAATATTTTTCTAATACTTATTAGACATATCTTGTTTCATATCTTGTTATATATGTTCCTAAACATTTTTCATCAGATATTTTTATTATATGAATACCTGTTCATATGTTTATATTACATCAAAGGAGATTAAATGTCAATACAAAATCATATTCAACATATATCAAATTTTATTTACTTTAGTTCTAACTATATTCACCTTATATCAAATTTCGTTCTACTAGGAATTTATGTGCTACATCAGCTGGCAGTTGATGTTCCGTTTCAACGGCGTAATTCATCTTCGCCATCTCTTGATCTGTAATCGTATGATTCAAACCTTCTAATACAGGGCGCAGTTCAGGATGAGCAATCAATACTTCGCTACGCACCACATTACCAGACATATAAGATGGATATAAATGTTTATCATCTTGTAACACCGTAATCGGTGCAATACTTAATTGACCATCAGTCGTGAAAATCGGCATTGCATCCACCTCATCACGACCAATAGCCGTATATTTTAGCCCTATATCCATATCTTTAGTAGCTTTAAATCTCATGCCATACACGCGTTGTAATCCAGCATAGCCATCTTCACGTCCAAAGAAATCATATTCCCCTCCTAATGTTAGGGATGGTGCTATACGAGCAAGATCAGAATACGTTTTTACACCATAAGTCTGAGCAATTTCATTACGCACCCCTATGCCATAGGTATTATTAAAACCGTACATGCCGACCCACTCAAAATTATATTTCTCTTTATAGGCCTGTGAAAGCTCATTAAATAGACTTTCATCATACGTATCCGTACGTTTTAGTACAGCAGACCAAGCCGTACCAGTATATTCAGGATATATATCAAATTGGCCAGAAAGCATAGCTGGTTGAATATTTGATGTACCACCACCGACACCTTCTGTAACCTCTACGGTTAAATCAGTCTTCTTCTCGATTAATTCTTTTAAGATATTCCCCAAAATAAGCTGTTCCGTCATAGGTTTCGTTGCAATATGAATAACATCGGTCTTCACATGACGGTAATGCATAGCCCAGCCACCTATACCCATCGCAATTATCGTCATAATCGACACAAATATAATCGTATAGCGCTTCATATGAGGGCTAATACGCGTTACTCTTTCACCTAGAGAAAAGAGAGCATCAACAGTAATAGCTAATAGGGCAATCAGTAGACTGCCTGCAATTGTCAAAGCACTTTGATTCGTTGTAATCCCCCTATAAATCGCTACACCTAAGCCACCAGCACCAATAAAAGATGCAATACCTGTCAAGGCAATGGTCATAACGAGCATAGTCCGTATACCAGCCATAATAGTCGGCATAGCCAAGGGAATCTCTATATTCCACAAACGTTGAATCCGCGTGAGCCCTAACGCAATTCCCGCTTCACACATAGCTTGATCAATTTGGTTAAGACCAGTAAATGTATTTCGTACCATCGGTAATAAGGCATAGATAACCAATGCAATGATAGCGGTCGTATTACCAACACCCGATACGTACAACAAAAGGCCTAACATCGATATAGATGGAATCGTATATAGGAAATTAACCACTACCATAACGGGCGCAGCTAGCCGTTTATATTCGTATATAAACACACCCAATAATCCACCGATGATGGTAGCAATAACAGAAGCTAATACTGAAATTTCTATATGTTCCCATAACAACTGGAGGAAAAAATCATAGCGATTGATAAGTAATGATATGACCTCATGCATTACAGATACCGCCTTTCTCATAAAACAATACAAAGAATATATAGTCATATAACAGCTAATCATATAGGGTATTTTTATACGAGAATATAATTAAATTACAACCCTTTTCATCATTGTATACCGAATCACACCTTAATTCTAGCCCTTAAACCATATATAAAGACAACTCTTTATATTGTCATATCATACAGATTCAATTCCTTAATAGATCTAAAGGGAATATCTATGCCTTGAACAGATATAATTTGCATTTGCGCACTAATCATATCAACAGCCCCTATAAGCTCTGTATATCTTTGTTTATTGTAGTAAACAATTCGCACCCATTCTCCGCAATGTATAGTCTGTAAAACCTTATTTAACTCATCTACTTGATCCTCCGATAGCTCTACACGATGCTCTTTAGGCCGTGCTACAGCTGCCAGTAATACTTCAAATCCCTTTAATGCCGCAAAGGGCATAAATTGTTTCGCCCGTTGTAAACGAGACATACGATGTTTCATTAATGTATACCTCCCCTTATGCGACTAATCTATTTTCAATTGTGTTCTTCGTTCAATTGCCATTGTATCCATTACACTATTTATTCCCCATTATGACCACCTACCAAGGTATTTCTAAAGCGCATGGTCCCTTCATCTTGTAAGCTAGAGGCGCGCAGAATAGAGTTTTTGCCGAACTGTTCCTTGATAGATAACATTGCCTCATGTACTTGCCGCTCCTTTTCCTCTTCTTCCGTCGCAAGAGCGCTAAACAAGTCAATTTCTTGAGGAATAGCCGCTCGATTGACTAAATCTTCAAAGCTTACGCCTATACGCCGTATAAGTTCATTTTTATGGCAATGTTGTTCATATAATTTAATTACTGCCGTCGTTAATGCTTGCAATGAATCAGTGTACTGTTTAAGCTTTTTAGAACCTCCAGTAGAGCGCACCATATCATCTGCATAGCCAATATGAACATGAATATGGTTCGTAACCCCTTTGATTTGTAAAAGCTCTAGTACCAAGGACTCTACCATTTCCCGCATAGGCACATACGCCTCTTCATATGTATAGTTACGCAACAAAATCTGGCTATGCGAGATAGAATGCTTAATAGGACGATACGCATGAATATCTGCAATCGTACACGGCTCACAGCCCCAAGCATGATCGATGATGAGCTCTGCATTAACACCAAATTCCTTGTACAACTTGGCCTCTGGAACCATGGTAATACCATGCAAATCATAAGCTCCATACTTGTGCAAACGATTGGCTATGCCGTTACCAATCTGCCAGATGTCGGTCAAGGGCTGATGATACCAGATTTTCTCTTTAAAGAGGCTTTCATCAAGATATCCTATAAAATCAGGCGCATGTTTTGCGAGGATATCGAGAGCAATCTTGGCAAGGAACAAGTTTGTTCCAATCCCAACGGTGGCATAAATCTTGGTCGCCTCTAACACCGCATCAAGAAGCATCTGCGCTAGCTCTCGAGGCGTTTTCTTGTAGAGCGGTAAGTAAGGCGTAATATCGATAAAATACTCGTCGATAGAGTATACATGTACATCCTCAGGTGCCACATACTTGAGCAAAGTCCCGTAAATCTCAGCAGACGCCTGCATATACCGCTTCATATGAGGCTTCACCGTCAAATACTCAATGTGCGGAGGGATCTCAAAAAGACGACTGCGATTCTTAACACCTAGCTTTTTTAAGGCCGGTGAAATGGCCAATGTAATAGCCCCTTTGCCACGAGACCCATCGGCCACCACCAAAGGCGTTGTAAACGGATCCAGCCCCAAATCAGCACACTCCACAGACGCGTAAAAACTCTTCAAATCAATGCACATATACATTCGATCCGTATCAGCTGAACCCATACAAACACCTCCTCAAACCGCTAAATACCTGAAGTTTATAAGAATTACAAGAAGAATAATTTCTATGATTAGTATAACAAAAATACAGAGTATTTTCAAACATATGTTTGTTATTATAGAGGCAAATTTTGGACATAAAAAAAAGTACCTACTATTAGACATCAAATCTAATAGTAGGTACTCTTAAGTACATGTATAACTTAATTCAATATGGTTTCTTTAGGCCTTCTATAATAAACTAATCCCTTCTCACTACGATACTTCATGCTAGACTCTTTAAGCCTAAAAAAGTGACCCCTAAGATCTATGGAAATCTTTCTTAACCACAATTGTTGTCGTTTATTGCTCAAAAAATCGTTCTCGTTATCACAAGAATCAAATAATTCAAGAACTTCACTTAAAACCTCGGACTCGCCACGGTTTATGGCTCGAAGACTAGTAAGGTAGTTACGTTTAAAAGTATCAAAGGCATCAGCGCAATACTCACCTAACTCAATCAAAAACACTGTATACCCTAGCATAAAAATCATCATGATTTGCTCAAAACTATGATGAGATACAAAAGAAATATAGAGATGATCAATGCTATCCGTATTAGGTACATCAAACAAGGTGAAATCATTAATACAAGTATGATATGAGGGCTCCATTAATCTAGATATACAATCCAGTTCCAAGTAATCTATCGCATCACGCAAATGACTTTCCCAATCAAAGTCTTCAAACCACTCTGCTGCATCAACAATATCTTCCATGCCCATACCTTGGAAAACAATCTCCCTTAAGTCCTTTGACAACTGGTATTCATCAATTAAAACTATCATGGACAAATCATAATGCAGGCTCTCAAATACACCCAGACTAATATGCTTATATTTATAAGCCTCTGCAGCACCTAATCCAACCATCAATAAATAAAATTCGATATTTTGTTTTCCACTAATAGTTAAATTCATCATACATAGGATGGAAACCTTATATTCCATCTCACAATACTTACGTATTGTACGACACTATAAAATCTATCTAGTGCTATTATACACTTTAATAAAACTTATTTTCTACTAACATAATACAAAACTTCTATTCCCAGTTCTTCCAACAATACAATGAAAACTATCTAGTGCCACTATATTGATGGGACTTATTTGGGCTAACGTAATACAAAAAGAGCACCACCTATCGAGGGGCGACTTACGCGTCGTTTGGAGCCACGAGGTAGGTGGTGCTTTTTTGTAACTAAGTTGTCGAAATAAAGTCGGGCCCCATCAATATAGGCACCCCACGATAGTTTTCATTATTGTTCCGGCCCCATGTCTCGGAATTCCACGTCTCTAAATTGTGTTAATTCTCCAATGAATTGGAGTTCCACGGTACCGACGGAACCATTACGGTGCTTACGAATGAGGACTTCTGCGTTGTCCCCTTTTTCGGAGTTTTCATCGTAATATTTATCGCGGTACAAGAAGATAACGATATCCGCATCTTGTTCAAGAGAACCAGATTCACGAAGGTCAGATAGTACAGGCCGTTTATCTGGTCTGCTTTCAACACTACGAGACAACTGAGATAAAGCGATGAGCGGCACATTAAACTCACGGGCAATCAATTTGAGGTTACGAGAGATTTCAGACACCTCTTGTTGACGGTTCTCGCTGCCCTTGCCGGAGTTGCGGCCTTGCATCAACTGAATATAGTCGACGATAACGAGATCGAGACCATGTTCCACCTTAAGACGGCGCAATTTAGAGCGCATATCTTGTACGGTAAGGCCCGGCGTATCATCGATAAAGAGCTTGGCTTTACTCATTCGGTCCGCTGCGGCAATAACCTTTTCCCAGTCAGTAGGATCCATGTTGTATGCACGGCGCAGTTTTTCAGAGCTCACACCTGCCACGGAGGACAGAATACGAGCAACGAGCTGCTCCTTGCCCATTTCTAGGGAGAAGAAGGCTACCGTCTTGTCGTATAGCATCGTTACGTTTTGAGCGATGTTCAAGGTGAAAGCCGTTTTCCCCATCGCAGGACGGGCTGCTACGAGGATGAGGTCAGATTTTTGTAGACCATTAAAGACATGGTCCACATCTTTAAAGCCTGTTGGCACGCCTGTAATGGCCCCATCATGCTGTTGCAATGCGTTCAATTTATCTAAGTTAGATAATACTATCTCACTAATTGGAGCAAAGGAAGATTCAGATTGAGTTTGACCACTTACGTCTAGCACCATTTGCTCTGCCTTGTTAAGGATAGTCGTTGGTTCATCTTCACCAGCGTACGTCATGCCTACGATTTTATTCCCTGCATCGATAAGGCGGCGCAACTGAGCTTTCTCGCTAATGATCTTCGCATGTTCCTCCACATTGTAGGACACCGATTCATTAGCAAGAGATGTAATATAAGCAAGACCACCTACCGCATCGAGTCGCTTGCGACGATCTAGCTCTTCACCAACAGTGATAAAGTCTGCCGTCTTATTAGCATGCACGATTTCTAAAATAGCATCATAAATAATACGATGCGCATCGCGGTAAAAGTCTTCAGATTTTAGAATACTCGTCACTGTATCAACAACAGCGCCCGAGTTCGATCCATTGGTTAATAAGGCCCCCAAAACGGCCTTTTCCGCATCTAGATTATGCGGTGGAATGCGTACATCCATGATAATCCCCTTCACACAACCACTATGGATAAAAGAATTCACCATACTCAAAGAGCATGGTGAACACTATTATTCAGCTACTACATTAACCTTGATAGTACTTGTAATCTCAGGATGAACACGAACTAAAACGTCATGTACGCCTAATGTTTTCAATGGTTCTTTGATTTCGATTTTCTTTTTATCGATATCTACTTTGTATTGCGCTTTAGCTGCATCGGAAATATCTTTTGCAGTAACGGAACCGAATACACGACCTTCTTCGCCCATGCGAACTTTTACAGTTACTTCAACCTTAGTCAATTGAGCTGCCAAGATTTTAGCCTCGTCATTGGCAACAGCTTTATTGTGAGCGATGGATTCTTGCTTTTGTTTCGCATTATTTACGTTAGTTGCTGTACCTTCAAGGCCAAGACCTTTTTTGATCAAAACATTACGGCCATATGCATCGCTAACTTCAACGATTTCGCCTTTTTTACCAACCTTTTTAACGTCTTCTAACAATACTACTTTCATTGTTCTTCCTCCTCTTTCTCTGCGGAATGAAGGGCTTCAAGAGCATGGTCTAAGATAGCCTTCTTCGCTTCCTCTATCGTCATACCTTGTAATTGGGCACCAGCCACGGTTCTGTGACCACCGCCACCCAAGGCTTCCATTACAACCTGTACATTTACCTTGCCTTTGGATCGAGCGCTAACGCCGATACCGCCGTCATTCAAGGAATACAGTACAAAGGCTGCTTCAATATCTTCATTACTGATGAGCATGTCTGCACTTTGTGCAGCTAATGCCATCATATCCTTCAAACCTTCAGGAGCTACAGAAATAGCAATTCCTTCAGTTCGATTGGCTTCAAATACCATTTTAGCACGCAATTGAACAGAATCGAAGGTTTCAATGAATAATTGTTTAACGCGTTCAATATCTGCCCCTGCACGGCGTAAGAATGCAGCCGCTTCAAAGGTACGTGCCCCAGTTTGTTGCACAAAGTTCTTCGTATCTAGCACGATACCTGCATAAATGCCTGTAGCTTCTGCTTTTGAAAGTTTTACGCCACCACCTGCGTATTGTACAAGCTCTGTAACAAGCTCAGATGTAGATGATGCAGTTGGTTCCAAGTATGTAAGCAATGGGTTTTCTACGAAGTCCGCTGCACGACGATGATGATCGATAACGATGCGTCGTTCAGAAATTTCAAGAGCCTCTTGAGCTGCGACCATTTCTTGGCGATGTGTATCACATACAATGGTGAGCGTATTAGCATCTACCCAAGTTTTTGCCGCTTCAGGAGTAATAATATGTTCTGTCCAGAAGTCATCCTCTTTCAGAACAGTCACCATTTTCTCAATGGCGCTCGTTTCCTTTGAAAGTACAATGCGCAGTTCTTTACCCAAGGTACGCGCAATAGAGGTAACACCGATGATGCCACCTAACGCATCATAGTCTTCACGCTTATGACCCATCACAAGGATTTTATCGGAATCAAGCATAAGCTCATGTAAAGCTTGCGATACAACACGAGCACGAACACGGGTATTCTTCTCAACACCAGCTGTATTACCGCCGAAGAATCGGGTACTTTCACCATCCATAATACACACTTGGTCACCACCGCGACCTAATGCGATATCTAAGGCGGCGCGAGCACGACTAGAAACCTCTTTTACAGAGCCTACGTTCTCGCTAATCCCGATAGAAATCGTTGCAGGCACTTGACGGGGAGAAGGCAATTTACGGATTCTCTCAAGAATTTTAAACCCATCTTCCTCCATCGCATGAAGTGCACCACGAGAAATAGCAAAGGTATACATATCATCTTGGAAGTTACGAATAAAACCTTCTTGTCTATCAATTTCATCCGTAATAATGTTATTAATATCGGTCCAAACGCTAGTATACTCGCGATCACTAAGACCTTTTGTCAATTCTTCGAGATTATCGATTTGAATCATGCCCCACACAGGTTGATCTTCTTCAGCTTTAATACGGGCCTTTTCGAGAGCCGTAATGTCCTTAAAGTACAGAGCCATGACTGCATGTTCGGCCAATTCATCTTCGCTATTGATATCTGGTCGTGTATCACGAGGATCAATGAATTTGTAAATAATTTGGAAATACTTATCTCCATACTGTTCCGTCATATATCCAGATTTTCCCCAGATTTTATCAATACGGAAGCCAGGCATAAGAGCAGACATTTTTTGAAGTTTATTCCAGTCTACCTTAACCCAGTCTGCAAAGACACTATTATTCCATACGAGGGTACCTTGTTTATTAACAAGAGCAATCCCCATTGGCAAGTTTTGTAAGGCAAAGTTCGAAGCTTGTGTGACGTTTTTCATCATCGCCCCAAACTGTTCCCTTGCTAAACGACGCCGGTTATGAATGGTGTTATAGTTAACCAAATACGCCGCTACCACGATAATTAAAGCTAGAATTGCAATGGCCCAATTTAGATAGGCCAACAATAATAACAATAATACGATAACGGTAATAATGGTAATTTCTAAACCTTCCCATTTCCGTTGAAAGGATTTCATAACGGCCTCCTTTCTATTACTATTGACGCGCTTTGTAACGTGTCCGTAAATCTAAAAACATATCTATGACACCAAATATGGCTAGTGCTTGACCAAAGAAAAAGGCATACACACCTAGCAGTATCCACTTCAATTTATTACTCATGCGGTAACTACTCATCAAATCTGCTAAAGCTGCAAAACCATGAATAGAACACATAGAGCTACCAAGGAGTAATACATTAGTACTAATGGCTATGACCCAGGAAGAGTCCATATTGATATGCGGCGTACCATATATACCAATAATACCTAAAGCGTATAGCCCTGCACTCCAGACAGGCATCCTCCATTCTTCAATTGGTAAAAATCGAGGTATGGAGATACGTAATCGCTTACCTAGCCATATAGATATCTGAATAGTTATATAACTGTATGATACTGCAGCTATAGCTACAGCCACAAAAAACGCATCCTTCAAACCAGTAGCAAGCTTATCTACATTTTTTACAAATAAATCAGCTTGTTCCTGTGTGATATTAGGATTCGTCTGTAAGGCTTGATCAGCAATCATACGAGCTTGCTCGGTCATCTGTGTATCTATCATTGATAGAGTAATACCAGATACATATACTTGTGCCATTAAAGTTACTAATACAGCAACAAACATAGCAATACTAGGGAGTAGTAGTCGCTTAATCGTCCCTAAAGAAAGACGGTTACCTTCTCCTACCCCTACACCTACCGCAGCAAATAAGCCAACAGGTATACCATTCCATGGTCCAAACAAAACTACCGCTAAGAAAGTAGTAACAACAGCTGCCGATATACTATACTTGCGACCCCATTTTGTTCCAATTATGCCAATGGCTGCAGGTGTAACAAAAAATGATAAAAAAGCGAAAGCTGGTAAATACACACTAATAGCACTAAGGATGACACCTATAGCACTAACAAATCCTGTTTCTACCATCGCTCTTGTATTTGTTTGTTTCATAAATCTCCATTCTAAATAAAAGAAGATAGATTAATTGGTATCTTTTAATTATAACAGTTTAAAAAGGTAACTTCAAATACCCTATATAGTAGACATATATAGTAGACAAATGCGATGACACCGCTATTTATAGTAGATTCCATAGGTCCTTTTTAAAATGTTAAAAGTACCACACCATAGGGTGCGGTACTTTTGTTTATTATATGTGATTATACGTCTTGAATAATCGGCAAGATCATAGGACGGCGACGAGTTTTATCGTAGAAGAATTTACCCAACGCGTCGCGTACGTTTTGCTTAATAGTAGTCCAATCTTTGATGCGTTGCATTTCGCATTCTTCAAGAACTTGGTCTACGCGGTGTTCTGCAGCAATCATAAGTTCTTCTGCATCGCGTACGTAAACGAAGCCACGAGATACGAGGTCTGGACCAGCTACGATTGTACCAGAAGCTTTATCCATCGCCATTACAACGATAACCATACCTTCTTGTGCCAATTGTTGACGGTCACGGATAACGATGTTACCTACATCGCCAACGCCAAGGCCATCAACGAAGATAGCACCAGCTTGTACACGACCACCTTTACGGCCACCATCTTTATCAAACTCAAAGATTTGACCATTGTCGCCGATAAGGACCTTCTTAGGATCTACGCCCATAGCAACGCCAAGTTCACCATGACGGCGCAACATGCGGTACTCACCATGAACTGGAATAAAGTATTCTGGGCGAACAAGGTTAAGCATTGTTTTAAGCTCTTCTTGGCTCGCATGACCAGATACGTGGATACCACGATCTTTACCATATACAACGTGACAACCTAATCGGAGCAAGTTATCGATAGTTCTACCTACAGCACCTTCGTTACCTGGAATTGGTGTAGCAGAGATGATAACTGTATCATTCGGTGCCAACTCTACAGTGCGGTGGTTGCTTGTAGCCATACGGGACAATCCTGCCATCGGTTCACCTTGAGAACCAGTTGTTAAGATCATAATTTGGTCATCTATGTAGTTGTGCATTACATCTACGTCGATGATTGTATTTGGTGGAATGTTCAAGTAACCGCGTTCTTGAGCGATTTCTGTAACATTGACCATACTGCGGCCCATAACGACAACCTTACGGTTGAACATAACTGCCGCATCAATAGCTTGTTGGATACGAGATACGTTAGATGCAAATGTAGCTAACACAACGCGGCCTTTTGCTTCTCCAACAGCTTGTTTAATAGCAGGGCCTACGGAACTTTCAGAACCTGTAGTACCTGGTTTTTCAACGTTTGTAGAGTCGGACATCAAGGCCAATACACCTTTATTACCGAGCTCAGCAAATTTGTGCATATCCATCAAACGGCCATCAACTGGCGTTTGGTCGATTTTAAAGTCCCCTGTATGAAGTACAGTGCCGATTGGTGTATCGAAGTACACAGCACAGGAGTCAGGGATGGAGTGGTTTGTTTGGATAAAACCAACTTTCACTTGACCAATTTGAACTTCATCGCCTGCAGCAATAGTACGAAGACATTTTGGAGATACCTTATGTTCTTTAAACTTGCCTTCAATCAAACCACAAACGAGATTTGTTGCATATACTGGGCAGTTAATTTCTTTCATAAGGTATGCCAAGGAACCAATATGGTCCTCGTGACCATGGGTAATTACGACAGCTTTCACGCGATCCTTATTCTCAATGATATAGCTCATATCAGGAATAACGATATCTACGCCAAGCATATCTTCGCTAGGGAACGCAAGACCAGAGTCGAGAACGATGATTTCGTCCTCATATTGGAAGATGGTCATGTTTTTACCGATTTCACCAAGACCGCCAAGAGGGATGATTTGGAATTTACCCTTATTAGCGCCATTTGGTGTACGACCTACTAATTCCACAGGAGCCTCTTGATTGTTGCGGTTTGTAGAGCGGTTATTTGGACGGTTGTTGTTACGGTTTTGACTATTGCGACCATTGTTAGAGCGCGTATTACGCGTATTTTCACTACGTTCACCACGTGGTGCACGAGTTTGACGAGGTTTACGTTCTGTACGTTCTTGACCTTCACCTTGTTCAGCATTACGACGTGTATTTGTACGGCGTGTCGTATTAGTACGACCACCATTTGCATTTGTACGAGTATTTGTACGGCGTTGACGTGTTGTGCCTTCACCTTCAGCAGCTGCATGTTGACGAGTACGACCCTCGCCAGCAGGGCGGCGTGTATTAGTGCGGCGGCGAGTCTGTTTATGTTCGCCTTCAGCCGCAGCTGTACGAGTAGCAGGTTTTGCTACTGTTGGTTCTGCTTTCACTTGTGCAGTAACCTGATTATCTGTTGTATTCACAGTTCCTCCTAAAATTTTGTTCATTATTTTATTTAACATAGTTTCTTTTCTCACCTATCACTTGAATTGATCTATGCTATGGAGGCCACACAAAGAAAAAGGCGCTAAAATACTAGCGTCTCGTCAAATAGGCGCAAAAATGCGCTATCAATTTTTGCCGTTCCTAGTGTTGTTGTGACCATTTGCCATAGCAAATGAGTATATCGCCATCATTAGATATGTCAGCCGCGACGGGTACGTTCTCTTCGTCCCTATCCAATGGGTCTTGCAATATAATCCGATCGATTTTGATGAAAGCCTCGCTTTCATACGTTATGTCTATTGTAACATAAAAATAGCGTTAACAAAAGAGGGTAGCCCCCATGTTAACGCTACTTAGATATATCACATTCTATTTGTCATCATCGGGCATAGTTTTGTAAAACCCTTCGATACGCCACGCACCATTCTCTTTAATGACAGAAATATAGCGCTTCATCGGCGTTGATTCTACAACACCGGCGCCAACCCTTGTGGTTTGTAGGCTTGCATCAAAGACAATGCGCTTCAAATCCCCTGTGCGACTCACCCTTGTAACACCTAGGGATACTACATCCACCTTTGGCGCTTGTTTCATAGATGCTAGCCATTTTTGTTTTTCTGTCGGGTTTGTACTAGCTTGGCTAATGATATAGGTGAAAGCCTTATCATAATCCTTGTTATTTACGGCATCAAAATAATTTTGCACAGAAGCTCGCGCTGCTTCCGCACTGCCTTCACCAACGATAGAGTTTGTAAGCCATCCGTCAGGGAATACCTCATTAGCTGGGCCCATCGCACGTAAAGATGCGCCAAACACACAGATTACTATAACAAGTAATCCCACTAGAACACGTGTAGTTAAAGCACTACTCGTAGGAGATACCTTCATAATAGATGCCAAGCGCTTATCTATGACGATATGTTGCAATGCGCTGCCATATTGATTATCCTGTGGCTGTCCTTTTACACATAACAAACCTAATAAGATCAAAGGCCCTACAAAAGGAATAAGAAACAACAACAAGGTAGCGCTGCTTTTACCTGTATCATGGAGACGTCGTACAGATAAAGCAGCCAAAGGCATCAAGGATACTAAGCTGAGTATGGCAACGATAAGACCTGCCAACCCGATTAGATACGGTCCCGTTTGGAATATGGCTGTCAATCCATAAAACACCGCTAACAAGCCAATAATAGCAATATGCCACAATAACAGAAATTGGAAAAACTCTCTACGAGAGGCGCGTCCATCCGTATCCATAAACTTTTTTCCCATTACATAGAGAAATGTATCCTTATAGCTCAACTGATAATGGGATAAAGGATAAATCACATCACCTTCTGGCGCGATGCGCTCCACCTCTGTTGCCACTGTATACTGCCCACAGGTAGGGCAAAACATAGCCGCCTCATCACAATAATGACGACATGCATCACAATACCGTTTCATAAACTTCTCTCCGAAACTCTCAATCTTTTATTATTTTAATTATCTCAATTACTTATTATTTTAATTATCTCAATTACTTATTATTTTAATTATCTCAATTACTTATTATTTTAATAATCTCAATCACCTATTATTTTAAATAAGTATCTACAGCCTCAGCAAATCCTTGTCGATATAGATTAGCTCCACCGTTTGCAGGATGCCGCAAACCAATGGCAGATAGACCAAATTTCCCCATCGTATCCGCAGATTTTTGTCCTACTGCGAGCACGAGAGGATCTGCTCCGCCTAATTCTATATGTAGATCTAACAAGCGTTTTGTATACTCCCAACCTAGTTGTTGCTCTTTATCCGTAGGTGTACGGTTAGTCAATGGGTTGCCATCCTTATGTGGATGGAAGGGGAATATGTTCCATAACAATGTATCATAGGTATCGATGCCCTTTTCAACGATAGCACTCCACACCACAGTATCAGTAGGTTCGTTAAAACCATCCTTTTGCTGTGTTCCTTTTAACAAAGAGCTAGTAGGTGAACTAGTACGTTCCAACTGAATAGTCGTGATATCCTTCGCACGAATGGTCTTGTGCTTATCTAGTAGCATTCTTTCACAAGTAATAGCAATACCTGTAAAACGACCCCCTTGATAGCCTACAGCCTCTGCCACTACAAAGACCTTAGCTCGACCTAAACGAGGCAATAAATAAGCGACCAAATTATCTCGACGCACTCGGGCCGCATCAAAGCCCTCTACGACAATCTCTAAATCAGGATTTACCTCACCCCAAGGATTATGAACAAAACTACCTTGATACTGAGCAAGCCAATCTACAAAGCTACGTACCTTCGCTACTCTCTCTGCATCAAAGGACGCTATATATTCATCAAAAGACAAGATCTTCTCTAACTCAAATAAAGACATACAGCCTCCAATTTAAATTTTATACGTTATTACCGATATATATCTACTATACATGATAATTACACGAATTGCATAAGAAATATATAGTTATATGTACTACAATCAAGATGTCACCACTCCATTCTGGGGAATCAGGTACAGAAAGGAGGTGCAACAGTGAAAGATATTCTTATAATCCTTCTAATTCCTATCGTGGTAAATGTGACCAGCTATCTCATTTGCAAGTGGTTAGATAGGAAGTTTCATGGTGATTAACCCCGTTAGCTTAGACGATCATAAGCAATAAAAAACTCCCTCAAGTATTTCGCCGTTCTTGAGGGAGTTTTTTTGTGCTTACAGTGAATTCTTACAATCCTTCAGCTACTTATAGTATACATTATTTTAGGATTTTGTCCATTATAAAACACCCAAGCAGAAAAGTTCTTGGGTGTTTCTTTTGAGATGTATATAACTGATATATAAAACTAAATATAGAACTCGATTTTGTCTTCTTTTGCTAGTTGGAATTGTTCGAATATGTGGTTACGAATATTAACAAAGTTAGCCGATGTACGGTCTGTTCTGTCGATGATATTTACAGGGATTATAGTTTGTACTCGACCTGGATTTGCAGATAGTACTACAACGCGGTCTGCAAGAACTACTGCTTCTTCAATGTCATGCGTAACGAATACAACCGTCTTGCCTTCTTCACGGCAGATGCGAGAGATTTCGTCTTGCAAGTTGATGCGTGTCAACGCATCAAGAGCGCCTAGTGGTTCGTCCATAAAGATAATATCTGGATCCACCGCTAGTGCACGGGCAATAGATACACGTTGTTGCATGCCCCCAGATAGTTCTGCTGGATATCGATTGCGAGCATGATCAAGGCCTACCATTTTAACATATTTATCGATGATAGCAGGACGCTCTTCTTTAGGCACCTTTTTACTTTCAAGGCCTAGCTCAATATTGCTTTCCACTGTACGCCACGGCAACAGGCCATAGTTTTGAAATACCGTTACATATCTGAGTTGAGGCGCTTTTACTTCTTCACCATCGATAGTGATAGAACCAGATGTAACGAGCTCAAAGCCTGCCATAGCATTTAATAGCGTACTTTTACCGGAACCAGAAGGGCCTAAGAGGCAAATAAACTCGCCCTTTTCAATATCTAGATTAATATCTTCAAGAATGGTGAGTGGTTCCCCATCTTTCATAAATTCCTTGTGTGCATTGCGCACCGAAATGTAACCCATGAGGCCACCTCCTATTTCTCAATACCCCAACGTTTGTAAATCCATTTTTCGATGAGGGATACGCCCCAATCGAGTAAAAGCCCAACGAAACCGATGGTCAAAATGGCTACCATCAAGAAATCGTTACGCAAGTTATTTCTCATATCGATAATGAGGAAGCCAAGCCCTGTTTGGGAGCCTACCATTTCCCCTGTTACAAGGAAGATCCACGCCGTACCGAGAGCGATGTGAAGGCCCGATGCAATGCCTGGGAATACGGCAGGTAATACGATTTTAAATAATAGTTCTGGCTGTTTAATACCAAAGTTGCGCGCTACCTTGATGTACACAGGGTCAATATTTTGAATGGCAGACACGGTGGACAATAGCACAGGGAAGAATGCTGCGATAAAGATGATAACGATAGCTGGTGCTTGACCGATACCGAAAAAGAGAACGATAAACGGCAACCACGCCACAGGAGAAATTGGTCGAATGACTTGAACGATTGGATTGATGTAGTTCCAAATCCCCTTGTACCAACCCAAGATAAGACCGAAGAATACACCGGCTACAACAGAAATAAGATAGCCGATAAAGAAGCGTACTAAACTATCTGCAATATCCTTAAATAGAACGCCATCTCCGATGAGTTCCCCAAAGCCGAGCAACACCTTATACGGCGTTGGCAATAGCGCTTCATTAAAACCGCCGAGGCGAACGATTAACTCCCAAATTAGCCAAGCTGCGATAAATGAACCTGGCACATATGTATATTTCTTCATGGTCCCCCTCCTATGGTAACAATGATTGATCTACAAACTCTGAATAGGTCGGCACTTTTTTGATTAAATCAATATGTGTCATGTGATGCACAAGCGCATTATAACGGTCCTCTGTAAGGGCTAAATCTTTAAACCCAATCACTTTGAGGGAACGTTCAATAACTGGGTCATTAAACTTCATGTACTTTGAGGAAATCTCTTCTTGTGCCTTTGGATGCTCGTCTAAATATGTACCTGCATCGAGATAGGCTTTTGTGAAAGCCTTTGCCAAGTCATGATGTTCGTCGACGAATTGACCATTAAACACAAGAGCACAGCAAATATTATCATGCCAGAGATGGTCAGGATCTTCGAAGACCTTCCCAGTTCCCATTTCAAGGGCTAGAGAGCCAAATGGTTCGGCTACACTATACCCAGCAATTTGTCCTACCGATAGAGCAGAAGGCATTTCTGGAGGGCTCATTTCTACGATTTGTACATCTTTTTCAGAAAGACCCGCTTGTTCAAGCATGCAATCCACGAGAATTTTTTGAGTAGATTGTTTATGAGGGATAGCAAAGGATTTGCCTTTTAAGTCTTGAACGGAGTTAATATCCTTATTTACGATGATAATATTACCCTCTGTATGACCAAGTGCAGCAGCACGAACATCAATGCCTTGTTCACGAGCCTTTACACCAAGTTCAACGAGTACCGATGCAGCATCTACCTTACCTGTATTTAATGCATCCATGAGCTCTGGCCAAGATCCATATTTAACAAGCTCTACATGTACAGGACCATCTGCCGTTTCTAATTCTTTTGTAGCGAATACCGGCAATGCATGGGTAATTGGTAAATAGGCTACGCGTACAGTCTTTAATTCTTGAGCCGTCTTTGGTTTATGGTGTTCATGATAACCATAGGCTATGCAGCCAATAACCAAGAGGACCACTCCGATGATTAGATACCATGTCTTCTTCATAACTTCCCCTCTTTCTACCTCATAACAAGGGGCGTTTTTGACACATGTCATTTTTCACACTTTTCTAAAACCTTGATGAAGTCTGGTTCTAGAACACCTTGTCTTCTAAACTTATTTATACCATACTATACCAATATGTATTAATCATGTCAATAAAACATAGTAATATTGTAGGTATTATTATTTATGTACGAAATACATCAATATAGACCAAATAAATCCAAATAAATATAGCAGTCTAAGTATAGTAGTCTAAGGATATGAACTACTATATCTACAAAAGGATTTAGCACTCCATCTTTAGCAATACTATAAACAAGAACTCTATCACTAAACAAAAAAGCAGGTAGTATCCAATGGATACTACCTGCTACCAACTTTAATATTTTCAGCTTTAATGTTTTTCACTTATTGTTAGATTGTATGTAAAAATTCACTTAAAACAGTGTCTTTTTATTTAGTATATATACTTCCGCTGTACCAGCTTCGCTAGACTCAGATACATTTGGATAGATAGTAGACTGACGGAAGTGCTTGATTTCACCTTTTGGAACGATGAGCATCAGAGGTTTACCAGAGGCGATTATCTTGTTAAATTCCTCTTCATTAACTTGTTCCATAAGATATTTCTTTGACCACTCAGCACTGCGTTTTTTAATTTTATCTCGATCATCCCAGCGACTTTCATCACCATTGATTTTAATAATCTTATGACCTGTATAGTATACAACGGATGTACTGTACCCGTTATAGTAATAGATATCCCCATCATAGGACTCTACCACAGGCACTACATCGATATTACTACGCTGTTTTACAAATGGTTCTAATCCTTCTACCACAACAATGGAAGAAATAACCATCGTACCTAGGACAATGACACTAACAAGACGATACCCTTTTTTCGTATACCATGCATGGAATAAAAGGAGTACGGCTACGGCCGCCACAACATAGAGCAAGAAGTAGAAGCCCCATGGAGCGAAGAATGATCCCGCTACATAAGCAATCCATAAGAGTAAGGTAGGTCCCATAATGACCCATTTAACCGCTCTAGATTTACCTTTACGTATAATCTTCATAACGCCCATAGCGCCGATAGCACTAAAGGGAACTAAGCTCACGAATGTATATAAAGGATATTTTGTAGCCATTAAGGTGTAGAACAAAACGACCCCAACACCCCAAGTCATGTTATAGATAAAGGCTGTATGACGCTGTTTAAAACCATCAATCATGCCGTAAATAACAGCACCAGTCCACGGCAAAGAAGCACCTAGGAAGATGGCAATATAATACCACCACACATTATCTTCAGGATGTTCAGATTGTGTGGCCCGTGTTACATTGTGAAGCCCTAAGAAGCCATTGATAAAATCTTGACCGTGAACGCTGTACATATACACATACCACGGCAAGCAGACTACACAAAAGGCAAGAATGCCACGCCAATCAAAGATAGCTTTCACCATCGACCAAGAACGATTGATACCGGCAAAAACGAGTAAAATCATACCTGGCAAAACGAGTGCTACAGGCCCCTTTGTGAGCACCCCGAGGGCTGCAAAGATATAGGCCACAATCATAGCATGTGGTTTCTGTTCCACCATCCCCTTATAGGAATAAATCATGACCATGATCGTCGTATAAAGTAGCACCATGTCCGTAATAACGCCATGAGCTACGGTCCAGAACATGAGGGATGTACCAAGAACACCGGCCGCAATTAAGCCGAGAGCCCACTTGCCGCTCATAGTACGCGTCGATTGATACATAGTCGCTACAGATAAAGCGCCAAAGATAGCACTTGGTAAACGAACCACCCAATCGGCAATACCAAAGATTTTAAATCCAAGGGCAATGAGCCAATAAATCATAATCGGTTTATCGTACCAATAGGTGCCGTAAATTTGAGGTGACAACCAATCTCCGGAGAGAACCATTTCCTTAGCAGTTAACGCATAGTTAGATTCCACAGGATCCGTAACAGGCAACATATTATTGCCAAACAGATAAAAAACGAGCCATACAATAAATACGACTGGTGTTAATCGTGAAAGTTTCATAAGGGCCTCCTTATCGGCGATTGCGATAGTATTTAAAGCCCAATACAGCCGCTATAATAACGAATACAACAATCATAATAATCAAGAACTCATGATTATATTGGATAAGATCCTTCCAATTTTCACCGAGCACTTTACCCAAGTAAACAAGAAGGATTGTCCAAGGAACCGTGCCTAGTACAGTCCAAATAACAAAATGCCACATAGGATAACGAGCCATGCCTGCTGGGAAAGAAATAAATGTACGAACACCCGGCAACAAACGGCCAAAGAACACCGCGGCACCACCATACTTATTAAACAACTTTTCTGCGAGTTCAAATTTATGTTCATTAAAGAATATGTATTTACCGTATTTCAAAAGAAGTGGACGTCCGCCATACTCACCCATCCAGTAGGATAAGATAGAGCCTACAATCCCTGCTAAAGTACCTACAACCATAGTCGTATGTAAATCAAATATGCCCTGAGCAATCAGATATCCTGCAAAACCTAAGACGATTTCACTAGGAATAGGAATGTTAGCATTTTCCAAAACCATTGCAATAAACATGGCTCCATAGCCATATGTTTCCATAAATGAAATGATATGTTCCACTGTTTTACCCCTTTTTAATCACCATCCGGGTCCATTATGCACAAATTTTTGGGCATAGTATTTTCATCATTACCATACTTATTCGGTATATCTTATATTTTACCATAATAAAAAGGCCCTCACCACAGGTGAAAGCCTTTTTACCATTTAACTGTATACGATTATTGCAATTCAGTAGTTTGAGTTGTTACTTCACGAGCCGTAGTAAATGCGGCAAGTTCTGCATCACCAGAACCAAGGATTACTTTGTTAGCTACTAGCGCGTTAGCCGCTGTTTTAGCATCTTGTAAAGTAATTCCAGCACGAGGAGCACTAATTGTGACTGATGTGCTTTTACCACCGACCGTAGAAAATGTAAGATATACAACGCGTTTTTCCGCCATGTGGGCGCCTCCTTTCACGTTTCATAAACAAGTTCTCGAATTTAGATAGTATAGGATGATCTCTGTAATTCTGAAATTCTGTAATTACACTAATTACACTAATTACACTTAGATTAAATATATCTATCTACAATTCATATCAATAAGGATGGGAATGTGAGGGTTTGCAATCTCTATATCCTGTTACGACTATGGGAGGATATAAAAACCAGCAATAAAGATTGTTTGGATCACCTAAAAAACGAATAGATAAGATTCAACTAATGTCCTAAGGATACTTCATTGACGCGGACCACGTCGGACAAGCTGTGGTCATACAAGGCTGCCAGCGCATTACCAACGGTTTTTACATTATCGTCGGACGCTTCTTCTGCAACACGAGTATAGGTTACGTCTTTGTACTTCGGCGCATCTTCGGTGCCGATGTTAAAACGCAACACCAATTTTGTGCGTTTAATGTTAGCCATCGTATCACCTCCTTTCACCCTCTTATATTCCTGAGGGGCCCTCTCGACAACCCCCTCTAGAGTAATCAAGGTAATCATTGTGAAAGTCAGAGAACAACAACTTTAAATCTATACTTCTTACAGTATTTATATAAATCTAACAAACAATACAGGAGCATACACGCTATAAACTTGTCATAAATACAGAAAAAGACCCTTACAAGTCATTAGCTATACAAATATAACTAACAACCGTAAAGGTCTACATAAGTCCACAAAAGGCAATGAAAATCTATAAAGTACTATAAACCATTATTAAGGTCTGTGCTCAATAGATAAATACTATTCAGTTTTCAAGGCTAGCATAAAGTCATGTGCTTTTACAGCTGCTTCAGTATCTACAAAGTGTAGCGGGTTTAATAAGCGACAGAATTTAAAGAGATATTCATGTTTACGTAAAATTTCTTTTACATGTAACACCGTATCGCGCGCCGTACGAGCTGAACTATAGCCATTCATCATAGCATATAGGTAAGAAATCGGTAGATTATCTTCACGCAAATAACTATGCACAAAGATGAGTAAATCCCAACCTTGCGGTGTAAATTCAGGCCAACGACGACCATTTTCCCAATCTAATAAAGTAACCTTATCAGTATCTGGATCATAGGTGATATCTCGCATGGCAGGACGGCCATGGGACAAACCATAGTCATGAAGTTGTCCCAATGTTTTACCAAAGCTATAGAAGATATGAGTGACCATATCTTGTAAGCTATCATCATCAGGATGTTGCGCTGGCAATTCACTATAATAGGTTAATGTTTTACCAGACCCTTCTGTAACGAAATAATGCTCTCTAAAGCCAGCAATCACTGGTGCTACAGGCAACTGAGTATTTACGAAAGAAATTTTATAAAACTCATAATCAAAAGAAGCTCTAGGAGCTGGTTTAATCCAACTAGAGCGGTGATTACTGATATCTTGTTTTACATAATAGGTTTTATCATTAAACTCTACAGAAAAAACACGATGGTCTTTCTCTTCATCAATTATGCGATCAATATATTCTAATAACATATCATTCATTATAGCCTCCCTGTGTATAACACTCTACAACACTAGTGTCCCTCAGCCATATATTTCAAAAAAAATCTAATATAACAATTTACCCTTCTATTGTTATATTCCTCAAAATATATAATATTAAATAATTTATGAGTAATAGCATATTAGCTATTACTCATTTAAGTGTATACAATTAATGTATTTATTATACTACAATTATCATCTCATATCAAAGAGAATTCACTTCACCAACACAGATAAACACTGCATTATCGGCAAACTCTTCATGTTAATCTCAAATAACCCACCTTGGTTATAACCCACAAAAGAAAAACCCCCTAGCCTAAGCTAGGGGGTTCTTCTGGTAATTATGATAATAGGTTTAGATTTAAGACAATACGAGGACCAACTGAGGTCATGTCTAAATCAAACGAATTAACCAACGAATTTAGTCACTGCTGCAGTATCAGTTAAGTGACGTTTAGGCATGCCCATTTCTTCAGGAG
>ERZ1036424.94-NODE-94-length-64475-cov-4.308879_pt1 | contig 64475 bp, 62 predicted proteins | sample MGYA00514221_ERZ1036424 | MGnify/ENA primary metagenome ERZ1036424 (study PRJEB33795, sample SAMN09464939) | human gut metagenome | host: Homo sapiens | place: USA: Stanford, California | collected 2016-11 | study: EMG produced TPA metagenomics assembly of the... | reverse complement strand
TTTTTGCCGCTGATAGTGACGTGGGTTTTGGTGCTGGTGGTACAAATTCTGGCTCCAGCTGTAATTAACAACAAAGGGTAAAAGGCATCATGGCTTCAGAAAATATGACGCCGCAGGATTACATAGGACACCATCTGAACAACCTTCAGTTGGACCTACGTACATTCTCGCTGGTGGATCCGCACAACCCCCCAGCCACCTTCTGGACGCTCAATATTGACTCCATGTTTTTCTCGGTGGTTCTCGGTCTGCTGTTCCTTGCCATGTTCCGTAGCGTTGCTAAGAGAGCGACCAGCGGCGTACCAGGGAAATTCCAAACCTTCATCGAAATGATCATCGGCTTCGTCCATGGCAGCGTCAAAGACATGTACCATGGCAAGAGCAAGGTCATCGCGCCGCTGGCGCTTACCGTGTTCGTCTGGGTATTCCTGATGAACCTGATGGACCTGCTGCCAATCGACCTGATTCCTTATATCGGCGAACACATTTTCGGCCTGCCTGCACTGCGCGTGGTTCCGTCTGCTGACGTGAACATCACCCTGTCAATGGCGCTTGGCGTGTTCATCCTGATTATTTTCTACAGCATCAAAATGAAAGGCGTTGGTGGGTTCGTTAAAGAACTGACCATGCAGCCGTTCAATCACTGGGCGTTCATTCCTGTCAACTTAATCCTTGAAGGGGTAAGCCTGCTGTCCAAACCGGTTTCTCTCGGTCTGCGACTGTTCGGCAACATGTATGCCGGTGAGCTGATTTTCATTCTGATTGCTGGTCTGTTGCCGTGGTGGTCACAGTGGATTCTGAATGTGCCTTGGGCCATTTTCCACATCCTGATTATTACGCTGCAAGCCTTCATCTTCATGGTTCTGACGATTGTCTATCTGTCGATGGCATCCGAAGAGCATTGATTTTTACCAACACTACTACGTTTTAACTGAAACAAACTGGAGACTGTCATGGAAAACCTGAATATGGATCTGCTGTACATGGCTGCCGCTGTGATGATGGGTCTGGCGGCAATCGGTGCTGCGATCGGTATCGGCATCCTCGGGGGTAAATTCCTGGAAGGCGCAGCGCGTCAACCGGATCTGATTCCTCTGCTGCGTACTCAGTTCTTTATCGTTATGGGTCTGGTGGATGCTATCCCGATGATCGCTGTAGGTCTGGGTCTGTACGTGATGTTTGCTGTCGCGTAGTAAGTTGTTCGAAAGAAACCTAAGCCACAGAGTTAATTTAAGAGGTATTGTGCTGTGAACATGAACGCAACAATCCTCGGCCAGGCCATCGCGTTTGTTATCTTCGTATGGTTCTGCATGAAGTACGTATGGCCGCCGTTAATGGCTGCCATCGAAAAGCGCCAGAAAGAAATTTCTGACGGTTTAGCTTCTGCAGAACGCGCTAAGAAAGATTTGGACCTTGCACAGGCCAACGCGACCGACCAGCTGAAAAAAGCGAAAGCGGAAGCCCAGGTAATCATCGAGCAAGCGAATAAGCGTCGCTCTCAGATTCTGGACGAAGCTAAAGCTGAAGCAGAACAGGAACGCACCAAAATCGTCGCACAGGCGCAGGCTGAAATCGATGCCGAACGTAAACGTGCTCGCGAAGAACTGCGTAAGCAGGTTGCTATCCTGGCTGTTGCTGGCGCCGAGAAGATCATCGAACGTTCCGTGGATGAAGCTGCTAACAGCGACATCGTGGATAAACTTGTCGCTGAACTGTAAGGAGGGAGGGGCTGATGTCTGAATTTGTAACGGTAGCTCGCCCCTACGCCAAAGCAGCTTTTGACTTTGCCGTCGAACACAAAAGTGTTGAGCGCTGGCAGGATATGCTGGCGTTTGCCGCTGAAGTGACTAAAAACGAACAAATGGCAGAGCTTCTCTCCGGTGCCCTGGCGCCGGAAACGCTCTCAGATGCGTTTATCGCTATCTGCGGCGAGCAACTCGACGAAAATGGTCAGAACCTGATTCGGGTGATGGCTGAAAATGGTCGTCTGAAGGTGCTCCCGGATGTTCTTGAGCAGTTCATTCACCTGCGTGCGGCCAGCGAGGCCATCGCAGAGGTAGATGTTATTTCTGCCAACCAACTGAGTGAAGAACAGCTTGCGAAGATCTCCGGCGCGATGGAAAAGCGTCTGTCACGCAAAGTTAAGCTGAATTGCAAAATCGATAAGTCTGTTATGGCAGGAGTTATCATCCGTTCGGGTGATATGGTCATTGATGGTAGCGTACGCGGCCGTCTTGATCGCCTGGCAGACGTCTTGCAGTCTTAAGGGGACTGGAGCATGCAACTGAATTCCACCGAAATCAGCGAACTGATCAAGCAGCGCATTGCTCAGTTCAATGTTGTGAGTGAAGCTCACAACGAAGGTACTATTGTTTCTGTAAGTGACGGTGTTATCCGCATCCACGGCCTGGCCGATTGTATGCAGGGTGAAATGATCTCCCTGCCGGGTAACCGTTACGCTATCGCACTGAACCTGGAGCGCGACTCCGTTGGTGCTGTTGTGATGGGTCCGTATGCTGACCTCGCCGAAGGCATGAAGGTTAAGTGTACTGGCCGTATTCTGGAAGTTCCGGTCGGTCGTGGTCTGTTAGGCCGCGTGGTGAACACCCTGGGTGCGCCGATTGACGGTAAAGGTCCTGTTGAGCACGATGGTTTCTCGCCAATCGAAGTTATCGCTCCGGGCGTTATCGATCGTCAATCCGTAGACCAGCCGGTACAGACCGGTTACAAATCTGTTGATGCCATGATTCCAATCGGCCGTGGCCAGCGTGAGCTGATCATCGGTGACCGTCAGACCGGTAAAACCGCGATGGCAATCGATGCGATCATCAACCAGCGTGATTCCGGCATCAAATGCGTATACGTAGCTATCGGCCAGAAAGCCTCCACCATCTCTAACGTGGTGCGTAAACTGGAAGAGCACGGCGCGCTGTCCAACACTATCGTTGTTGTGGCTACCGCTTCTGAATCTGCTGCACTGCAATACCTGGCGCCGTATGCCGGTTGCGCAATGGGCGAATACTTCCGCGACCGTGGTGAAGATGCGCTGATCGTTTACGATGACCTGTCTAAACAGGCTGTTGCTTACCGTCAGGTTTCCCTGCTGCTCCGTCGTCCGCCAGGACGTGAAGCATTCCCGGGCGACGTGTTCTACCTCCACTCCCGTCTGCTGGAGCGCGCATCCCGCGTTAACGCGGAATACGTTGAGAAGTTCACCAATGGTGAAGTTAAAGGTAAAACCGGCTCCCTGACTGCGCTGCCGATTATCGAGACGCAAGCGGGTGACGTTTCCGCATTCGTTCCGACCAACGTAATTTCCATTACCGATGGTCAGATCTTCCTGGAAACCAACCTGTTCAACTCCGGTATTCGTCCGGCGGTTAACCCGGGTATCTCCGTATCCCGTGTTGGTGGTGCTGCTCAGACCAAGATCATCAAGAAACTGTCCGGTGGTATCCGTACCGCGCTGGCGCAGTATCGTGAACTGGCTGCGTTCTCTCAGTTCGCATCCGATCTGGACGAAGCGACTCGTAAGCAGCTGAGCCACGGTCAGAAAGTGACCGAACTGCTGAAACAGAAACAGTATGCACCTATGTCTGTAGCACAGCAGGGCCTGGTACTGTTCGCTGCTGAACGCGGTTACCTCGAAGATGTGGAACTGGCGAAAATCGGTAGCTTCGAAGCCGCTCTGCTGGCTTACGTTGACCGTGACCACGCTCCGCTGATGCAAGAGATTAACCAGACCGGTGGCTATAACGACGAGATCGAAGGCAAGCTGAAAGGCATCCTCGACTCCTTCAAAGCAACCCAGTCCTGGTAAAGTCTGGCGGCTTGCCTTAGGGCAGGCCGCAAGGCATTGAGGAGAAGCTCATGGCCGGCGCAAAAGAGATACGTAGTAAGATCGCAAGCGTCCAGAACACGCAAAAGATCACCAAAGCGATGGAGATGGTCGCCGCCTCCAAAATGCGTAAAACGCAGGATCGCATGGCGGCCAGCCGTCCATATGCAGATACTATGCGCAAAGTGATTGGTCACCTTGCGAACGGTAATCTGGAATATAAGCACCCATACCTGGAAGAACGCGACGTTAAACGCGTGGGCTACCTGGTGGTGTCGACCGACCGTGGTCTGTGCGGTGGCTTGAACATTAACCTGTTCAAAAAACTGCTGGCGGATATGAAAGCATGGTCCGATAAAGGCGTTCAGTGCGACCTCGCAATGATCGGCTCTAAAGGCGTGTCTTTCTTTAACTCCGTGGGCGGCAATATTGTGGCCCAGGTGACCGGTATGGGTGATAACCCGTCCCTGTCCGAACTGATCGGCCCGGTAAAAGTGATGTTGCAGGCCTACGATGAAGGCCGTCTGGACAAGCTTTACGTTGTCAGCAACAAATTTATTAACACCATGTCTCAGGCTCCGACCATCACTCAACTGCTGCCGTTACCGGCTTCAGAAGATGATGATCTGAAACGTAAGTCCTGGGATTACCTGTATGAGCCCGATCCTAAAGCGCTGCTGGATACCCTCCTGCGTCGTTATGTGGAATCTCAGGTTTATCAGGGCGTGGTAGAAAACCTGGCCAGCGAGCAGGCCGCCCGTATGGTGGCGATGAAAGCCGCGACCGATAATGGCGGCAGCCTGATTAAAGAGCTGCAGTTGGTATACAACAAAGCTCGTCAGGCCAGCATTACTCAGGAACTCACCGAGATCGTCTCGGGGGCCGCCGCGGTTTAACCAGGTTATTTCGTAGAGGATTTAAGATGGCTACTGGAAAGATTGTCCAGGTAATCGGCGCCGTGGTCGACGTCGAGTTCCCTCAGGATGCCGTACCACGCGTGTACGATGCCCTTGAGGTACAGAATGGTAATGAGAGCCTGGTGCTGGAAGTTCAGCAGCAGCTCGGCGGTGGCGTAGTTCGTGCTATCGCCATGGGTTCTTCCGACGGTCTGCGTCGTGGTCTGGAAGTTAAAGACCTCGAGCACCCGATCGAAGTCCCGGTAGGTAAAGCGACTCTGGGCCGTATCATGAACGTCCTGGGTCAGCCGATCGACATGAAAGGCGACATCGGCGAAGAAGAACGTTGGGCTATCCACCGCGCGGCGCCTTCCTATGAAGAGCTGTCCAGCTCTCAGGAACTGCTGGAAACCGGCATCAAAGTTATCGACTTGATGTGTCCGTTCGCTAAGGGCGGTAAAGTTGGTCTGTTCGGTGGTGCGGGTGTAGGTAAAACCGTAAACATGATGGAGCTGATCCGTAACATCGCGATCGAGCACTCCGGTTACTCCGTGTTCGCGGGCGTAGGTGAGCGTACTCGTGAGGGTAACGACTTCTACCACGAAATGACCGACTCCAACGTTCTGGATAAAGTATCCCTGGTTTACGGCCAGATGAACGAGCCGCCGGGAAACCGTCTGCGCGTTGCGCTGACCGGCCTGACCATGGCTGAGAAATTCCGTGACGAAGGTCGTGACGTTCTGTTGTTCGTCGATAACATCTATCGTTACACCCTGGCCGGTACTGAAGTATCTGCACTGCTGGGCCGTATGCCTTCTGCGGTAGGTTATCAGCCGACTCTGGCGGAAGAGATGGGCGTTCTGCAGGAACGTATCACCTCCACCAAAACCGGTTCTATCACCTCCGTTCAGGCGGTATACGTACCTGCGGATGACTTGACTGACCCGTCCCCAGCAACCACCTTTGCGCACCTTGACGCAACCGTGGTACTGAGCCGTCAGATCGCGTCTCTGGGTATCTACCCGGCCGTTGACCCGCTGGATTCCACCAGCCGTCAGCTGGATCCGCTGGTTGTTGGTCAGGAACACTACGACACCGCGCGTGGCGTACAGTCCCTGCTGCAGCGTTATCAGGAACTGAAAGACATCATCGCCATCCTGGGTATGGATGAACTGTCTGAAGAAGATAAACTGGTGGTAGCTCGCGCTCGTAAGATCCAGCGCTTCCTGTCCCAGCCGTTCTTCGTAGCAGAAGTATTTACCGGCTCCCCGGGCAAATACGTTTCGCTGAAAGACACCATCCGTGGCTTTAAAGGCATCATGGAAGGCGAATACGATCACCTGCCGGAGCAGGCGTTCTACATGGTCGGTTCCATCGAAGAAGCCGTGGAAAAAGCCAAAAAACTTTAACGCCTTAATCGGAGGGTGATATGGCAATGACTTACCACCTGGATGTCGTCAGCGCAGAGAAACAGATGTTCTCTGGCCTGGTCGAGAAAATCCAGGTAACGGGTAGCGAAGGTGAACTGGGTATTTTCCCGGGTCACGCGCCGCTGCTCACCGCCATTAAGCCTGGTATGATTCGCATCGTTAAACAGTTCGGTCACGAAGAGTTTATCTATCTGTCCGGCGGCATTCTTGAAGTGCAACCGGGCAACGTGATCGTTCTGGCCGATACGGCAATTCGCGGTCAGGACCTCGACGAAGCGCGAGCTCTGGAAGCGAAACGTAAAGCGGAAGAGCACATCAAGAGCTCTCACGGCGACGTGGATTACGCTCAGGCGTCCGCGGAACTGGCCAAAGCGATCGCTAAACTGCGCGTTATCGAATTGACCAAAAAAGCGATGTAACACCGGCTTGAAAGCTAAAAGCCAGTCTGGAAACAGACTGGCTTTTTTTATGCCTTATACGCCTGCGGTGATGTCGGACAAAACACACTCCCCCATTTTGTTATTGATTAGTTAAATGATGAAGCGTAGACTTATTTTTGTGATGTTAGTCACAAAAAACTGTCAAACCGCACCTGCAATCTGGAAATCATCATGAAACTGTTCCACAAAATCATCGCCAAATTTAGCGCCCTGAGCTTCTAATCGCTGCGCTATCATCCAGCTTTCACGTACTATCGCGCATCAAAACGACAACATATGCGATGTGAAAACGCTGAAAAAGGTCACCTGAAGGTGGCCTTTTTGTTTTTTATTCATCTCATTAATCACTTTCCAGCCCAAACTCATTGACCTTCCCCGCCTGGAGCAGGCTAAAATTCTGTCAGGTTGCCAACTTACGATTTATCGGCGAAAGCGGTAAATATCACTGCTTTATTCAGGTGGCAAAAAAACAGCAAAAGCAGTGAGATAGAAGGCCATTCCCCTCACTATCATCGTTTTTCAACGTTAAACTGATTTGCGATGGTGAAAAATAGCGCCCTAAAATGGTGTATAGCATTGAGCCTGGACGTTTTCTCCGCGTCTCGTTTCATGATGAAAAATATGTAGCAATTTCAACGTGAAAGGCTTTTACTTTTCGTTCTAACAGCTGTCAGGATGCGTATGTCAAACAGTGCGATGAGCGTGGTTATCCTTGCCGCAGGCAAAGGGACCCGCATGTATTCCGATCTTCCTAAGGTGCTGCATACTCTGGCCGGGAAGCCAATGGTGCAACACGTCATTGATGCGGCTAAAGATTTAGGCGCTGCCGCGGTACACCTGGTGTACGGCCACGGCGGCGATCTGCTGCGTCAAACGTTGCATGAAGATAACCTCAACTGGGTGCTGCAAGCAGAGCAGCTTGGTACCGGCCATGCGATGCAGCAGGCGGCGCCGTTCTTCAATGATGATGAAGATATCTTGATGCTCTATGGCGATGTGCCGCTGATTTCGGTTGAAACCCTACAGCGCCTGCGCGCCGCAAAACCGCAGGGCGGTATTGGCCTGTTGACGGTGAAGCTGGATGATCCAACCGGTTATGGGCGTATCACGCGTGAAAATGGCCAGGTGACAGGTATCGTTGAGCATAAAGACGCCAGTGAAGCTCAGCGCCAGATTCAGGAAATCAATACCGGGATTCTGGTTGCTAACGGCGCGGACCTGAAACGCTGGTTGGCGAAGCTCACTAACAATAACGCCCAGGGCGAATACTACATCACCGATATTATCGCGATGGCCCATCAGGAAGGCCATGAGATCGTTGCGGTGCATCCTCAGCGTCTGAGCGAAGTTGAAGGGGTGAACAATCGCCTGCAACTTGCGCGTCTGGAACGAGTGTATCAGTCAGAGCAGGCGGAAAAACTGCTGTTGGCGGGCGTGATGCTGCGCGATCCGGCGCGTTTCGATCTGCGCGGTGTGCTGAAACACGGGCGCGATGTCGAAATTGATACTAACGTTATTCTGCAAGGTCATGTTGTGCTGGGCGATCGCGTTAAGATCGGCGCCGGCTGCGTCATCAAAGACAGCGTCATCGGCGATGACTGCGAAATCAGCCCATATAGCGTGGTTGAAGATGCGCAGCTGCAGGCTGCCTGCACCATCGGCCCGTTTGCACGTCTGCGTCCGGGGGCTGAACTGCTGGAAGGCGCTCACGTCGGCAACTTTGTCGAAATGAAGAAAGCGCGTCTGGGCAAAGGTTCGAAGGCGGGACACCTCTCCTACCTCGGCGATGCTGAAATTGGCGACAACGTTAATATCGGCGCGGGTACTATCACCTGTAACTATGATGGCGCAAATAAGCATAAAACGATCATCGGCGATGACGTGTTTGTTGGTTCTGATACGCAACTGGTCGCGCCGGTCAGCGTCGGTAACGGCGTGACGATTGCCGCGGGCACCACCGTCACACGTAATATTGCTGACAACGAACTGGTGTTAAGCCGCGTGCCGCAGGTCCACAAACAGGGCTGGCAGCGTCCGGTGAAGAAAAAGTAGTTTTTAGATTGTCGCCGGGGGATATGTCGCCCGGCGAACCAGGATGAGAGGATCAATATAGGTCCCCGTCCGCAGGCAGTACCATAAAAATAACCCCACTCTCTACAAGGCTCGGGGCGCCCGTAAAGGGCAAATACAGGTCAGCGACAACGCATGGCATATCGCCATTATCAGGAAATTTAACTATGTGTGGAATTGTTGGCGCAGTCGCGCAGCGTGATATTGCTGAAATCCTTCTCGAAGGTTTACGTCGTCTGGAATACCGTGGCTATGACTCTGCTGGTCTGGCTGTGGTCGATAACGAAGGTCATATGACCCGCGTTCGTCGTCTCGGTAAAGTTCAGATGCTGGCTCAGGCGGTAGAAGAGCAACCGTTACACGGCGGTACCGGGATTGCCCATACCCGCTGGGCGACGCACGGCGAGCCGTCTGAGAGCAATGCGCATCCGCATGTTTCTGAACATATTGCGGTGGTCCATAACGGGATCATCGAGAACCATGAGCCGCTGCGCGCCCTGCTGCAGTCTCGCGGTTATGTCTTCGTCTCTGAAACCGATACCGAAGTTATCGCGCATCTGGTGCACTGGGAGCTGGAACAGGGCGGCACTTTGCGTGAAGCCGTACTGCGTGCAATCCCGCAGCTGCGTGGCGCCTATGGTACGGTGATCATGGATACCCGCGATCCGGGGACGCTGCTGGCGGCACGCTCAGGCAGCCCGCTGGTTATTGGCCTGGGCATGGGCGAAAACTTTATCGCTTCTGACCAGCTGGCGCTGCTGCCGGTGACCCGCCGCTTTATCTTCCTCGAAGAGGGCGATATTGCCGAAGTTACCCGTCGTACGGTGGTGATTTTCGATAAATCCGGCGCGGAAGTGAATCGCCAGGAGATCGAATCTAATCTGCAGTATGACGCCGGTGATAAGGGGATTTATCGCCACTATATGCAGAAAGAGATTTACGAGCAGCCGAACGCGATTAAGAACACCCTGACCGGGCGCATCAGCCATGGCGAGGTCGATCTCAGCGAGCTGGGGCCGAATGCCAACGCGCTGCTGTCGCAGGTTGAGCATATCCAGATTGTTGCCTGCGGAACCTCGTATAACTCCGGGATGGTCTCCCGTTACTGGTTCGAAGCGTTAGCCGGTGTGCCGTGTGATGTCGAGATTGCTTCGGAATTCCGCTACCGCAAATCCGCGGTGCGTCGCAACAGCCTGATGATCACCCTCTCCCAGTCCGGTGAGACGGCGGATACCCTGGCGGCGCTGCGTCTCTCTAAAGAGCTTGGCTATCTGGGGTCGTTGGCTATCTGCAACGTTCCGGGCTCCTCGCTGGTGCGCGAGTCTGACCTGGCGTTGATGACCAAAGCCGGTACCGAAATCGGCGTGGCATCGACCAAAGCCTTTACCACTCAGCTGACCGTGCTGTTGATGCTGGTGGCGAAGCTGGCGCGTCTCAAGGGCCAGGATGCGGCTATCGAGCAGGATATCGTGCATGGCCTGCAGGCGCTGCCGAACCGTATCGAGCAGATGCTGTCGCAGGATAAGCGCATCGAACAGCTGGCGGAACGTTTCTCCGATAAGCATCACGCGCTGTTCCTTGGCCGCGGCGATCAGTACCCGATCGCGCTGGAAGGGGCGCTGAAGCTGAAAGAGATCTCCTACATTCATGCTGAAGCTTATGCGGCGGGCGAGCTGAAACACGGCCCGCTGGCGCTGATTGATGCCGAAATGCCGGTAATCGTAGTGGCGCCGAACAACGAACTGTTGGAAAAACTGAAATCCAATATTGAAGAAGTTCGCGCCCGCGGCGGTGAACTGTACGTCTTCGCCGATGGAGACGCCGGTTTCAGCGGCAGCGACAACATGCACATTATCGAGATGCCGCATGTCGAAGAGGTGATTGCGCCGATCTTCTACACCGTGCCGCTGCAGCTGCTGGCCTATCACGTTGCCCTGATCAAAGGCACCGACGTTGACCAGCCGCGTAACCTGGCGAAATCGGTGACCGTAGAGTAATCAGGCTGTACGGACCGACACTCTTTTGAGTGACGCTATAATCCGGTATTTCTGCAAAGGGATGCCGGATTTTTTATATTGTCACAGTCTATTTTTGATTTTATTTTAATACTATTCACAAAATAGGAATTATCCTGTTTTCTTGTTTTTTCTCTATTTTCTTATAGGAAGTGTTTACATACGCGAGTGTGTCGTATAGTTTTTATACTAAAAGCCAATGCAAGGAATGCTATGAGTTCTCTCTTCTCTAATTCAGAAAATAAGTTATTAAATTATGACTTTTCTCGCTGGATGGGTAATACATCTGGCTCTGACTTTGATTTCCGCGCTCTAGGTTCTGCATTAGATTGCACCCGTGATTTTAATCAAGTAGGTATCATATTTAATGATGGAAGAATGAGTTATCTCGTCCGGGCTTCCCGTTGTTATGCTAACCCATCGCGAAATCAGATAACCCATGTAATAGTCACAAAACTTAATCGTAGAGATACATACTCTTCTGAGCAAAGTATTAAGAAATCTATATCTGAGCCGTCATTAAGTTCGGAAATATCGTCAACGGCACTATCTTGTGGCGGTGCTCTGTTAACTGCGGGTGTTTTTATTATCGGTACTGGTGCTACTGCAGTTACTGCTGGTGCATCAAGCGCATTTGCGATATTAGGGTATGCAGGTGCGGTGGCAACAACTGCGCAATGTATCAATGGTGTGATAAGGCTATGGGATATTGAGTTCAATAATTCTGCGTTAACAGGTTGGTTGGATTCGGAAGATTGGTATACATCAACGTCAACGGCGTTGGATGTCATCTCTCTTGCTTCTGCTGCTGGTGCATTGCTTGATGTTTTAAAAACTTATAAAAGTATGAAAGCGATTTCTTCTTTAGAAGCCAAAAAGTGGCTTAAAGCATGGCCGAGGCAGGATCGGGCTCGTTTAACCGAGTTAATTATAAAAACACAAAATCCGGGTATTTCTAATAAAGAAATAAAAGCATTGATTCGGGCTGGAGTTTATCCTAAACGTTACCCTATTGAGCCGGTCCAGAAAGAGCTTAAAAAACAACTCATTAGTGCATTATCGAGTATGACTGCTTTTTCGGGAAGTGCGGTGAGTGGAGTCATTGGTTCACCTGGGAGCTTTAAAAAAACTGGTGATTACGTAATAGGGACAATTCAATCGTTTGCGATTCTAAAATGAAAAACTTATGTGGTAATAATTTCTTAGCGCTTCTCAAGCATGGTGTGGAAATCGATCAACTTATCAAGCGAAGAGATAGAGATGAGATCGCGCAGCATACAACAACAGATATGATGAGTTTGTCTCATGGGCAATGCTTATCACCTTCTCCGCTAGTTCCTGCTTGTATTTATTTGATATTAATTGTTATTTTTTCAGTTAATGCGGCTTTTATATTGCAGAGTCTCCAACTTACTCCGCCCCGTTTTCTGGCTTTCTACTTTCCGCTGCTATTAGGGGTTATTGTTATAACCAGCTTAGCTGCAGGGTTAGTAGGTCGAGGTCATGCTGTTGGATTACGTATTTTTATGTACCTATATCTCGCCAATTTGTTTGTTTTTTGTCTAGTCCTGGCGCTTGCCGTCATCGCAGATGAAGCTATTGCTGCCAATAAGGTCATTCTTTTTATGTGTGAGATAGCCGTACTCTGGTTAGGCCGTAGATTGATGAATGGAACGGCTTTTACACTGTTTACGCTTTATCGCCGTACGATCAGGCTTGCTATGGTTGCCCAACATCTCAACGTTGCCAGATGATTTTACGCTATCCATAATCATGTAATAAAAGCAAAACCTTCCTGTCATATGACCAAAAGATAAAAGTGTAATTGATTGATATTATTGTTTTTATTTTAGGTTTTTTTACTTCCTTCTGGTGTGTCATAAAACTGTCATAATTCGTACATTTTACTGTCACCTGTTTGTCCTATTTTGCTCACCATAGCTTCGAAACAACGGTTTACGAATCCCAGCAGGAGACATTATGAACGTTATGCGTACCACCGTCGCAACAGTTGTCGCCGCGACCTTATCGATGAGCGCTTTCTCTGCTTTCGCAGCAGCAAGCCTGACTGGCGCAGGTGCAACTTTCCCTGCTCCGGTGTATGCCAAATGGGCTGATACCTACCAGAAAGAAACGGGCAATAAAGTTAACTACCAGGGTATTGGTTCCTCTGGCGGCGTTAAACAGATTATTGCCAACACCGTGGATTTTGGTGCTTCTGATGCTCCTCTGGCTGATGACAAACTGGCGCAGGAAGGCCTGTTCCAGTTCCCGACCGTTATCGGCGGCGTGGTGCTGGCGGTTAACCTGCCGGGCGTTAAATCCGGCGAGCTGGTGCTGGATGGCAAAACCCTCGGCGACATCTATCTGGGCAAAATCAAAAAATGGGATGACGAAGCGATCGCTAAACTCAACCCTGGCCTGAAGCTGCCGGCTCAGAACATCGCCGTGGTTCGCCGCGCGGATGGTTCCGGTACTTCCTTCGTCTTCACCAGCTATCTGGCGAAAGTGAACGAAGAGTGGAAATCTAAAATTGGCGCAGGCTCTACCGTAAACTGGCCAACCGGCCTGGGCGGTAAAGGCAACGACGGTATCGCGGCCTTCGTTCAGCGTCTGCCAGGCGCTATCGGCTACGTCGAGTATGCTTACGCTAAGCAGAATAACCTGGCCTACACCAAACTGCTGTCCGCTGACGGCAAGCCTGTCAGCCCGACGGAAGATAACTTCGCTAATGCGGCGAAAGGTATCGACTGGAGCAAGTCCTTCGCTCAGGACCTGACTAACCAGAAAGGTGAAAATGCATGGCCGATCACCTCAACCACTTTCATTCTCGTCCACAAGGCTTCCAATAAGCCGGAGAATACCGCGGAAGTGCTGAAGTTCTTCGATTGGGCATACAAAAACGGCGGCAAAGAAGCGAATGCGCTGGATTACGCCAGCCTGCCGGACAGCGTGGTTGAGCAGGTACGCGCCGCATGGAAAACCAACGTGAAAGACAGCAGCGGTAAAGCGCTGTACTAATACCCGCGGAATGTCGAGCTGCCGGCTAGCTTCCAGCAGCTCGAATTATTTCGGGTATAGCATTACCTTTGCCCGTAAGCTCAGTAAAATGCTGGCTTTTTGGGCCCGAACTTAAAGAGTAACCTATGGCTGCAACCAAGCCGGCATTCAACCCTCCGGGGAAAAAGGGTGACATGATCTTCAGCGCGCTGGTGAAACTGGCTGCGCTGATTGTGCTATTGATGCTGGGTGGCATCATCGTTTCCCTCATCATCTCTTCATGGCCAAGTATTCAGAAATTTGGCTTTTCCTTTTTGTGGACCAAAGAGTGGGATGCGCCGAATGAAATCTTCGGTGCGCTGGTACCGATTTACGGGACTCTTGTTACCTCAAGTATCGCGTTGTTGATCGCCGTTCCGGTGAGCTTCGGCATCGCGCTGTTCCTGACTGAACTCTCCCCAGCCTGGCTAAAACGCCCACTGGGTATTGCTATTGAGCTGCTGGCGGCGATCCCGAGTATCGTATACGGCATGTGGGGCCTGTTTATTTTCGCCCCGCTGTTTGCGACTTACTTCCAGGAACCAGTCGGCAACGTCCTTTCGACGATCCCGTTTGTCGGCGCGCTGTTTTCCGGCCCGGCGTTCGGTATCGGCATCCTGGCGGCCGGCGTCATTCTGGCCATCATGATCATTCCTTATATCGCCGCGGTAATGCGTGACGTCTTCGAGCAGACGCCGGTGATGATGAAAGAGTCCGCATATGGGATCGGCTGCACCACGTGGGAGGTGATCTGGCGCATCGTGCTGCCGTTCACCAAAAACGGGGTGATTGGCGGCGTCATGCTCGGCCTGGGGCGCGCGCTGGGTGAAACCATGGCCGTCACCTTTATTATCGGTAACACCTATCAGCTCGACAGCGCTTCGTTGTATATGCCGGGCAACAGTATTACCTCGGCGCTGGCCAATGAATTCGCGGAAGCGGAAAGCGGCCTGCACGTAGCGGCGCTGATGGAACTGGGCCTGATCCTGTTCGTTATCACCTTTATCGTTCTGGCCGCGTCGAAGTTCATGATTATGCGTCTCGCTAAGAACGAGGGGGCACGCTAATGGCAACGATCGAATTGCAAACCACCGCCGCGCTGGCGGAATCCCGTCGCAAGATGCAGGCTAAGCGCCGCCTGAAGAACCGCATTGCCCTGACCCTGTCGATGGCGACCATGGCGTTTGGCCTCTTCTGGCTTATCTGGATCCTGATGTCGACCATTACGCGTGGCATCGACGGCATGAGTCTGGCGCTGTTTACCGAAATGACGCCGCCGCCGAATACCGCGGGCGGCGGTCTGGCGAACGCCCTGGCGGGCAGCGGCCTGCTGATCCTGTGGGCGACCGTTTTTGGTACGCCGCTTGGCATCATGGCCGGTATCTATCTGGCGGAGTATGGCCGTAAGTCGGTACTGGCGGAAATCATCCGCTTTATTAACGATATTCTGCTTTCCGCGCCATCTATCGTCGTGGGGCTGTTCGTCTACACCATCGTGGTGGCGCAGATGCAGCACTTCTCCGGCTGGGCGGGCGTTATCGCGCTGGCGCTGCTGCAGGTGCCAATCGTGATTCGTACCACTGAAAACATGCTGAAGCTGGTGCCGGATAGCCTGCGTGAAGCAGCCTATGCGCTGGGGACGCCGAAGTGGAAGATGATTTCCGCGATCACCCTTAAGGCGTCGGTATCCGGCATTATGACCGGTATCCTGCTGGCTATTGCCCGTATCGCCGGGGAGACGGCGCCGCTGCTGTTCACCGCGCTCTCCAACCAGTTCTGGAGCACCGATATGATGCAGCCGATCGCCAACCTGCCGGTGACCATTTTTAAATTTGCCATGAGTCCGTTCGCGGAATGGCAGCAACTGGCATGGGCCGGGGTATTGATTATCACCCTGTGCGTCTTGCTGCTGAATATTCTGGCGCGCGTTGTCTTCGCGAAGAAGAAACACGGTTAATTTTTGCGGCGCGGCCTAAGCGGCGCCGAATGAGGAAGAGATTGAGATGAGTATGGTGAACGCGAATCCGGGTAAAATTTCAGTTCGTGACCTGAACTTCTACTACGGCAAATTCCATGCCCTGAAGAACATCAACCTGGATATCGCTAAGAACCAGGTGACGGCGTTTATCGGCCCGTCAGGCTGCGGTAAATCCACTCTGCTGCGTACGTTCAACAAGATGTTTGAGCTGTACCCGGAGCAGCGTGCGGAAGGCGAAATTCTGCTCGATGGCGACAATATTCTCACCAATACCCAGGATATCGCGCTGCTGCGTGCGAAAGTAGGGATGGTATTCCAGAAGCCGACGCCGTTTCCGATGTCTATCTACGACAACATCGCCTTCGGCGTGCGCCTGTTCGAGAAGCTGTCGCGCGCCGATATGGACGAGCGCGTACAGTGGGCGTTGACCAAAGCCGCATTATGGAATGAAACCAAAGATAAACTGCATCAGAGCGGGTATTCTCTCTCCGGTGGTCAGCAGCAGCGTCTGTGTATCGCCCGCGGTATCGCGATTCGCCCGGAAGTGCTGCTGCTCGATGAACCTTGCTCAGCGCTGGACCCGATCTCCACCGGGCGCATCGAGGAGCTTATCACCGAGCTGAAGCAGGATTACACCGTCGTTATCGTTACCCACAACATGCAGCAGGCTGCACGTTGTTCCGACCATACGGCATTTATGTATCTTGGCGAGCTGATTGAATTCAGCAACACGGACGATCTGTTTACCAAGCCCGCGAAGAAACAAACTGAAGATTATATTACTGGCCGCTACGGTTGATTGCCCTTCTGCTTTCAGGTGCTAACCCGATGGGCAATCAGGAGACATTATGGATAACTTAAATCTTAATAAACATATTTCCGGCCAGTTCAACGCAGAACTGGAGTACATTCGCACCCAGGTAATGACCATGGGTGGGTTGGTGGAGCAACAGCTTTCTGATGCGATCACCGCGATGCACAATCAGGACAGCGATCTGGCGAAGCGCGTAATCGATGGCGACAAGCAGGTCAATATGATGGAAGTGGCGATCGACGAGGCCTGCGTGCGCATCATCGCTAAACGTCAGCCGACCGCCAGCGACCTGCGTCTGGTGATGGCGATCATCAAGACTATCGCCGAGCTGGAACGTATTGGCGACGTGGCGGATAAAATCTGCCGCACCGCGCTGGAGAAGTTTTCCCAGCAGCACCAGCCGCTGCTGGTGAGCCTGGAGTCGCTGGGCCGCCATACCGTCCAGATGCTGCATGACGTGCTGGATGCCTTTGCGCGTATGGATCTTGATGAAGCGGTACGTATCTATCGCGAAGACAAGAAAGTCGATCAGGAATATGAAGGCATCGTGCGTCAGTTGATGACCTATATGATGGAAGATTCACGTACCATTCCGAGCGTCCTGACCGCATTATTCTGCGCGCGCTCTATCGAACGTATCGGCGATCGCTGCCAGAATATCTGCGAATATATTTTCTACTTCGTTAAAGGCCAGGATTTCCGTCACGTAGGCGGCGACGAACTGGATAAACTGCTCGCGGGTAAAGATCCGAAAGAGTAAAGATCATGATGGTTGATTCTGGTAAAGGAAATAATCAGAATTAACCATGCTTTTGTGCATCTCTGACATATTGCTGCGATTATCGTCACAATTAATACTCTGGCTATTTGAGTTTTAAATTTTATCGCGTAACAATCCTTCTCACGAACTGAGCGTTGAAGTTCAGATGGTGAAAATGGATTGTTACTGCGACAGCAGGCAAAACCTGATATTGCCCCCACGGCGGCGATGTCAGGTTTTTTTGTTTTAGACGTTAAATGGCTTGATGATAAGGGTTGTTACCGCGATGAGCGGGCAAAACCTGAAGAGGATTATCTGTTTACGCAGATAGTCTCCTTCAGGTTTTTTTTTGCCACTTATTCGGAATGAAAATAAAAGCTGCAGTTACGTAAACTTGTATTAATGCAGTTTATTAAAAGCATAACGCTATTTTATTAATTACGTGTTTCATTTACGCCAATACTTATATAAGGGATTATTATGATTAGAAGAAATATGATCGCTTCGGCGATGGTTTTTCTGGCGCCGCTTTCTTATTCAACAAATCTTATTGCCGGGCAACTTACGGTTGAACAACGGCTGGAGCTTCTGGAAAAAGCGCTTCAGGACACGCAAAAAGAACTCAAGAAATATCAGGATCGGGAGAAAAAAAGAAACGAGGTCTGGGCCGCCTGGTCGCAACCGGTAAATAGCCAGAAGACCCGGAGTGCGAAAGCGCCCACGGCGACCCAAGCGGCCGCTAAGCCGGACGCGGTACTGGTCAAAAATGAACAGCTGGCGCAGGGCGGTGAGCCAGCCTATAGCGCCATGACGCTGAAAGATTTTAGCAAGTTTGTAAAAGATGAAATCGGCTTTAGCTATAACGGTTATTATCGTTCTGGCTGGGGAGCCGCCTCGCACGGCTCGCCAAAATCGTGGGCCATCGGCTCGCTTGGCCGTTTGGGTAACGAGTATTCCGGCTGGTTTGATTTACAGCTCAAACAGCGCGTTTTTCAGGAAGGCGACAAACGTGTGGACGCCATCGTGATGCTCGATGGCAACGTGGGTCAGCAATATTCTGCCGGTTGGTTTGGCGACAACGCCGGCGGCGAAAACTACCTTCAGTTCTCGGATATGTACGTCAACACCAAAGGCTTTTTGCCGTTTGCCCCGGAAGCGGACTTTTGGGTCGGTAAGCACGGTGCACCGAAAATCGAGATCCAGATGCTGGACTGGAAAACGCAAAGAACCGATGCGGCAGCTGGCGTAGGGCTTGAAAACTGGAAGGTGGGCGCCGGTAAATTTGATATCGCGCTGGTGCGCGAAGATATCGATGACTATGACCGCTCTTTGACTAATAAGCAGCAAATTAATACCAATACCCTGGATGTGCGTTACAAAGATATTCCGCTGTGGGACAAAGCCTCGCTGATGGTCAGCGGGCGCTATGTCGCCGCCAATCAAAGCTCATCAGAGAAATATAAAGAGGGGAATGAAGGTTACTACCAATGGAAAGATACCTGGATGGTGGGAACCTCGTTAACGCAGAAATTTGATAACGGCGGCTTTAACGAATTTTCATTATTACTGGCGAACAACTCCATTGCCAGCAGCTTCTCGCGCTATGCCGGTTCGAGCCCGTATACCACCAACAATGGGCGCTATTATGGCGATCACACCAACGGCACCGCCGTGCGCTTAACCTCGCAGGGGGAAAGCTATTTGCGTGATGATGTCATTATGGCGAATGCAATCGTCTATTCATTTGGTAATGACGTCTATAGCTATGAAACCGGCGCCCATTCAGACTTTGAATCTATTCGCGCTGTGATTCGTCCGGCATATATCTGGAATAAATATAATCAGACCGGCGTTGAGCTGGGGTACTTCAAACAGCAGAACAAAGATGTGACTGGGAAGAAATATAACGAATCCGGTTATAAGACCACCTTATTCCATACCTTCAAAGTAAATACCAGTATGCTGACCTCGCGCCCGGAAATCCGTTTTTATGCGACTTATATTAAAGCCGAAGATATCGACCTGGATAAGGCTGCAAACAATACCACCGCGGTTTTTGAAGATGGCAAGAACGACCAATTCGCACTCGGCGCGCAGGCCGAAATTTGGTGGTAAGGCCGCAAGCGCCTGCTCATAAAAACGTAAAAAGGAATCAAGATGAAACGACATGCAATCTACTTCACCCTGGCGCTGGCTGGCGCCACATTTACGGCGCACGCCGCACCGCTGCCGACGACGCCTGATGCCGCCATTCCTGTCAGCCAATATATTACTCAGGTGAATACGGATAACAGTGTGACTTTCCGGTTATTTGCCCCCGATGCCAGGCGTGTTTCCGTCGTCACGGGGTCGACGCCGGATACCTTTGTCTCTCATGACATGACCAAAGACAGCCAGGGCGTATGGACGTGGAAGAGCGATCGCCTGGCCGCCAATCTTTATGAGTACTACTTCGACGTGGACGGTTTTCGTTCTGTCGATACCGGCAGCCGTTATCAGAAGCCGCAGCGTCAGGTGAATACCAGCCTGATCCTGGTGCCCGGCAGCATTCTTGACGAACGGGCAGTCCCGCACGGCGATCTGCGTACCGTCACCTACCATTCGACGGCGCTTAAGTCAGAACGCCGCGTCTATGTCTGGACGCCGCCGGGCTATAACGGCAGCGGCGAACCGTTGCCGGTGCTCTATTTCTACCACGGTTTTGGCGATAGCGGCCTGTCGGCCATCGACCAGGGGCGCATTCCGCAAATGATGGATAACCTGCTGGCGGAGGGCAAAATCAAGCCGATGCTGGTGGTGGTGCCGGATACCGAAACCGATATTCCACAAGCGATCGCGGAAAACTTCCCGCCGCAGGAGCGGCGTAAAAATTTCTATCCACTCAATGCGAAAGCCGCAGACAACGAATTGATGCACGACATCATTCCGCTGATCGATTTCCGATTTAACGTGCGTAAAGATGCCGACGGCCGGGCGCTGGCAGGGCTGTCGCAGGGCGGTTACCAGGCGCTGGTGTCCGGGATGAACCATCTTGAGAGCTTCGGGTGGCTTGCCACCTTTAGCGGGGTTACGACAACCACGGTTCCCGATGCTGGCGTGGAGGCGCAGTTGAATAACCCTGACGCCATCAATAAGCAACTGCGTAACTTTACGCTGGTGGTTGGCGAAAAAGACTCCGTCACTGGCAAAGATATTGCCGGCCTGAAAAGCGAACTGGAAAAGCAGAAGATCAAATTTGATTACCACTCTTATCCTGGCCTGAATCATGAAATGGACGTCTGGCGTCCGGCCTATGCCGAGTTTGTGCAAAAGCTCTTTAAATAACCGTCAGGGGGCATGGCGCCCCCTGTCTCAACCAGTAAAGGAAGATGAGATGAAATTGATTGTGACGGAAGATTATGAAGAGATGAGCTTGGTCGCCTGCCATCATCTTTTAGGCTATATCACGGTGCCGCGACGGATGAATCTGGCGGTGACGGCGGGGAGTACGCCGAAGCGTATGTATGAGCATTTGGTGGCCGCCATCAAAGGGAAATCATTCTATGATCGGGTTCACTATTACAACTTTGATGAGATACCTTTTCGCGGCCAGCAGCGTGAAGGAGTGACGATTTCCAACCTGCGTCAGCTATTTTTTACTCCAGCGCAGATCAAAGAAGAGAACATCCATAAATTGACGCTGGAGAACGCGGCTCAACACGATCGCCGCCTCGAAGAGGCCGGCGGTCTTGACCTGGTCGTGCTGGGGCTGGGCGCCGACGGCCATTTTTGCGGCAACCTGCCGAACACTACACGTTTTCATGATGAGACGGTCGAAGTACCGATTCAGGGGGAGCTGATTGGCATTGTCGCGAACGGCGAAATGGGGGGCGATTTCAATGTGGTGCCGGATAGCTATGTCACCATGGGGCCGAAAAGCGTGATGGCGGCAAAAAACCTGCTGCTGATTGTCAGCGGCGCGGCAAAGGCGCAAGCGCTAAAGCAGGTGGTGGAAGGCCCGGTCAGCGAACTGGTGCCGGCCTCTGTACTCAAGTTGCACCCTTCGTTGGTGATTATTGCGGATAAAGCGGCTGCGGCGGAATTGCAGCACTAAAAAGCCGCTGGCCAGCGGGGCTACCATTGTGACCAACCGTAGCCCGGGCGAGCGTAGCGACGCCGGGTCTTAACGAGTAATATCCCAGCCACGCGCTCTCCACAATGCCGGCAGCTCAGCTAAATCGGTAAAGGTCGTTACTTTCGGATGATCGATCGGTTGGTTGTGCGGGTCGGCGCAGAAGTAAAAGACTTCCATACCCGCGGCAATTCCTGATTGGGCTCCCGCGCTGGAATCATCGACCAGAATACAGTTTTCGACTTGTACCTGCATGGCCTCTGCCGCATGGAACATCAGCGCCGGGTCGGGTTTCCAGCGCTGAATGTCGTAACCGCTGTACAGCCGGTCTGGGAAGTGGTGCAGCATCTGCGTTCTACCGAGCGAATGCTGCATTTTACTGACCGGGCCATTCGACACCACGCACATGGGGATTTTCACCGCGTCCAGCAGCGCAGCGGCGCCGGGGATGATCTCCAGCTCGCTATCGAACAGACGGGCGACTTCGGCGCGATACACCGGCTCCAGAGTCTCTTTCTGCAGGTTAACGCCATATTCAGCGTTGATGGTGTCGATAATCTCGTACAGCTTAACGCCCTTGAAGCGCTTAAAAATTTCGGCTAAATCCAGCGTAATACCGAATTCCTGAAACATGTGAACATAGGCGCGTGAGCAAATCACCTCGCTATCGACCAGCGTGCCGTCACAATCGAAAAATACTGCTTGTGGTTGGGTCATACTCTTTCCAGTTTAACAAGTTTAACGTTTTCGTAATGCTCAATGCCGCGACGCAATCGTTGCCGTATAAGCAAAATAAATGAAAAAAATTACCATACAACCGCGCCTGGTGCCGTAATTTGGTATAGGATAGCCTCGAATTTTCCCTCCTTTACGTTCGGAAACCGATAATGAGTCAACAACCAACCAGCCAGTCTTCTGGCCAGGGTCTGCTGGAGCGCGTATTTAAACTGCGCGAGCACGGCACCACGGTGCGCACTGAAGCGATCGCCGGTTTCACCACGTTCTTGACGATGGTCTACATCGTCTTCGTGAACCCACAAATTCTTGGCGTGGCGGGTATGGATACCAGCGCTGTCTTTGTGACCACCTGTCTGATCGCGGCCTTCGGCAGCATCCTGATGGGTCTGTTCGCGAATCTGCCGGTGGCGCTGGCGCCAGCGATGGGTCTGAATGCTTTCTTTGCCTTCGTGGTAGTTCAGGCGATGGGCCTGCCGTGGCAGGTGGGTATGGGCGCGATTTTCTGGGGCGCCGTCGGCCTGCTGCTGCTGACCCTCTTCCGCGTACGCTACTGGATGATTGCCAATATCCCGGTGAGCCTGCGCGTGGGTATCACCAGCGGTATCGGGCTGTTTATCGGCATGATGGGCCTGAAGAACGCCGGCGTTATCGTGGCGAACCAGGACACGTTGGTCAGCATCGGCAACCTGACTTCCCACAGCGTGCTGCTGGGCGTGCTCGGATTCTTTATTATCGCTATCCTGGCATCGCGTAATATTCATGCCGCCGTGCTGGTCTCCATCGTCGTCACCACCCTGTTGGGCTGGATGCTCGGCGATGTGCACTATACCGGCATCGTTTCCGCGCCGCCGAGCGTAACCTCGGTTGTGGGTCAGGTCGATCTGGCCGGTTCGCTGAACCTTGGCCTGGCGGGCGTGATCTTCTCGTTCATGCTGGTTAACCTGTTCGACTCCTCCGGCACCCTGATTGGCGTCACCGATAAAGCCGGGCTGGCGGATGCGCAGGGTAAATTCCCGCGCATGAAGCAGGCGCTGTTCGTCGATAGCGTGTCGTCCGTTGCCGGCTCCTTTATTGGCACCTCTTCGGTTACGGCCTATATCGAATCCTCCTCCGGCGTTTCCGTTGGTGGGCGTACCGGCCTGACCGCCGTTGTCGTGGGTATCCTGTTCCTGCTGGTCATCTTCCTGTCGCCGCTGGCGGGGATGGTTCCGGCCTACGCCGCCGCTGGGGCGCTGATTTACGTTGGCGTGCTGATGACCTCACGCCTGGCGAGCGTGAAGTGGGATGACCTGACGGAAGCGGTACCGGCGTTTATCACCGCGGTGATGATGCCGTTCAGCTTCTCGATCACCGAAGGTATCGCCCTGGGCTTTATCTCCTACTGCGTGATGAAGATCGGTACCGGCCGTCTGCGTGAACTCAGCCCGTGCGTGATCATCGTTTCGCTGCTATTCGTGCTGAAAATTGTCTTTATCGATGCGCATTGATCCGTACGCATGATGAAATAGCCCGGCATCGCTGCCGGGCTTTTTTTATGCTTTAACCCGCTGAATATAATCGCCAAAGGCGGTCAACTGGCCGCGCAGATGGTCCAGCGTGCTCTGATCGACCACTTCGCCCGCCTGCGGATCGACTTTGTTCTGAATCACGCCGCCCATAAATTCCGGCTTGTTCATGACCATCGCATCGAGGAAGACCAGAATCTGGCGCAGATGATACTGGCAGCGAGCCCCGCCGATAGCGCCCATTGAGCTGGTCTGGATCAGCACCGGCTTACCAGCCAGCGGCTGTTCCGGCAGGCGTGAGAGCCAGTCGATGGCGTTCTTCAGGCCGCCGGGTACCGAGTAGTTATATTCCGGGGTAACGATCACCACGCCGTCCGCTTCGCGGATTTGTTTCGCGATCTCCTGCACGCTCTGCGGGAATCCCTCTTCCTGTTGGATATCGGCATCGTACAGCGGGATATCGCCGATTGACGGCAGTGCGGAGATTTCCATGCCCGCGGGCGCAATGCCCGGCAGCGTGCGCGCAACCATGGCATTAAAAGAACCTTTGCGCAGACTTCCGAGTAACGTAACAACTTTCAACGTATCAGACATGAGTGCTCCTTTGCATCATGATGGCCGGCTAAACCGGTCAGTTGAGGGAGAATACTTTTTCTACCGGTAAGCTGGTAAAGCGCATCAGGCGCGCGTCAGTCTCGTTGGCACGCGTTTGCGCATCAGGCAGGCAGCGCCAGCCCTCTTTACTATCAAATTCCCAGACCTTCAGCGGCCCGATATTCGGGGTGACGGCGATTGACCACACCAGCAACGTTTCAGCATCACAGATGGCTTCAATCGATTGGGTGCCAGCGGTACGCAGGCGACCAGACCCCGGCAGCAGTTGTACTCGCACGGGGGCTTCACCGGTGAGCTTCAGCACGCTGCGGCGCAGCGCCACCAGTTGGGCGCGGGCTTCATCCGGATCGTGCTGGATGTTAATCCATAAATTTTCATTGCTATTGAAGACATAGCGATCGGCGGCATGTAGCGGATGGACGCCACGCGAGGCGTGCTGCAGTTCCATATCGAGACCGCAGTCACCTTCGGTCGTCAGCGCTACGCCGACAATATTCCCGGCATAAGAGATGGAAAAGCGGGGAAGGTGGGGATCGCGAAATACGGGCCGTCCATTGGGTTCGCTGATGATTTCCGGCAGCTCGCCGATACCATAAAGCATGAAAAGCAGTTCAGCGAGCAGCGAACGCGAGGCGCGATAGCGGCTCTGTCGGTATTCGGGTAGGTTACGTGCGGATTGATGACATGCCGCCGACAAACGCGTCGATAGCGGCTCCCTGGTGTTGAGTATCCCTCTTGCAAAATGCGTTGCCATTCGTCGCTCCGTGATTAATGGTCAGAGATAAAAATTGTGAATGATATTATCGCTCACAATGAGCAGGTTTTAATGCGGAAATTCTTCCTTGAGAAGGGATAATGTCTGACTTTTACAATTTCTTGCGCAACAACGTGAGGATGATGGGCAATTTCCCTATAGCGTATTGGAATAGAGCTGTTTAAGGGTCTCTCTGAGCCATACGATCTTTGGATTATAGCTATTACGCTTGTGCCACAGCAGGGTAAACGGCACGCGCATTTTTTCCAGCAGCTGCGGCTCAAGCGGCAGCGGGCGCGAAACCAGCGGCAGATGATGCTGCTGATTATAGTGCTGACAATAGCGCGGCGCGGTGGCTATCATGGTGTGATTTGGCTGCGCCGCCATAAACAGCGACTGCTCAAAGCCGGGCAGGGTCAGGGCAACGGTTCGTTTGTGGCCCAGATCATGTAGCACATCATCCAGCGCCCAGGTGTCGCTTTGTTCCCAGCAGATATTGATGTGCGGATAGCGCAGGAAAGCCGCCAGGCTCCACTCTTCATTGAGCGCCGGATGATCGGCGCGCAGCCACACCTGCGGCAGGTCGCTAAACAGGACATCAAAATCGATATACCATGGCAGCAGGCTCAGCTGTTCGCGCGAACGGGGATGGGTTTCCCGGCCGCAAAAACCGATATCAACCTCGCCGCGAATGATGGCATCCAGCGAGTCGTAATCCCAGTTGCGTAAACGGATCAGCGCTTGTGGATAACGTTGATAAATTTGCTGGGAGAGGGTGTTGAACAAGATCATCAGCAGCGGCGATTCTGCCGCCAGCTCGAACTTCAGGCCGCTTGGCATGGTGTGGTGCGGTTTATCGAGGATCTGATTGCCCATCTGCATCCAGTCGGCAAGATCCTGCTCCATGCTGCTCATTAATGTCGTTGGCGCCAGCCCTAGCGGTGTTTTAACAAACAGCGGATCGTCAAACCAGGCGCGTAGCTTGGCCAATGATTTACTCACCGCCGACGGCGAAACGTTCATCCGTTTCGCCGTGCGGGTGACGCTGCGCTCCTGGGTCAGAAGCTGCAGACATAACAGTAAGTTAAGATCGAGGCTCGACAGGGATTTCTTCATCATATTGCGTCGCGCGCATCGGCGAGACGACCAGTATCAGAACAATACTGACTATGCTACAGGCAATGAGTATCCCGATCAGCATATTCATGGCGCTCAGCCCGATGATAGCCGCCAGCCAAATCCACAGCGAAGAACCACAGACCTGAGCGATGCCGAGGGCGGAGCTGGCGACGCCCGCCCGCAGCGTGAAAGGCCCCAACGCCTGGCTCATCGCGACGCCAAAGCCGACCGAGAAACCCGCGCAGATCATGCCTAATCCCAGCATGGTGATGGGCTGGCTGGCGGCGAAGCTCAATACCACGCCAGCGATAAGGAACAACGTCTGCGAGGTCAGCATCAGGGTGCGCGGTTTAAATAGCGTCAGAGCGAACGGCGTGGAGAACGACACGGCCATGCTGACCATTGCCATCAGCGCCATCGCCATTGAATAAGTTCCGCGGTCGAAACCCATCTCTTCCATCATCAGTACCGGTGAGACGTTTACGTAGGTCAGAATTGCGGTGACGCTGAGAGTCGTAATGACTATGCGGCTGAGGAAAAAACGGTTTAGCAGCGACTCAGCGGCGCCATTGTGCTGTGCACCTGCCTGCGGATGCGTAGCCGGGCGCGTCTCACGCAGGATAAACACCGACAATAACCCTACCATCACCCCCATGCCTGTCATGGTGTAGAACAGGCTCTGCCACGGATATTTCAACATGATCAGATGGCCAAGTACCGGCGCGAGAACGGGAATGATGCAGGTAATGCCATTAAGCAGCGACAGTACCTTGGCGCGGCGGCGCTCGTCCAGCGTATCGCGCAGAACGGCAAAAGCGACGACGTAGCAGCTTCCCGCGCCGATCCCCTGGATAAAGCGGCCGATCAGGAAATGCGTGCTGTTATGCGCCTGCGAGCACAGTAGCGAGGCCAGTATGAAAGTGATGGCGCCGAAAATCGCGACCGGTTTACGCCCGGATTTATCCGCCGCTCGCCCGGCAAAAAGCATCGCGGTAGCCATGCCGGCTAAATAAACCGAGAAGGCGATATGCAGCTGCGCCTCGCTGGCGCCAAGATCCTGGGCGATGCGCGGTAGGCCGACCAGATACATATCAATGCCGGATGGATAGAGCAGTACCAATGCGAAACTGCAGATAAGAAAGCGTGCCATAGGACCCTCGCAATAAGAATGGCGTACAGCATAGTGGCTAACGCCAGGGAGTACGAGTTGCCATTTGGACAACACTCTTTTCCTGAAAGGAAAAACAGATGATTGCTTCACAGAGATGATGTGATGAAGGCAATCAAATAAAAAACCCGCCATAACAGAACGTTATGGCGGGTTAGTAGATGCTTACCAGTAACGCTTACTTACCGATACAGAAACTGGAGAAGATGCGGCCCAGCAGATCGTCAGAGGTAAATTCGCCGGTGATTTCACTTAATGCCTGTTGCGACAGACGCAGCTCCTCCGCCAGCAGCTCCCCGGCCCAGGCGCCCAGCAACTGCGCTTTGCCCTGCTGCAAATGGTTTGCCGCCGTTTCCAGCGCCTGCAGGTGGCGACGACGGGCGAGGAAGCCGCCTTCCATGTTGGTATCGAAGCCCATGCTCTGCTTAAGGTGGTTGCGCAGCACCTCGACCCCTTCACCGGTACGCGCCGACAGGCGGATTAGTGAGTGGCCATTTACTTCGCTGAGCCCCAGCGCTTCGCCGGTGACATCGGCTTTATTACGCACCACGGTAATCGGCAGTTTAGCGGGCAGGCGCTCGATAAAGTCCGGCCAGATCTCCGCCGGGTCAACGGCGCTGGTGGTGGTGCCGTCGACCATAAACAGCACCCGATCCGCCTGTTCAATTTCCTGCCAGGCGCGTTCAATGCCGATACGCTCCACTTCATCACTGGCGTCACGCAGGCCTGCGGTATCGATGATATGCAGCGGCATACCGTCGATGTGAATATGTTCGCGCAGTACGTCGCGGGTGGTGCCGGCGATATCGGTGACGATCGCCGCTTCACGGCCGGCCAGCGCGTTGAGCAGGCTCGATTTACCGGCATTCGGCCGTCCGGCGATCACCACTTTCATCCCTTCACGCAACAGGCTGCCCTGACGAGCTTCGGCGCGGACGGCGTCGAGATCGGCGATCACGTCGTTCAGTTGGGCTTCAATTTTACCGTCGGAGAGGAAATCAATTTCTTCATCCGGGAAATCAATCGCCGCTTCCACGTAGATGCGCAGGTGAGTGAGCGCTTCCACAAGATGGTTCACACGCGCCGAGAAGGCCCCTTGCAAGGAGTTCAACGCCGAACGGGCCGCCTGCTCTGAGCTGGCGTCGATAAGGTCGGCGATGGCCTCTGCCTGCGCCAGGTCGAGCTTGTCGTTGAGGAACGCGCGCTCGGAAAACTCGCCCGGATTGGCGATGCGAACGCCGGGCAACGTCAGAATACGTTTGAGCAGCAGATCCAGAATGACCGGGCCGCCGTGGCCCTGCAGTTCGAGGACATCTTCGCCGGTAAAGGAGTTAGGTCCCGGGAACCACAGCGCAATCCCCTGATCCAGCGGCGTACCGTCGGCGTCTTTGAACGGCAGATAGTCGGCATAGCGCGGCTTCGGCAGCTTGCCGAGTACCGCCTGCGCAACGTCGCGCGCTTTAAGGCCGGAGATACGCAGGATGCCCACACCCCCGCGTCCCGGTGGGGTTGCCTGGGCGACGATAGTGTCGTTATGGCTCATGGTGACTCTCTATGTAGATGTAAAAAAGGCGGTCCATTGACCGCCTTCTCTGGCATTAACGTTACCGTAGATACTCGAAATAATTCAAGTTGCAGAAAGGCGGCAAGTTAGTGAGGCCCCAGGAGCTTACTGTAGTAAGTGACTGGGGCGAACTAATGAAGCCAACGCATCTGCGGCTTGAAGAATGAAGAGTATCAGGATTTTTTCTTCTCGCGGCTATGCAGGCCACGCTTCTCCAGACCACGGTAAATCAGCTGCTGCTGGATAATGGTTACCAGGTTGCTGACGATGTAGTACACCACCAGGCCAGACGGGAACCACAGGAAGAACACCGTGAAGATGACCGGCATAAAGGTCATGATCTTCTGCTGCATCGGGTCGGTCACGGTGGTCGGCGACATCTTCTGGATGAAGAACATGGTCGCGCCCATGATGATCGGCAGGATGTAGTACGGGTCTTGCGCGGACAGGTCATGGATCCACAGGATAAACGGCGCATGACGCAGTTCAACCGAGGCGCTCAGCATGTAGTACAGCGCAAGGAAGATTGGCATCTGAATAATCAGCGGGAAGCAGCCACCCAGCGGGTTAACTTTTTCTGCTTTATACAGCGCCATCATTTCCTGGCTTTGACGTTGTTTATCGTCGCCCAGACGCTCGCGCATTGCCTGAATCTTCGGCTGCAACATACGCATCTTCGCCATGGAGGTGTACTGCGCTTTAGTCAGCGGGTACATGATGCCACGAACGATAAAGGTGATGACGATAATCGAGAAGCCCCAGTTGCCGAGGAAGCCGTGGATGAATTTCAGCAGCTTAAACAGCGGTTGGGAGATGAACCACAGCCAGCCGTAGTCGACGGTCAGATCCAGGTGCGGCGCGACGGCAGCCATTTTATCCTGCAGAGCCGGGCCGACCCACAACACGCTTTCCAGCTTGTCGGTTTGACCTGGCTGCACCAGTACCGGCTGTGATTTATAGCCGATAGCGACAACGCCATTACCGAGGTTAGCGGTATAGAAGTTGTTGGTGCCGTTGTTATGCGGAACCCACGCGGTGGTGAAGTACTGCTGCAACATCGCTACCCAACCGTCTTTGGTGCTGACGTTCAGGTTTTCGTTGTCGACGATAGTGTCGAATTTATATTTTTCGTATTTCGAATCAGCAGTGGAGTACGCCGCGCCACGGAAGGTGTGCATGGTAGACAGACCGCCGGTTTGCGTATCGCGGCTCGATGGCAGCGCTGCCGTTTGCTTCAGCTGACCGAAGGAGGAGATCTCCAGCGGTTTTTCGCCGACGTTTTTCACGTTGTAGCCAACGTTCACCGCATAATCACCGCGTTTTAGGGTGAAGGTTTTGGTGAAGACGTTGCCCGCTTTGTCGGTGTAGGTCAGCGGAATAACGATTTCGTTCTGGCCGTCAGCCAGTACATACGCATCTTTATCAGCGTTATACAGCGGACGCGGGCCGTTAGCCGGGTTATCCGGGCCGTCACGACCGGTTAAGCCGCTTTGTGCCTGATAGATAAACTGTGGCGTGGTTTCCAGTAACTGGAACGGTTCAGTAGATTTCAGCGCTTTCGGGTAAGCCGGAAGCAGCGCTTGCTCAACATCACCACCGCTGGTGTTGATGGTCAGATCAAGCACATCAGTTTTAACCGTAATCAGTTTCCCCTGGCCACTGGCCGGTACGCCCTGGTCTGCGGCGCTACCCGCTGCTGTGGTCGTAGTCTGCGTGGTCTGCTGCTGGGTTTGCGGATTTTTGTCCTGCTCCCAGGCTTGCCAGATCATGAAAGACACGAACAACAAAGCGATGATAAGAAGATTGCGTTGCGAATCCATCGTTAGTGTTCTCTGGTATCAAATGGTCCAGGCGGGACGGGGTCGTCACCACCAGGGTGTAAAGGGTGGCATTTTAATACGCGTTTCACCGTCAACCAACTGCCTTTTATCACTCCAAACCTGCGCAATGCCTCAATTCCGTATTGAGAACAGGTTGGCGTGAAACGACAGTGCGGCCCGAGTAGCGGACTAATCAGGCGCTGATAGACCCTGATAAGGCCTATCAGGACCCGCGAGCCAGGCGACAATGGCGGCGCCATAATTTTTCCAACGCTTCCGAGAGAGCACGGTTATCGAGGTCGGCAACCCCTTTCTTTGCCACCACCACGAAATCCATTGGCGGGAGTTCATGTTGACGTAAACGGAAGCTTTCACGCGTCAGACGTTTAATCCGATTGCGTTCATGCGCGCGCTTAACGTTTTTCTTGGCGACGGTAAGACCGATGCGGGGATGCCCCAGCGAATTCAGGCGGCCGAGGATGGTGATTTGCGGCGTGCCAGCCCGTTGTGGCTGCTGGAAGACGAAAGTGAAATGACTGGGAGTTAACAAACGTAACTCCCTGGGAAATGCTAGCTTAACCACGCAGGGTTAGCTTTATTACTTGGAAACGGTCAGACGAGCGCGGCCTTTAGCACGACGACGTGCCAGAACCTGACGACCATTTTTATTAGCCATACGAGCACGGAAGCCGTGAGAACGGTTGCGCTTCAGTACAGACGGTTGAAAAGTGCGTTTCATGGCGATTTCTACCTAAACTTGAATAAATTCACTGACTTTTGCGTAGACCCGAACGAACTTCGAACGACTTACGCCTCAGCGTGGGTGATTAAAGAGGCCGGATTGTAATAATTGTACACTCCGGAGTCAATTCTCTTTCCTTATTTCTCGCACCTTGCCGCACAAAAAATAAGCTGAGGCGAGTTGCGAAAACGGGCATTACGCGCCGGGTGGGGGATTATACGGCCTGGCGGGTAAAGCGCAAGGATCGTAAAGGATCTTTGTTAGATCAATTCCATCCAAAACCGGCATAGCTCATTAATTTTTCCAATATGCGGGCGAAATCGTGCCGCACTCTCGCCAGGATCGATTACACTTAACCGGTTTCGATCCTCCTGTGGATAAATCGGGAAGAATCTGTTGAGAAACACAAGATCTCTTTCTCAGTTTAGGCTATGATCCCCGGTCCCGATCGCGATCCACGGATCCGTCCCGGGTAAAACCGCAAATAGCGGTTCGCACGTCACCCCTTTTGCGCAGGGGCTTTTTCGGCTAATGCAGGGTCTTGCGACGTGTGCCAACAATCACGATTGTTTCAGTTTTTCTTTTATATCGATTTTATGTTCGAGTGGAGTCCGCCGTGTCACTTTCGCTTTGGCAGCAGTGTCTTGCCCGATTGCAGGATGAGTTACCAGCCACAGAATTCAGCATGTGGATCCGCCCATTGCAGGCGGAACTGAGCGATAACACGCTGGCACTGTATGCGCCAAACCGTTTTGTGCTCGATTGGGTAAGGGACAAATACCTTAATAATATCAATGGGCTCCTCAATGACTTTTGTGGCGCGGACGCCCCACAACTGCGCTTTGAAGTGGGCGCGAAGCCTGCGGCGCCGTCCCAACAGGGGGCGGTCAATGTCGCCACGGCGATCCCGGCCGCTCAGGTGCAAACCGCGCGCGTCGCGCCGGCTGTCGCCCGTCAGGGCTGGGATAACGTTCCGGCGCCGGCAGAGCCCACCTACCGTTCCAACGTCAACGTCAAACATACGTTTGATAACTTCGTCGAAGGTAAATCTAACCAGCTGGCACGCGCGGCGGCGCGTCAGGTGGCCGATAACCCGGGCGGCGCGTATAACCCGCTGTTCCTTTATGGCGGCACCGGTCTGGGTAAAACCCACCTGTTGCACGCCGTCGGCAACGGCATTGTGGCGCGTAAGCCAAATGCCAAAGTGGTCTATATGCACTCCGAGCGTTTCGTGCAGGACATGGTTAAAGCCCTGCAAAACAATGCCATTGAAGAATTTAAACGCTATTACCGCTCCGTTGACGCCCTGCTGATCGATGATATTCAGTTCTTCGCCAATAAAGAGCGTTCGCAGGAAGAGTTCTTCCACACCTTCAACGCCCTGCTGGAAGGTAATCAGCAGATCATCCTCACTTCGGATCGTTATCCAAAAGAGATCAACGGCGTAGAGGATCGTCTGAAATCGCGCTTTGGCTGGGGCCTGACGGTGGCGATCGAGCCGCCTGAACTGGAAACCCGCGTTGCGATCCTGATGAAAAAAGCCGATGAGAACGACATCCGTCTGCCGGGCGAAGTCGCGTTCTTTATCGCTAAGCGTCTGCGTTCGAATGTGCGTGAGCTGGAAGGGGCGCTGAACCGCGTCATTGCTAACGCCAATTTTACCGGCCGGGCGATTACCATTGATTTCGTGCGCGAAGCGCTGCGTGATTTACTGGCGCTGCAGGAAAAATTAGTCACCATCGACAATATTCAAAAGACGGTGGCGGAGTATTACAAGATTAAGGTAGCGGACCTGCTGTCCAAACGCCGCTCCCGTTCGGTGGCGCGCCCACGCCAGATGGCGATGGCGCTGGCCAAAGAGCTGACCAATCACAGCCTGCCGGAAATCGGCGATGCGTTTGGCGGTCGCGACCATACCACCGTGCTGCACGCCTGCCGTAAGATTGAGCAGTTGCGTGAAGAAAGCCACGACATTAAAGAAGATTTTTCCAATTTAATCAGAACATTATCCTCGTGACGCTATGAAATTTACCGTAGAACGTGAACATTTATTAAAACCGCTGCAACAGGTGAGCGGTCCGTTAGGTGGTCGTCCGACGCTGCCAATTCTCGGTAACCTGCTGCTTCAGGTCGCGGACGGCACGCTGTCGCTAACCGGTACCGATCTGGAAATGGAAATGGTCGCGCGCGTGTCGCTGATTCAGCCGCACGAAGCGGGCGCCACCACCGTTCCGGCGCGTAAATTCTTTGATATCTGCCGCGGCCTGCCTGAAGGCGCGGAGATCGCCGTGCAGCTTGAAGGCGACCGTATGCTGGTGCGCTCCGGCCGCAGTCGCTTCTCGCTGTCGACCCTGCCTGCCGCCGATTTCCCGAATCTCGACGACTGGCAGAGCGAAGTGGAATTTACCCTGCCGCAGGCGACGATGAAGCGCCTGATTGAAGCCACCCAGTTTTCGATGGCCCACCAGGACGTTCGTTACTACTTAAATGGCATGCTGTTTGAAACCGAAGGTAGCGAACTGCGCACCGTCGCCACCGACGGCCACCGTCTGGCGGTCTGCTCAATGCCGCTGGAAGAGTCGCTGCCAAACCATTCGGTGATCGTGCCGCGTAAAGGGGTGATTGAGCTGATGCGTATGCTCGACGGCGGCGATACGCCGCTGCGCGTGCAGATCGGCAGCAACAATATCCGCGCTCACGTCGGCGATTTTATCTTCACCTCGAAGCTGGTTGATGGTCGTTTCCCGGACTATCGCCGCGTATTGCCGAAAAACCCGGATAAACACCTTGATGCCGGCTGTGACATTCTCAAGCAGGCTTTCGCCCGCGCGGCAATCCTCTCGAATGAGAAATTCCGCGGCGTGCGGCTGTACGTCAGCGAGAACCAGCTGAAAATCACCGCTAACAACCCGGAGCAGGAAGAGGCGGAAGAGATCCTTGACGTGACCTACGCCGGAACGGAGATGGAGATTGGCTTCAACGTTAGCTATGTGCTGGATGTGCTTAATGCGTTGAAATGCGAGAATGTGCGCATACTGCTGACGGATTCCGTATCGAGCGTGCAGATTGAGGATGCGGCTTCGCAATCTGCAGCCTACGTTGTAATGCCAATGCGGCTTTAGAAAATATCGGGCTATCTTGCTTGTTATTCTGGTTCCGGGCAGTGCTCGCACAAAATACGAAGTATTTTGGACGTCCTATGGACGGCCCGAAGGGCGAGCGCAGCGAGCAATCCTCACGTACTTTAGTACGCTCCGGTTGCTGCGCGCTGGCCGAAACCAGACTAACTGCGCCGATAACGCCCTGGTTATGAGCTGATATGTCGCTATCCCGACTCCTTATCAAAGATTTTCGCAATATTGAAAATGCGGATCTCGCTTTATCCCCCAGCTTTAACTTCCTGGTTGGCGCAAACGGCAGCGGCAAAACCAGCGTGCTGGAAGCTATCTATACGCTCGGACATGGCCGGGCGTTTCGCAGTTTGCAAATTGGCCGGGTAATTCGTCACGAGCAGGATTCGTTTGTTCTGCACGGGCGTTTACAGGGCGAAGAGCGGGAAACCGCCATTGGCCTGACTAAAGACAAACAGGGCGACAGCAAGGTGCGTATCGACGGCACCGATGGCCACAAGGTGGCGGAACTGGCGCACCTGATGCCGATGCAGCTGATCACGCCGGAGGGGTTTACTTTACTCAACGGCGGCCCCAAATACAGAAGAGCGTTCATTGATTGGGGATGCTTTCATAACGAAGCCGGATTCTTCACCGCCTGGAGCAACCTGAAGCGCCTGTTGAAACAGCGCAACGCCGCGCTACGCCAGGTGAGCCGCTATGCGCAACTGCGGCCGTGGGATCTGGAATTAATCCCGCTGGCGGAACAAATCAGCCGCTGGCGTGCCGAATACAGCGCCGCTATTGTCGAAGACATGGCGGATACCTGTCAGCAATTTTTACCGGAATTCACCCTCACCTTCTCTTTCCAGCGCGGCTGGGAAAAGGAAACGGACTACGCCGAGGTGCTGGAGCGGAATTTCGAACGCGACAGAATGTTAACCTATACCGCCCACGGCCCGCATAAAGCGGATTTTCGCATTCGCGCCGATGGGGCGCCGGTGGAAGACACCTTGTCGCGCGGGCAGCTTAAGCTGCTGATGTGCGCCCTACGACTGGCGCAGGGCGAGTTCCTGACCCGCGAAGGCGGGCGGCGCTGCCTGTACCTGATAGATGATTTTGCCTCGGAGCTTGACGATGCCCGGCGCGGGCTGCTTGCCAGCCGCTTAAAAGCCACGCAATCACAGGTTTTCGTCAGCGCAATCAGCGCTGAACACGTAATGGACATGTCGGACAAAAATTCGAAGATGTTCACCGTGGAAAAGGGTAAAATAACGGATTAACCCAAGATTAAATGAGCGAGAAACGTTGATGTCGAATTCTTATGACTCCTCCAGTATCAAAGTCCTGAAAGGGCTGGATGCGGTGCGTAAGCGCCCGGGTATGTATATCGGCGACACGGATGACGGCACCGGTCTGCACCACATGGTATTCGAGGTTGTGGATAACGCTATCGACGAAGCGCTCGCAGGTTACTGTAAAGACATCGTTGTTACTATCCACAGCGATAACTCCGTCTCCGTACAGGATGATGGCCGCGGCATCCCAACCGGCATTCACCCGGAAGAGGGCGTCTCCGCGGCGGAAGTTATCATGACCGTCCTGCACGCCGGCGGTAAATTCGATGATAACTCCTATAAAGTGTCCGGCGGTCTGCACGGTGTAGGCGTCTCGGTGGTCAACGCCCTGTCGCAGAAGCTGGAGCTGGTTATCCAACGCGATAACAAAGTCCACAAACAAATTTATGAGCACGGCGTGCCGCAGGCACCGCTGGCGGTGACCGGCGAAACCGAGAGCACCGGCACCATGGTGCGTTTCTGGCCAAGCCTGGAAACCTTCACCAACGTCACTGAATTCGAATACGAAATCCTGGCGAAACGTCTGCGCGAGCTGTCGTTCCTGAACTCCGGGGTCTCTATCCGCCTGCGCGATAAGCGCGACGGCAAAGAAGACCATTTCCACTATGAAGGCGGCATCAAGGCGTTTGTTGAGTATCTCAACAAGAACAAAACGCCGATCCACCCGAATATCTTCTATTTCTCCACCGAAAAAGACGGTATCGGCGTTGAAGTGGCGCTGCAGTGGAACGATGGTTTCCAGGAAAACATCTACTGCTTTACCAACAACATTCCTCAGCGCGACGGCGGTACTCACCTGGCGGGCTTCCGTGCGGCGATGACGCGTACCCTGAACGCCTACATGGATAAAGAAGGTTACAGCAAAAAAGCGAAAGTCAGCGCCACTGGCGACGATGCGCGTGAAGGCCTGATTGCTGTGGTTTCCGTGAAGGTGCCGGATCCGAAGTTCTCCTCACAGACCAAAGACAAGCTGGTCTCCTCCGAGGTGAAATCGGCGGTTGAACAGCAGATGAACGAACTGCTGAGCGAATACCTGCTGGAAAACCCGTCCGATGCGAAAATCGTGGTCGGCAAAATTATCGATGCCGCGCGTGCGCGTGAAGCCGCGCGTCGTGCCCGTGAAATGACCCGTCGTAAAGGCGCGCTTGACCTGGCAGGCCTGCCGGGCAAACTGGCGGATTGCCAGGAACGCGACCCGGCGCTGTCTGAACTGTACCTTGTGGAAGGGGACTCCGCGGGCGGCTCTGCGAAACAGGGTCGTAACCGTAAGAACCAGGCTATCCTGCCGCTGAAGGGTAAAATCCTTAACGTTGAGAAAGCCCGCTTCGATAAAATGCTCTCTTCTCAGGAAGTGGCCACGCTTATCACCGCGCTGGGCTGCGGCATCGGCCGCGATGAGTACAACCCGGATAAACTGCGTTATCACAGCATCATCATCATGACCGATGCGGACGTCGACGGCTCGCACATTCGAACCTTGCTGTTGACCTTCTTCTATCGTCAGATGCCGGAAATCGTTGAACGCGGCCACGTTTATATTGCTCAGCCGCCGCTGTACAAAGTGAAGAAAGGCAAGCAGGAACAGTACATTAAAGACGACGAAGCGATGGATCAGTACCAGATCTCCATCGCGCTCGACGGCGCGACCCTGCACACCAACGCCAGCGCACCGGCCTTAGCCGGCGAGCCGCTGGAAAAACTGGTGGCCGAGTACAACGCGACGCAGAAAATGATTGGCCGCATGGAGCGCCGTTTCCCGAAAGCGATGCTGAAAGAGCTTATCTATCAGCCGACGCTGGCCGAAGCCGATCTGAGCAACGAGCAGACCGTCACCCGCTGGGTTAATCAGCTGATTAGCGAGCTGAACGAAAAAGAGCAGCACGGCAGCCAGTGGAAGTTTGATATTCGTGAAAACAGCGAGCTGCAGCAGTTCGAGCCCATCGTGCGCGTGCGTACCCACGGCGTCGATACCGACTACCCGTTGGATAACGAGTTCATCACCGGCGCGGAATATCGCCGCATCTGCACCCTCGGCGAGAAGCTGCGCGGGCTTATCGAAGACGACGCGTTCATCGAACGCGGCGAGCGCCGCCAGCCGGTAGCCAGCTTCGAACAGGCGCTCGACTGGCTGGTTAAAGAGTCGCGTCGCGGCCTCTCTATCCAGCGTTATAAAGGTCTGGGCGAGATGAACCCGGATCAGCTGTGGGAAACCACCATGGATCCGGATAGCCGCCGCATGCTGCGCGTCACCGTGAAGGATGCGATTGCCGCCGACCAGCTGTTCACCACCCTGATGGGCGATGCCGTTGAACCACGTCGCGCCTTTATCGAAGAGAACGCCCTGAAAGCGGCGAACATAGATATCTAAACCGTAAGCTCTCCCGGTAAGCCACATTACCGGGATGACAAAATACCCAGGCCCGGTAAGCGTTAGCTTCACCGGGCTTTTCTTTGTCGGTAAAAGAGGAATCCTCCCACGCAATCCATCCTCGTTTTCTCCCGTTGCGAGAGCTGTTTTTTGAGCGGAATCGCGTTAGCATGAGTGAAGACTCATCTTACCCGGGGATCCCATGGCTATTAAACTGATTGCAATTGATATGGACGGCACGCTGTTGCTGCCGGACCATACCATTTCTCCGGCGGTGAAAACCGCCATCGCGGCAGCGCGCGCCCGCGGCGTTAACGTGGTGCTGACGACTGGCCGCCCTTACGCGGGTGTTCATAGCTACCTGAAAGAGTTGCACATGGAACAGCCGGGCGACTACTGCATCACCTATAACGGTGCGCTGGTTCAGAAAGCCAGCGACGGCAGCACCGTGGCACAAACGGCGTTAAGCTACGATGATTATCGCTTCCTTGAGCAACTCTCTCGCGACGTCGGCTCGCATTTCCACGCGCTCGATCGTAATACGCTTTATACCGCGAACCGCGATATCAGCTACTACACGGTGCATGAATCCTACGTGGCGACCATTCCGCTGGTATTCTGCGAAGCAGAAAAGATGGACCGTAATATTCAGCTGTTGAAGGTGATGATGATTGATGAGCCTGCCGTCCTCGATCGGGCCATCGCCCGTATTCCGGCGGAAGTGAAAGAGAAGTATACCGTGCTGAAAAGTGCGCCGTACTTCCTCGAAATCCTCGATAAACGCGTCAATAAAGGCACCGGCGTGAAGTCGCTGGCCGATACGCTGGGTATTAAGCCGGAAGAAATTATGGCTATTGGCGATCAGGAAAATGATATTGCGATGATTGAATTTGCCGGCGTCGGCGTGGCGATGGATAACGCCATCCCGACCGTTAAAGAAGCGGCGAATTTCGTCACCAAATCGAACCTTGAAGATGGCGTCGCCTTCGCCATTGAAAAATACGTTTTAGCCTAAGCGCATTTCGGGCCCGGAATTCTCCGGGCCTCAGACTGCTGACAAAGAAGGAAAAAGCGTGGTTTTTCCTTCTTTGTGGTTATCAGCCGAAAATCAATAAATTGATTTTCCATGTTTTTTGTCTGGTGCAATTTGTAAGTGCAACGGTTGCATGAGGTTTGTCATCAATCTCAGGCCCGGAATTCTCCGGGCCTGTCTTCTCTTTTTTCATGAATAGATGTTAATCCGCATTTAAATCCCTTAATCATCGCAGGGGATTCTATAAGCTACCAGCCCCCTTTTAACAATACGTTAATAACTAACATCATATTCCTATGAATAAAAATCACTTTTTGATGTTGGTTGCGCTGCCTTTTTCCTCTCTTCAGGTCTGCGCGGCCGCAGAACCAACAACTCCACTTGAACCCGTATACGCCTGGCACGGTAGCGAACCGGCGGATCTGCCCGCGCCTGACAATAGCCAGGCCGCGGCGCCGGAGTCGACATCGGTATTGCCTTTTTTAGGCGATGAAGCCCGAAAGCGCGGCTACGTTCTGCCACTACCTTTTGGTGTCGGCGTTAACTATATGAATATGCGGCAGAATATTAATGTCGATAGCATTAATTTTACCGGTTTATCGTTAGGTAATTTTTCACTGGATAACGCCTTCCAGATTGGCGTCGGTAATACGCGGGAAAGCAGCAAAACCGAGACGCTTAAGCTGGATGCCTGGCTGCTGCCGTTTATGAACGTCTATGGCCTGGTTGGACACACTAAAGGCCATTCTATCTCGCAAATCGCCGTTGGCCTGAAAGGGCTGAATGGCAAAGTGATGCCTATGCCAGGTATGCAGAATCTTGATTTTCGCCTTGATTTTAAAGGCACTACCTACGGCGTCGGTACCACGCTGGTGGGCGGCGTCGGCAACTGGTTCACGGTATTAGATGCCAACTATACGCAGACGCGTTTTGATATCCTCGACGGCAGCATTGATGCTTTTACCTTTTCGCCGCGTTTGGGCTATCGTTTCAATACGCCGTCGGTAGATGCGCTGCATCTGCCGAACGGGAAGCTGAATGTCTGGGTAGGCAGTATGTATCAGGATGTGCAGCAGGAATTTAAGGGCAGCCTGAACGATCTGTCGATGCCGTCGACGATGCTGCAAAACATGGTCAATCTGGCCAACAAGAACGGCAATGGCCGCTTTGATGTGAAACAGCATCTGCAGTCGCCGTGGAACGTGCTGGTGGGCGCGCAGTATGAGATGACCCGGAACTTTAATATCACTACGGAGTTTGGTTTTGCCGAACGTAATAGCTTCTTTATCGCCGGCGAGTATCGCTTTTGAGCCGACCGTTTAGCCCTATCCTGTTGTTGCTAACCTGCCTTGTTATTGGGCAGGTGCAGGCACAGGCGCTCAGCCGCGAGGAAATCGACGGCTGGTTACAGAACCTTGGCGCCAGCGATAAGTTCGACGCCAGTAAAGGCATCGACTGGGGCGTCATGCCTGGGCCATTTTATACGCCGGAGCTGGGGCTTGGATTGGGGACAGCCGTCGTGGGTATGTATCGCCCGGACCCAAGTGATGCCATCAGCCAGAACTCCACGCTGACGCTTAGCGGCTACGTCAGCTCCACCGGCGCGTTTGGCCTCAGCGTTAAAAACTATGCCTTTTTCGACAACGATTTGTGGCGGATATTTGTTGAAGGCTCGATGGCCAACACTCCGACATACTATTGGGGACAAGGTTTTCACGCCGGCGACAAAGACAATGATAAAGAAAAATATACCGCCCAGGTGCTGACCCTGCGCCCGATGGTCTACCGGCAGCTCATCGATAATGTTTACCTCGGGGCGGGGTGGTCACTTGCGGCGCAAAATGCCGATGAGATGGACCATGACGATCTGCCGAAAATAGAAAACACTCCACAGGGGCCGTCGGTATTCAGTTCCGGCGCCAGTATCGATATCAACTGGGACGATCGCGATTTTGTTCCTAACCCACGCAAGGGCCAATACGCCGATTTTCGCTATACCCACTATGCGCCGGGACTCGGCAGCGACACGCGATTTGATGAATTTCGCCTGCACTATAGCCGCTATCAGGCCCTGAGTGATAAAAGTGTGCTGGCCTGGGAAGCGGATGGCACCTTCACCCAGGGCGATGTGCCGTGGAGCATGATGCCGCTACTCGGCAGTGATGAACGTATGCGCGGCTACTACCAGGGGCGCTACCGCGATAAAAACGTGGTCAGCTCTCAGCTGGAATACCGTCGTCAGTTGACCTGGCGACACGGCGTTGTTGCCTGGGTCGGCGCGGGCACTATGGGGTCATCCATTGATTCACTGAATGATGGGCGCTGGCTACCTTCGGCGGGCGTCGGCTACCGCTTTGAATTCAAACCTCGCGTTAATATTCGCCTCGACTACGGTATCGGTAAGGGCAGCAGCGGCTTTTACTTCCAGGTCGGCGAAGCGTTCTAACTCTTATTTACTCTCCTTCCCTGCTTTGACGGCGCCATCTGGCGTGGCCACAGGCATTTTTATTTTTATGGATTGTTCTTTTTGTGATCTAAATTGTAGTACAACATAATCATGTTGTACTACATTGAGCTCATGGCGACGATGCTTGACATCACGCTAGTAGTACAAAAGTGAGGCGAAATTCAGCAGCGACGGTAAAGTAGAGCAGTACACATAGAGCATAAGGACTCTCCATGACTCTCAATAAGACCGATCGCATCGTGATCACGCTGGGCAAACAGATTGTCAGCGGTAAGTACGTACCGGGTTCAGCGCTACCGGCCGAAGCGGAACTGTGTGAAGAGTTTGAAACTTCGCGCAACATCATCCGCGAAGTATTTCGCTCGCTAATGGCGAAGCGGCTGATCGAAATGAAGCGTTACCGCGGTGCGTTTGTCGCTCCCAGAAACCAGTGGAACTACCTCGATACCGAGGTTCTGCAGTGGGTGCTGGAAAATGATTATGACCCGCGTCTTATCAGCGCGATGAGTGAAGTGCGCAATCTGGTGGAGCCCGCCATTGCCCGCTGGGCGGCGGAACGCGCCACCTCGAGCGATCTGGCGGAAATCGAGTCGGCGCTCAATGACATGATCGCCAACAACCAAAACCGGGATGCCTTTAACGAGGCCGATATTCGTTACCACGAAGCGGTGCTGCAGTCAGTACATAACCCGGTTTTGCAGCAGCTTAGCGTGGCGATAAGTTCGCTGCAGCGGGCGGTATTTGAACGGACCTGGATGGGCGATGAAGGCAACATGCCGAAAACCCTCCAGGAACATAAAGCGCTATTTGACGCCATTCGGCATCAGGATAGCGACGCGGCGGAGCAGGCGGCGTTGACGATGATCGCCAGCTCGACACGAAGGCTAAAGGAAATCACATGACGGCTCGCTACATCGCAATAGATTGGGGATCGACGAATTTACGTGCCTGGCTTTATCAGGGCGAAGAGTGCCTGGAAAGCAGGCACTCTGAAGCAGGCGTAACGCGCCTGAATGGTCGCTCTCCCGCTGCGGTGTTAGCGGAAATCACCCAACATTGGCGCGATGGCGCCACACCGGTGGTGATGGCAGGGATGGTCGGCAGCAACGTGGGCTGGAAAATCGCCCCCTATTTGCCGCTTCCTGCCGCTTTCTCGGATATTGGCCAGCAGTTAACTGCCGTTGGCGACAATATCTGGATAATTCCCGGCCTTTGCGTTTCCCGTGACGATAACCATAACGTCATGCGTGGGGAAGAAACGCAACTGCTGGGCGCACGCGCCTTAGCCCCTTCATCTGTCTACGTGATGCCGGGAACCCACTGCAAATGGGTACTGGCCGATCGCCTGCAAATTCACGATTTTCGTACCGTTTTGACCGGTGAGTTGCATCATCTGTTGCTTCAGCACTCGCTGGTGGGCGCCGGCTTACCGCCGCAGGAAGCGTCCGCTGCCGCATTCGCGGCCGGTCTGCAGCGCGGTATCAACAACCCCGCCGTCCTGCCGCAGCTGTTTGAAGTGCGCGCTTCGCACGTGCTGGGCGCGCTGCCTCGCGAGCAGGTTAGCGAATTTCTTTCCGGCCTGCTGATTGGCGCTGAAGTTGCCACCCTCAGCGACACATTCGCCGGACAGCAGGCGATCGGCCTCGTCGCCGGGTCATCGTTAACGTCCCGCTATCAGCAGGCATTTCGCGCCATTGGCCGTGAAGTCACCGCAGTTGCGGGCGATACGGCATTTCAGACAGGAATAAGGAGCATCGCTTATGCAGTGGCAAACTAACCTTCCGCTTATCGCTATCCTGCGCGGCATTACGCCAGACGAGGCGCTGGCTCACGTTGGCGCCGTTATCGACGCCGGTTTCGACGCGGTCGAAATCCCGCTGAACTCGCCGCAGTGGGAGAAAAGTATTCCGAAGGTCGTCGATGCTTACGGCGAGCAGGCGCTTATCGGCGCGGGCACCGTGCTGCAACCGGAGCAGGTCGACAGGCTGGCGGCCATGGGCTGTCGGCTGATTGTGACGCCAAACATTCAGCCGGAAGTGATCCGGCGAGCGGTGGGTTACGGTATGACCGTGTGTCCAGGCTGCGCCACCGCCAGCGAAGCCTTTAGCGCGCTCGATGCCGGCGCGCAGGCGCTGAAAATTTTCCCGTCATCGGCTTTTGGCCCGGATTACATCAAAGCGTTGAAAGCCGTGCTGCCGCCGGAGGTTCCGGTCTTTGCCGTTGGCGGCGTGACGCCGGAAAACCTGGCGCAGTGGATTAATGCCGGTTGTGTGGGGGCTGGGCTGGGGAGCGATCTCTATCGCGCCGGCCAGCCGGTTGAACGTACCGCGCAGCAGGCAGCCGTATTCGTAAAAGCGTATCGAGAGGCAGTGAAATGAAAATAACCAATATCACCACGTACCGTTTACCTCCGCGTTGGATGTTCCTGAAGATTGAAACCGATGAAGGCATTGTCGGCTGGGGCGAACCGGTGATTGAAGGGCGTGCCCGTACGGTGGAGGCGGCCGTTCATGAATTTGGCGACTACCTGATTGGCCAGGATCCGGCGCGGATTAACGACCTGTGGCAGGTGATGTACCGCGGCGGCTTTTATCGCGGCGGCCCGATTATGATGAGCGCCATCGCCGGTATTGACCAGGCGCTATGGGATATTAAAGGTAAGGTTCTGAATGCCCCGGTCTGGCAACTGATGGGGGGGCTGGTGCGTGACAAAATTAAAGCCTACAGCTGGGTGGGTGGCGACCGCCCCGCCGAAGTAATTGACGGGATTAAGAAGCTGCGTGGCATTGGTTTCGACACCTTTAAATTAAACGGTTGCGAAGAAATGGGGCTCATCGATAATTCCCGCGCGGTTGATGCGGCGGTGAATACCGTGGCGCAAATCCGCGAAGCGTTTGGCAATGAAATTGAGTTTGGTCTCGATTTTCATGGCCGCGTGAGCGCGCCGATGGCTAAGGTATTAATTAAAGAGCTGGAGCCATATCGCCCATTATTTATTGAGGAACCGGTATTAGCCGAGCAGGCGGAATATTATCCGCGGCTGGCGGCGCAAACGCATATTCCAATTGCCGCCGGCGAACGTATGTTCTCGCGCTTTGAATTTAAAAGGGTACTGGAAGCGGGCGGGGTGGCTATTTTACAGCCCGATTTGTCGCACGCAGGCGGTATTACCGAATGCTATAAAATTGCCGGAATGGCGGAAGCCTATGACGTTGGGCTGGCGCCGCACTGCCCGCTGGGGCCGATCGCGCTGGCCGCTTGTTTGCACGTCGATTTCGTTTCACATAATGCGGTCTTCCAGGAACAGAGCATGGGGATCCACTACAACAAAGGCGCAGAATTGCTTGATTTTGTGAAAAATAAAGAAGATTTCAATATGGAAGGCGGCTTCTTTAAACCTCTGATGAAGCCGGGGCTGGGCGTGGAAATTGATGAGGCCCGCGTGATTGAGTTAAGTAAAAATGCGCCGGACTGGCGAAATCCGTTGTGGCGGTATGAGGATGGCTCTGTCGCCGAATGGTAAATGCGCGTCATACTTCGCACTGGTGATGCGTTGGCTGCATTTTCTTACCCTGGTCACATACTATTGTATGCTCCCAGGGATGCGAAAATTTGCCGCCTTTCCCCAGCACGAATTATTTAGCGCATCGCAACGTAGTTATTAATAAAAAACATAAACACCCTCTGTAAATTACCGGGCATGGTGAGCGGCTTCGCTATGCCCAAAATCTGGAGACAGATTGCGATGGATATTTCAGTTACCGCTGTAAAACCCGGGCGTCGCCGTTATCTGACGCTCATCATGATCTTTATTACCGTGGTTATTTGTTATGTTGACCGCGCCAACCTCGCCGTCGCCTCGGCGCATATTCAGGAGGAGTTTGGTATTAGCAAAGCGGAAATGGGCTACGTATTCTCCGCCTTTGCCTGGCTGTATACCCTCTGCCAGATCCCTGGCGGTTGGTTCCTTGACCGCGTGGGATCCAGGCTTACCTACTTTATCGCTATATTTGGCTGGTCCGTGGCGACGTTGCTACAAGGCTTCGCCACCGGCTTGATGTCGCTGATTGGATTACGCGCCATTACCGGCATCTTTGAAGCGCCAGCCTTCCCGACCAACAACCGCATGGTGACCAGCTGGTTCCCGGAACACGAACGCGCCTCCGCCGTTGGGTTTTATACCTCGGGACAATTTGTGGGCCTGGCCTTCTTCACGCCGCTACTGATCTGGATCCAGGAGCTATTAAGCTGGCACTGGGTATTTATCGTTACCGGCGGTATCGGCATTATCTGGTCGTTAATCTGGTTTAAGGTTTATCAACCGCCGCGCCTGACTAAAAGCATCAGCAAAGCCGAGCTCGACTATATCCGCGACGGCGGCGGCCTGGTGGATGGCGATGCGCCGGTGAAGAAAGAGGCGCGTCAACCATTATCCAGAGCGGACTGGAAGCTGGTCTTTCACCGTAAGCTGGTTGGCGTTTACCTTGGGCAGTTCGCGGTTACCTCGACGCTGTGGTTCTTCCTGACCTGGTTCCCGAACTACCTAACCCAGGAAAAAGGCATCACCGCGCTGAAGGCCGGTTTTATGACCACGGTGCCCTTCCTCGCCGCGTTTTTTGGCGTCCTGCTCTCCGGCTGGCTGGCGGATAAGCTGGTGAAAAAAGGTTACTCGCTGGGCGTAGCGCGCAAAACGCCGATTATCTGCGGGCTGCTGATCTCCACCTGCATCATGGGGGCGAACTATACCAACGACCCCGTCTGGATCATGGCGCTGATGGCGCTGGCATTCTTCGGCAACGGCTTTGCGTCTATCACCTGGTCGCTGGTCTCCTCCCTGGCGCCGATGCGCCTGATCGGCCTGACCGGTGGGGTGTTTAACTTTGTTGGCGGACTGGGTGGTATCACCGTACCGCTGGTGATTGGTTATCTGGCGCAGGATTATGGCTTTGGTCCGGCACTGGTTTATATCTCCGTGGTGGCGCTGATCGGCGCGCTGTCTTATATCCTGCTGGTCGGCGATGTGAAACGTGTAGGCTAAATTTTGGCGATACGCTACCCTGATGCGTAAGTCTCGCATCAGGGTATCGTCATGAAACAAGTCACTTTTGCTCCCCGTCACCATCAGCTTACTAATATCAATACCTGGACCCCGGACAGCCAGTGGCTGGTTTTCGACGTGCGCCCGTCGGGGGCCTCTTTCACCGGCGAGACCATTGAGCGGGTGAATATACATAGCGGCGCCGTTGAGACGCTCTATCGCGCCGCTGACGGCGCCTGCGTTGGCGTGGTTACCGTACACCCGACGCAAGATAAATACGTTTTTATTCACGGCCCGGAACACCCGGATGCCAACTGGCATTACGATTTTCATCACCGTCGCGGGGTGGTGAACTGGCAGGGTGAAACCCGCAATCTGGATGCGCTGGATATTACCGCGCCTTATACCCCCGGCGCGCTGCGCGGCGGCAGCCATGTTCATGTCTTCAGCCCTGACGGCCAGTTCGTTAGCTTCACCTATAACGACCACGTACTGCACGAGTACGATCCGGCGCTGGATCTGCGCAACGTCGGCGTGGCCGCGCCCTATGGCCCTGTGAGCCCGCAGGGCACGCATCCCCGTGAATATGCCGGCAGCCACTGGTGCGTGCTGGTGAGCCGTACCACGGCGAACCCATTGCCGGGCAGCGATGAGATCAATCGCGCCTATGAAGAGGGATGGGTGGGTAATCATGCCCTGGCGTTTATTGGCGATACGCTGGCGGAAAACGGCGACAAAGTGCCTGAACTGTTTATGGTGACGCTGCCGCGGAATGAGGCGGGCTGGAAGCGGCAGGGCGATATGCCGCTGGCCGGTACCGCAACGACGATGCCCACGCCGCCGGCAGGCATCAGCCAGCGCCGTTTGACCTTTACCCACCAGCGCCGCTATCCGGGGCTGGTGAATGTACCGCGTCATTGGGTACGCGCCAATCCGCAGGCCACCGAGATCGCCTTTCTGATGCGTGATGACGCAGGCGTTGTACAGCTGTGGCTTATCCCGCCAGAGGGTGGTGAGCCGCGACAGCTGACACATACGGCAACGGGCATCCAGTCAGCATTTAACTGGCATCCGTCGGGCGCGTGGCTGGGATGTGTGGTGGAAAACAAAATCGCGCTCTGCGATGCCCGCAGCGGCGCGGTAAGTTATTTGACGACCGATCGCGAAAATCCGCCGTCCGCGGATGCCGTCGTATTTTCACCGGATGGAAAATACCTGGCGTGGATGGAAGACGTCGACGGTTATCGTCAGTTGTGGATAACCGAAACGCAGCGCTAGCTTAGCGCGAAGGCATTGGCGCTGGCGGGATGACGGAGTTGGTCGCCAGCGTCTCCTGCTCGCTTTTCTCGACGCGCGATTTTACCGAGCTGTCGGTGCGGAACATATCCCACGGCAGCAGTAGCGTATCCATGACCGCGGTGAACGGCATATCAAGGGCCACCAGCGATTTTACGCCCCAGTTGGTGTCGTCGTCGCCCAGCGTATGGGCGCTGGAGCGCGTGCCTGGGTAGGTTCCTTCCTTGCCGCCGGTATGCGACATCACGCTGGAGCAACCGCCCACACTAATCATCCCGCTGAACAGGACCAGCTTTAACAATCCGCTTTTCATCACTCTTCCGTCATTTTATCGGGGTTACTTCGGTTATAACGAGCCGTCCCGTGAATGCCTAGCGTTATTGCACTGCACTGTGGCGAGTATCGCACTTTGCCTTTTGTGCTTTGCAACCAGTCTAAGCATTCGCCAGCAAACTGCAAAAAAATTTGGCCGAAAAGGGCTTGAAAAGCATCGGGGCACACCCATTTTAGTAGTGTCACCCAATGAGGATACGCCTGAGGGGTATTCCGGGTCATAACGGCTTGTCCATGATGGAAAGCCATTGAATTCTCGCTGATTTCAGGAGCTATTTACTATGCGTAATTTCGATCTCTCCCCGCTTTATCGTTCTGCTATTGGTTTCGACCGTCTGTTCAACCTGTTAGAAAATAATCAAAGCCAGGGCAACGGCGGCTACCCTCCGTATAACGTTGAATTAGTAGATGAAAACAATTACCGCATCGCGATTGCCGTCGCCGGTTTTGCGGAAAGCGAATTAGAGATAACCGCGCAAGACAATCTTCTGGTGGTGAAAGGCTCCCATGCCGCCGAGCAGAAAGAGCGCACCTACCTGTACCAGGGTATCGCGGAGCGCAACTTCGAGCGTAAATTCCAGCTCGCCGACAACATTCATATTCGCGGCGCGAACCTGGTCAACGGCCTGCTGTATATCGATCTGGAACGTGTGATTCCGGAAGCGAACAAACCGCGCCGTATCGAAATTAACTAATCGTCCTCTTCAGGCCGCGCGGCGGCCTGAATATATAACTTGCTCGCCGTCAGGGAGCAAATGCGAATTCGCTGAATTCGCAGGTACTTACTCGCTTCTCAGAAGGAGAAAACACTATGCGTAACTACGATTTATCCCCACTGCTGCGTCAATGGATCGGTTTTGACAAACTGGCTAACGCTCTACAAACCGCCGGTGAAAGCCAAACCTTCCCGCCCTATAACATCGAAAAAAGCGACGATAACCATTACCGTATTACCCTCGCGGTAGCCGGGTTCCGTCAGGAAGATTTGGATATTCAGCTGGAAGGTACGCGTCTGACCGTTAAAGGCACGCCGCAGGCCGCTGAAAAAGAGACTAAATGGTTGCACCAGGGGCTGGTGAATCAGGCCTTCAGCCTGAGTTTCACTCTTGCCGACAATATGGAAGTCTCCGGCGCCACCTTTACCAATGGCTTGTTACATATCGACTTAACCCGCCACGAGCCGGAAGTCGTCGCCCCGCAGCGTATCGCCATTAGCGAGCGCCCGGCGCTGAATAGTTAATTAAGCAATATCGCTTTCAAGCCCCGATAACTCGGGGCTTTTTTGTGCGCGAAAGCGCATTAAATCACCTTGCTGCAAAAGATGTTTCAGTTTAAAAAGTGAATGCTTGCCATATAGGCTTATTAAAACAATGGATATGTTATGAATGAACGGCAGTCACTTGAAGTGAGGGGAGCGGCCACCCGTTTCAGTGATGCTGTTAACAGCTATTATGATAAATGAAGCAGGGAGCGATATGTACTACCGGAATAAAGTTCAGGGATATTTTAAAAATAATAGAATCTTAGCTTTGAAATTTGATAGGGCTCTGTCCAGTGTCAGGGTGGGGGTGTCAAATCAGATTGAAATGATAGGTTCAGGAGCTAAAAGAGCGTTGTATTATTCCTCATGCTTTACCAGTGAATATCAGGATGTCTGCAAGCAACAAAAGCAAGAGGATATAAGATTTACAATAGGTCTTGGTCGTGTTATTGAAGGGGATAGTGTGGTTTTTGAAATGGTTAAGGTTTATTTTGATGAGATTTTTAAGTCCAAAACGACACAGCAATTAGAAAAAATAAAAAAAATCCTCATGACTGTAAATATTCACATAGCAGCAAGCACCTTGACACAACAGGGCTTTTCTCTGGGGGTGGCATCGGCTGTCGCAGTAAGTACAAATGTAAGCTTTAGCATGAGTGCATTAACCGGTCGGGCTGCTGGTATAGCTGTTGGGATTGCTGGAGTATATGGCATTGTACAAAAAGCTGCTGAGAGTGCTAATCAACTGCGCTCGCTTCATCCATGGTATTATTTTGCATTATATTCAAAGGGGCTGGAAATGATGTATTTTCTTGTCTCATCTATATTTGAAAGGGCCGGTGCATTTAGAGTGCATCAAATCTCTGATGATGATATTGCTGATATTATTAAACGAATGATTAGGTAGATGATATGGGGTTTGTTAAGTCACTTTTGAAACGATTTTTTAAAACGTTAATATCAGCTTATGTTCCAGCTTTGTTGATTGTTATATTCGCCGTTGTGTTTTTCAGATTTTTCCCTGAAGGTCCTGTTTGGCCTGTGGGGGTATTTGTTATTTTTATTATTTATGTCTTTGCCCGCTATGTTAAGTAGGATGTATTTTAATGATGAGGAGCTTCAATAACGATCGATTCAAAATCCGCAGGCCCCTCGGGTCTTCTACGCAAAGCGCACCTTGCAGCGGCGTCCCTACCGCACCTGTCGAGTAAAAAGTGCTGCAAAAAAGAAAGATGCTCCCGAGTAGCGGAGCTACTCCGCAATTATTGTGCGCCATGCGGCATACAACCCACCCGGCAGCAGTCATAATCCCTGTTAATAATAATGTTATTCACAGGGAAAATAGTATGAGTGATATAGCATTGACCGTCAGCGTGTTGGCGCTGGTTGCGGTAGTGGGATTGTGGATCGGCAATGTCAAAATCCGCGGCGTCGGTTTTGGCATCGGCGGCGTACTGTTTGGCGGTATTATCGTGGGCCACTTCGTGGATCAGGCAGGGATTACGCTGAGCAGCCCGATGCTGCATTTCATCCAGGAATTTGGCCTTATTCTCTTCGTTTATACCATCGGTATTCAGGTCGGGCCGGGCTTTTTTGCCTCGTTACGCGTCTCCGGACTTAAGCTCAATCTGTTCGCGATCCTTATCGTCGTACTTGGCGGGCTGGTGACTGCGATCCTGCATAAACTGTTCAATATTCCGCTGCCGGTGGTGCTTGGTATCTTCTCCGGTGCGGTCACTAATACCCCAGCGCTTGGCGCCGGACAGCAAATCCTGCGCGATCTTGGCCTGCCGTTTGATGTCGTCGATCAGATGGGGATGAGTTACGCGATGGCCTACCCGTTTGGTATCTGCGGCATTTTGTTGACCATGTGGCTGGTGCGGCTGTTCTTTCGCATCAATGTGGAAAAAGAGGCGCAGCAGTTTGATGAGAGCAGCGGTAACGGGCACGCTCATCTGCACACCATTAACGTGCGGGTGGAGAACCCGAACCTGAATAATATGGCGATTCAGGATGTGCCAATGCTCAACAGCGACAAAATTATCTGCTCGCGGTTGAAGCGCGATGAGCTATTGATGGTGCCGGCGCCGGGTACGCTTATCCAGCATGGCGATCTGCTGCACCTGGTCGGGCGGCCGGAGGATTTACACAATGCGCAGCTGGTGATTGGTAAAGAGGTGGCGACTTCACTCTCAACGCGCGGAACCGATCTCAAAGTGGAACGCGTGGTGGTCACTAACGAGAAGGTGTTAGGGAAGAAAATCCGCGATCTGCACTTTAAACAACGCTATGACGTAGTGATCTCGCGGCTTAATCGCGCCGGGGTGGAGCTGGTGGCCAGCAGCCATGCCAGCCTGCAGTTTGGCGACATTCTTAACTTAGTTGGGCGTCCACAGGCCATTGACGCGGTGGCCAATGAACTCGGCAACGCGCAGCAAAAGCTGCAACAGGTGCAGATGCTACCGGTGTTTATCGGCATTGGTCTCGGGGTGCTGCTGGGGTCTATTCCGCTGTTTATTCCTGGTTTCCCGGCGGCGTTGAAACTAGGGCTGGCCGGTGGGCCGCTGATTATGGCGTTGATTCTCGGGCGTATCGGCAGCATCGGCAAGCTGTACTGGTTTATGCCGCCGAGCGCTAACCTGGCGCTGCGCGAACTCGGTATCGTGCTGTTTCTGGCGGTGGTGGGGCTGAAATCCGGCGGCGATTTTGTCGATACCCTGCTTCACGGCGAGGGGCTAAGTTGGATCGCCTACGGTATTTTCATCACCGCTATCCCGCTACTGACGGTGGGCATACTGGCGCGGATGCTGGCGAAGATGAACTATCTGACCCTCTGCGGCATGCTGGCCGGCTCAATGACCGACCCGCCGGCGCTGGCCTTCGCCAACAATCTTCACGCCACTAGCGGCGCGGCTGCGCTCTCCTACGCCACGGTTTATCCGCTGGTAATGTTCCTGCGGATAATCACCCCTCAGCTACTGGCCGTGCTGTTCTGGGGGCTGAGTTAGTGGGCTCTGTGCCTGGACCCGGCGCAGGTGGTAATCCACCTGATACTCGCTGGCGTTGCGGAACATTACCGAATAGTTAAGAAATTCGCCGCTATCGCTGTAGGAAAGCGAGGTAATGCGCAGCAGCGGCGTCTGCTCCGGCACGTTCATTGAGCGGGCCAACTGTTTATCCGCCAGTACCGGGGTGAGGGTTTCATAGTTGCCGCTGATGGTAATACCGCATTCTTTCTCGATATAGTCGAACTTCGACCCCTCCAGATGACCCAACGACAGATGGCGGAACAGTTTAACCGGCATATAACTGTCCTCCAGCATTAGCGGTTTACCATCGACGTAGCGCACCCGGCGAGAGAAATAGATCCGTTCATCAATTTTAATCCGTAGCTGGCTGGCGATGGCCGGCGGGGCGGGCATCACTTCGAATATCAACACTTTACTCACCACTTCTTTACCCTGCTGGCGCAGAACTTCCGCCAGCCCGGTCAGGTTGCTGGTCTCATGGTGTACATCTTTGCGTGCGACATAGGTACCGGAGCCGTGGCGGCGCACCACTAATCCACTTTCCACCAGCAGGTTAATGGCTTTGCGGATGGTCATGCGCGCCACACTGAACTCCTGCGCCAGTTTTTTCTCGCCCGGTAGCGGGCTACCAATGTTGAAATCGGAAGAGTTGAGCCGTAAACGCAGTTTGTCAGCAATAGATTTGTAGATCACCAGTAGACCTCTATTCGTCATTGATGAATCAGCGATAGTCAGCTGAGGTGAATTTTAAATTCATAAAAAACAATAAAATAAAAACTATCGATGATGTTGATTTCATCACGTCAATTCATCGTGTCTATGTTTTATGCAAAAAGTAGACAACATTGACCGAATTAAAACCATGAATGCGATCACGAATCGCAGCGGCGCAGCATGTTGCCGACGGGGCGAATTCCTATGCTCGAAGCAGGCCGGTAAAGAACAAAAAAAGGCCACTTACCCTACGAGTTGTTACATGAGGATTTTCAAATGCTCAGTCAAATACAACGTTTTGGCGGCGCCATGTTTACCCCGGTTTTGCTGTTCCCATTTGCCGGGATTGTGGTGGGTATCGCCATTATGCTGCGTAATCCGATGTTTGTCGGCGAAGCGCTCACCGCACCCGATAGCCTGTTCGCGCAAATTGTTCACATCATTGAAGAGGGCGGCTGGACCGTCTTTCGTAATATGCCGCTGATTTTCGCCGTCGGCCTGCCGATTGGCCTGGCGAAGCAGGCCCAGGGCCGGGCCTGCCTGGCGGTACTGGTCAGTTTTCTTACCTGGAACTACTTCATCAACGCCATGGGGATGACCTGGGGCCACTTCTTCGGCGTTGATTTCACCCTGGATCCCACGGCGGGAAGCGGCCTGACGATGATTGCCGGGATTAAAACCCTGGATACCAGCATTATCGGAGCCATCGTTATCTCCGGCATCGTCACCGCGCTGCACAATCGTTACTTCGATAAACCGCTGCCGGTGTTCCTCGGTATTTTTCAGGGATCGTCGTTCGTGGTGATAGTTGCTTTTCTCGCGATGATCCCTTGTGCCTGGCTAACGCTGCTCGGCTGGCCGAAGGTACAGATGGGGATTGAGTCGCTGCAGGCTTTCCTGCGCTCAGCCGGCGCGCTCGGGGTGTGGGTTTACATCTTTCTTGAGCGCATTTTGATCCCGACCGGCCTGCATCACTTTGTCTATGGGCCATTTATCTTTGGTCCGGCGGTAGTGGAAGGCGGCATCCAGGTCTACTGGGCGCAGCATCTGCAGGATTTTAGCCAGAGCGTTGAACCGTTGAAAACGCTGTTCCCTGAGGGCGGTTTTGCGCTGCATGGCAATTCGAAAGTCTTTGGTTCGGTGGGTATTGCGCTGGCGCTTTACTTCACCGCCGCGCCGCAAAACCGGGTGAAGGTCGCTGGTTTGCTGATCCCCGCCACCCTGACCGCGGTGCTGGTGGGCATTACCGAGCCACTCGAGTTTACCTTCTTGTTTATCTCACCGCTGCTATTTGCCGTGCATGCGCTGCTGGCGGCCACTATGGCGACGGTGATGTATGTCTGCGGCGTCGTGGGGAACTTCGGCGGCGGCCTGCTCGATCAGTTCCTGCCGCAAAACTGGATCCCGATGTTCCATCACCACGCGTCGATGATGTTTATCCAGATAGGCATCGGCATCTGCTTTACCGGTATCTACTTCGTCATCTTTCGCACCCTGATCCTACGCCTGAATCTGAAAACGCCGGGTCGCGAAGACAGCGAAATCAAACTCTACAGCAAAGCGGATTACCAGACACGCGGCAAAACCAGTGTGGCGGCAGTTGCAGAAAACAAATTAGGTCAGGCCGCCGGCTTCCTGCAGGCACTGGGCGGGGCCGGCAATATTGAAAGCATCAATAACTGCGCCACCCGACTGCGTATCGCGCTGGTGGATATGGCGAAAACGCAAAGCGACGAGGTGTTTAAAGCACTCGGCGCTCACGGCGTGGTCCGCCGCGGCAACGGCATCCAGGTCATTGTTGGCCTGCATGTCCCGCAGGTTCGCGACCAGCTGGAAACCTTAATGAAAGATTCTTTATCGACCGAACACACCACCATGACGGAGGCAGTATCATGAAAAAATTCTCAGTTGTTATCGCAGGCGGCGGCAGCACCTTTACCCCTGGCATCGTTCTAATGCTGTTGGCAAACCGCGATCGTTTCCCGCTGCGGGCGCTAAAATTTTATGACAACGACGGCGCGCGTCAGGAGACTATCGCCGAAGCCTGTAAAATTATCCTCAAAGAACAGGCGCCAGAGATTGAGTTCAGCTACACCACCGACCCGCAGGCCGCCTTTAGCGATGTCGACTTCGTGATGGCGCACATCCGCGTCGGCAAATACCCTATGCGCGAGCAAGATGAAAAGATTCCGCTGCGCCACGGCGTATTGGGTCAGGAAACCTGCGGACCGGGCGGGATTGCCTATGGTATGCGCTCTATCGGCGGCGTGCTGGAGTTGGTGGATTACATGGAAAAATATTCGCCAAACGCCTGGATGCTTAACTACTCCAACCCGGCGGCGATAGTGGCTGAAGCCACCCGTCGCCTGCGGCCTAATGCAAAAATTCTTAATATTTGCGATATGCCGATCGGCATTGAAGGGCGGATGGCGCAAATCGTCGGGCTGAAAGACCGCAAACAGATGCGCGTGCGTTACTACGGCCTTAATCACTTCGGCTGGTGGACCTCGATTGAAGATCTCGATGGCAACGATTTGATGCCGAAATTGCGCGAATATGTGGCGAAATACGGCTATGTACCGCCATCAAACGACCCGCACACAGAGGCCAGCTGGAACGATACGTTTGCTAAAGCGAAAGATGTACAGGCGCTGGATCCGCAAACGATGCCAAACACTTACCTGAAATATTATCTGTTCCCGGATTACGTGGTCGCGCACTCCAACCCAGAACGTACCCGCGCGAATGAGGTAATGGATCATCGGGAGAAAAACGTCTTTAGCGCCTGCCGGGCTATTATTGCCGCCGGGAAATCTTCCGCGGGCGATCTGGAGATCGACGAACACGCGTCGTATATCGTCGATTTAGCGACGGCTATCGCCTTTAACACTCAGGAAAGAATGTTGTTGATTGTGCCGAACAATGGCGCAATCCATAATTTTGATGCCGACGCGATGGTAGAGATCCCTTGTCTGGTCGGTCATAACGGACCGGAGCCGCTGACGGTAGGCGATATTCCGCACTTCCAGAAAGGGATGATGAGCCAGCAGGTGGCGGTGGAAAAACTGGTGGTGGATGCATGGGAGCAGCGTTCCTATCACAAGCTGTGGCAGGCGATTACGCTATCGAAAACCGTACCGAGCGCCTCGGTGGCGAAAGCGATCCTCGATGACCTGATTGCCGCTAATAAAGCGTACTGGCCTGAGCTGCATTAACCCTCGTTTTACCGGCATCCATCGGGTGCCGGTTCTTCTCTCCTGTTCGTGATTTAGGCTATGCTGTGGCCTGCTTGCGTGACGAACAAGGACTGCTGATGAAAATTTCCCGCATTGGCGAAGCGCCGGATTACCGCTTTTCGCTGGCCAATGAACGCACCTTTCTGGCGTGGATCCGTACGGCGCTCGGCTTTCTCGCCGCGGGCGTCGGGCTCGATCAGCTGGCGCCGGATTTTGCCACTCCGCTTATTCGCGAAGTGCTGGCGCTGCTGCTATGCCTGTTTGCCGGCGGGCTGGCGGTGTATGGCTATCTGCGCTGGTTGAGTAACGAAAAGGCGATGCGCCTGAAGCAGGATCTTCCCTATACCCGTACGCTGCTGGTGATTAGCGTCCTGCTGCTGGTGGTCGTGGCGGCGGTGATGCTGCTGGTGCTGTATGGCGGATAAACGCCGGGCGCGGCGGGAGAACGATCCCGGTTTACAGCCGGAGCGCACCTCGCTGGCGTGGTTTCGTACCCTATTGGGCTACGGGGCGCTGATGGCGCTGGCGATTAAGCATAACTGGCATAGCGCCGGGCTGGCGTTCTGGATATCGATTGGCGTACTGGCAGTGGTGGCGATCATTCTCTGGCGCTACACCCGCAGCCGCCATTTAATGGATGTCGGCGAGAGCGATTTTTTGCAGCCGGGAGCAGTTCGTGACAAATTTTTGATCTCCCTCGCAGTGCTTTCGCTGTCATTATTGTTTGCTGTAACGCATCTACGGCAGATCATTTTATTTCTTAAGGATGTGACATGACAGGATGTCGGACAGAATGCCACTCCCTCGATCACAACGAACCGGCAGTGCAGGAGGTGAAAGTTTATCGCCACCATTGCCAGCAACCGCTGCAGTTCTATCGGGAGCTACGCGCACAGGGCGTGCGCGCCGTTCGTTTTATTCCACAGCTCAGAGCGGAAGATGCCAATGCATGGGGAAATTTCCTTTGCGCCATTTTCCACATCTGGGCGCGGGAAGATATTGGCCGCATAACGATTACGTTATTTGAGGAAACCCTGCGTATCTGGTGCGGCGAACCGCTGCGCGAACAACGGCAGTTGGCCGCCAATAGCGCCTGTTTTGTCTGTGCGTGGCGGCGATTATGCGCAGGCGACGACGATCCGCTCTGTGAAGGCTACCGCCAGTTCTATGTCGCCAGCGCGCCCTGTATGCGGGTCATGCGCGATCTGCGTAAACAGCAGCGGTCACCGGGCGAACTGATGCCGCTGCTGCAGGCGATTTAACGCCCCTTCGCCAGATACTGCGCCATCTCTTCTTCCGGCACCATGCCGCCGCCGGTCGCCCATACCAGGTGGGTGGCGTGGCGTAGCTGTTCGTCGCTCAGTCCTTGTAGCTGATGGTACGCTTTACTGGCGCAGACGCGCTGCGGCCCGGCCATCCCGGCCAGCGCGGACGGCTCAAGGCGAATATTTTCCGCCGTTGCCAGCCAGCCCAGCATGTCGTACATCGTTTGATCGTCGAGGGTGTACAGGCCGTCGAGCAGGCGCTCCATCGCCCGGCCAACGAAGCCGGAAGCGCGGCCGACCGCCAGACCATCGGCGGCGGTCAGGTTATCTATCCCTAAATCCTGCACCGCAATCTGGTCATGGAGCCCGGTGTAAATGCCGAGCAGCATACATGGTGAGTGGGTCGGTTCGGCGAACAGACAGTGAACGTGGTCACCAAACGCCAGTTTCAGGCCGAATGCGACGCCGCCGGGGCCGCCGCCAACGCCGCATGGCAGATAGACGAACAGCGGGTGATCGGCATCGACCACGCGTCCTGCCTGGGCAAACTGCGCTTTCAGGCGTTCGCCGGCCACGGCATAGCCGAGGAACAGCGTGCGCGAGTTTTCATCGTCGATGAAAAAACAGTTCGGGTCGGATTCCGCCGCCTTGCGCCCCTGTTCGACCGCCACGCCATAATCTTCTTCATACTCAACGACCGTTACGCCGTGGCTGCGCAGTTTGGCCTTTTTCCATGCGCGGGCATCCGCCGACATATGCACCGTCACCTTAAAACCAATGCGTGCGCTCATGATGCCGATCGACATACCGAGGTTGCCGGTAGAACCGACGGCGATGCTGTACTGGCTGAAGAACTGCTTGAATTGCGGTGTCAGCAATTTGCGATAATCATCCGCGATGGTGAGCAGTCCGGCTTCCAGCGCCAGCTTTTCCGCATGGGTCAGCACTTCATAAATGCCGCCGCGTGCCTTAATGGAACCCGAAATCGGCAGGTGGCTATCTTTTTTCAGTAACAGCTCGCCGTGAATCGGCTGGTTAAATTTTTGCTCGAGGCGGCGTTTCATTGCCGGAATGGCAACCACTTCTGATTCGATAATCCCGCCGGTGGCGGCCGTTTCCGGAAAGGCTTCCGCCAGATACGGCGCGAAGCGCTGCAGGCGTTCGTGAGCGTCTTTTACATCTTCGGCGGTCAGGCCGACATAGGGCAAACCTTGCGCCAGCGTCGTCGTCGCCGGGTTAAACCAGGTGGTTTCTTTCAGCGCGATCAGCTCCTGTACAAGCGGGAAGGTCGCGGTTAATTGGGTCAGGTCAGCGTTTTTCATATTACGTCTCGTTCGCTTAGATGATGAAAGAAAGCAGGAAGGTGGCGGCGAGTGCAAGTAAAGAAGCGATAAATGTCGCCGTCGTATAATACTTGAACGTTTCGCTGAGGCTTGCGCCACAGTATTGTTTCACCAGCCAGAACAGGGAATCCGTCACGATCGTGCAGCCAATCGCGCCGGAACCGATGGCAATAGCGATGATCTCCGGACTTACGCCGGGATACAGCGGCAGCATCGGCGCGACGATAGCGGTGGCGCCCATCATGGCCACGGTAGCGGAACCGACGGCGGCGTGAAGGATCAGGGCCACCAGCCAGGCCAGCAGAATCGGATGCATATGCAGATTCGAGAGGATCACCGCCAGGCTATCGGCCAGGCCGCTGGATTTCAAAATCGCGTTGAACGCGCCGCCCGCGCCAATAATCAGCAGAATATTAGCAATCGATCCGAAGCCGTTTTCAGTATGGGTCAGCAGGACGCCCATCCCCATTTGCCGACGAATACCAAGAATGTAATAAGCGACAAAGACGGCAATAAACATCGCGGTGATCGGGTTGCCGATAAACTCCAGCAACATATACAGCGTGCCGCCTTTAGCCATATTCAATTCAGCGACGGTTTTCACCAGCATCAGCCCAATCGGCAGCAGCACGGTAAATAGCGTAGCGCCGAGCGAGGGCAGCGTCGATTCTTCGCGTACTTCAAGGTTAGAAAACTCGGTCGGCACCGGTTTAAACGGCAGGCGGTTGCCGAGCAGCTTGAGGAACAATGGGCCGCCAACCAGCGAGGCAATCAGGCCCACCAGCAGGCCATAGACGATGACTGTACCGATATCTGCGCCGAGTTTATTCGCCACGAACAGCGCGGCCGGATGCGGCGGCACCACGCAATGCACCGCCATCAGCGCGGTACACAGGGGGATGGCCAGCTTCAGCAGCGAGGTATTGGTTTTTTTGGCTATGGAGAACGCCAGTGGGATCAGCAGCACCACGCCGACTTCAACAAACAGCGTGATACCGCAGATCAGGCCAACCAGCACCATGATCACGTCTGCCGACAACCAGCGACAGCGCTGTAGCGCCAGGCCGATGCGTTCCGCCGCGCCGGAGACTTCCATCATCTTCCCGAGGATGGTACCGAGACCGATCACCGCTGCCAGGAAGCCAAGCGTACCGCCAATACCGCTCTCAATGGCGTTGACCATATCCAGCGGCCCCATGCCCATCATCGCGCCGACGAAAAAGCTCGCCAGCAGGAGCGCCAGAAACGGATGAAACTTCAGTTTGACGATCGTTAAAACGATTAACACGATACTGATAAATAGCGTGCATACCACCCAGATTTGAGATTCCATACCCCACCTCGCCGTAAATAACGTGTGGTTATTGAACAGAAAAGCGACATAGGCTGACAAACGATATAAATCGCCTTTCAGATGAGCCAGATTGATGCAAAAGCGTGATTTGGTTCTTAAATAGACCGTTAAATGTGTATTGAGTCACTTTTATTCATCTTTCAGGCGCGCTCCGACTGCGTTTTTTTTACACTTACCGGCAAAGAAAAGGTGGGGAATTGTGATGGATGTGATGAAAGAGATGGGTAATCGCCTGCTGAACGGCTGGCAGTTGTCAAAGCTGTATACCTTTGAAGTCGCGGCTCGCCATGAGTCCTTTGCACTAGCGGCGGAAGAGCTGTCGCTGACCCCGAGCGCCGTTAGCCATCGCATCAACCAGCTGGAAGAAGAGCTGGGTATTCAGCTATTTATACGTTCGCACCGCAAGGTGGAGCTGACCCGCGAGGGGCGGCGGGTATTCTGGGCGTTGAAATCCTCGCTGGATAGCCTTAACCAGGAGATTCTGGATATTAAAAATCAGGAGCTCTCCGGCACGCTGACGGTGTACTCGCGCCCGTCGATCGCGCAGTGCTGGCTGGTACCGGCGCTGGGCGATTTCACTCGCCGCTATCCGTCCATTTCGCTGACTGTGCTCACGGGCAACGATAACGTCAATCTACAGCGTGCGGGTATCGATCTGGCGATCTATTTTGATGATGCGCCGTCATCACAGCTAAGCCATCATTTTCTGATGGATGAAGCGATCGTGCCGGTATGTACGCCGAATTACGCACAAAAGCACCAGTTAATCCACAATCCGGGCAATCTGCGCTACTGCACGTTACTACATGACCGCCAGGCATGGAGCAATGATTCCGGTACCGATGAGTGGTTCAGTTGGGCGCAGCAATTTGCCATTGAATTGCCGCAATCGTCGGGCATCGGTTTCGATCGTTCCGATTTAGCGGTGATTGCGGCGATGAATGACGTCGGGGTAGCTATGGGGCGTAAACGGCTGGTGCAGAAGCGGTTAGAAAGTGGTGAGCTTATCGCGCCGTTCGGCGACATGACGCTGAAGTGTCACCAGCACTACTATGTGACGACCCTGCCGGGCCGTCAGTGGCCGAAAATCGACGCCTTTATCGAATGGCTGCACAGCCTGACATAAGGCAAAAGCAGCCACCCGGGGGAGCGCCAGCGGCGCTTAGACCGGCTGCTGGTGGCTGGTAAAGCGCGAGGCCAGCGGCAGCCAGCACAGCAGAATCAACAGCCCCATTAACATCATCAGCAGGCCGAGGCTGCTTTGTCCGGTTTGCGGCATCATTGCCGACAGCCAGGCCAGCACGCCGGAGCCGATATTCTGCAGGCCGCCAACCAGCGCGCCAGCGGTACCGGCGAGGAACGGGAATGGTTCCATCGCGCCGCTGGTTGCCAGTGGGAACAACATACCCGCACCGAAGAAAAACAGTGCCGCAGGCACCAGCAATGTCCAGACGGTCATAATGCCGAACAGCCCCGGCAACCACATCATAATTCCCGCCAGCAGGCAGCAGATAACCGACTGCCACATCAGCGTTGAGAAGCGTTTATTCGGACGTCCAGCGAACCACGCGCCGAAGAACGCCGCCGGGATCGGCAGAATAAACAGAATACTGACCGCCATACTGCTCAGGCCGAGCACCGCGCCCATCAGCACGCCGGAACAGGCTTCGAACACCGCAATCCCGGCCAGTCCGCCCACCAGCATCAACAGGTAACAGTTAAAAGCGCCGGTACCGAACAACGTTTTGTAGCTGGCCAGTAGTTTCGTCCGCGGCGCGCCTTGTGGGCGCGTTTCCGGCATCCATTTCGCCATACTAATCGTCACGCCAGCGCACAGTATGAGCAGGAAAGCGTAGCAGGCGCGCCAGTTCCACAGGGTATCAAGGATGCCGCCGAGCAGCGGCGCAATCAGCGGGCTGACCAGTATTCCCATATTTAACAAACTATTGGCGTGACGCAGCTGCGCGCCTTCATACAGGTCTCGCGGCAGGGTGCGCGCCATCACGCCGCCGACGCCGGTGCCCATCCCCTGCATGGCGCTGGCGGCGATTAATACTGGCAGGCTATGGGTGGTGATGGCAACCAGCGTCGCCAGCATAAAAATAGACATCCCAACGAGGATCACCGGGCGGCGGCCCACGCGGTCGGAGAGCGGGCCGTAGAACAGCTGAGAAATGCCGTACGTCAGGAGATAGGCCGCCATCACGCTTTGTACCGCCCCTTCGCGGACGTTAAGCGATACCGCCATGTCGGCGATAGCCGGAATATAAATGGTCTGCGCCATCTGGCCAACGGCCACCAGCAGTACCAGCATCAACAACAAATTGAAGTTCTTATGCCGTTTCATGTCGATGAATACTTCGTGAGCAATGAGAAATGAAGAATATGTGACTGGCACACCCCTTAAACGATGGAGGAATCTACCACAATAAAATGACAGAACAACTACATAGCACCGATTGTTGGGGAAAATTCAGGCAGGTTTTGTAAACAGGAGCGGCAACGATGCGCAGCGCTACCACTTGTTCCTTCAGGACGATAAACGCGATCAGCGCGCCGAACAGAATGGAGGTTTCACGCAGCGCGGCGACCACCGCCAGCGGCGCCTGAGTCATCGCCCATAGCGCCAGGCCGTAGGATCCCATGGTGCCGACGCCGCCGAGGATGCCCTTTTTCCAGTGCTGGCGTAAATAACGGCTGGCTTCGCGCCGCCGCGCCACCATCGCCCAGCACAGCAGGCAGCAACCGTTCATAAAAAAGGTCCACAGGGTATAGCCGAGCGCCGATCCCGCCAGCCGTACCCCGGTGCCGTCCACCAGCGTATAACCCGCGATAAAACAGGCGTTGATCAGCGCCAGCATGATGCCTTTGCGGGAACTGACGCGGCCGTTAAAGGCCATCGCCAGAATCGCCAGGCAGATGACGCCAATCCCCAACCAGGCCAGCGGCGATAAGCGATCGCCGAGAAATATCACGCTGATAGCCGCGACCAGCAACGGCGCGGTGCCGCGCATTAGCGGATAGGTCTGGCTCATATCCGACACCTGATAGGTCTTCGCCACCAGTACCGTATACACCACCTGCAATGCACATGACGCCACCAGATAAGGGGCGCTGGCCAGCGTCGGCTGCGGCGCGAAGGGGAGCATCACCAGGGCGATCAGCGAGGCCGACCCGCTGACGCTTATCGCCGCGTACATTTTATCGCCGCTGGCTTTGACGATAGCGTTCCAGCTGGCGTGGAGCAGTGCGGCGAAAAGCAAAATGCAGAATACGGTGATGGTCATCGCAGGCAGATTCAGCAGTTAAGGTCAGCGGACTGTAACATGACCCCGTTCCGCCAGCCAGCCACGCTTACAGCGAGCAGAACAGGCGATGCGTGACCCGCGGCTCATCGTATACCGGGCGGAAACCAAAGCGTTCATAAAAGGGCCAGGCCTGCACCGGAGCATGAGTGTTAAGAAAATCGAACCAGGCGCCGGAATGCGTGATGACCGAGACCAGCAGCTGCTGGCCAATTCCCTGGCGGCGATGGCTATCGCGAATATAGAGATGGCGAATGCGCCCGGCCCGCGGCTGCTGGCTGAAGGGGTCGACGTTCAGACCGCAGACCCCAACTAACTGGCCACGGACGAACGCGCCCAGCAGCTTTTCACCAGGGGCGTTAAAGCGGTTTTTGCCGCTTTGCCAGTTTTCCGCCAGACGGCGCAGCATATTGAAGTGCTGTTCAAGGCTTTCGGAGCGCAGCGCAACGAACCCCGGATCCTCCGGCGTTGTTGCGGCAATTAATAGCGGTGGCATGGTTCCTCCATCAAGTCTTCCCGGAACGCCCGAAGGACGCCTGTAGGGGGGCG
>ERZ1036424.89-NODE-89-length-66055-cov-4.426803_pt1 | contig 66055 bp, 62 predicted proteins | sample MGYA00514221_ERZ1036424 | MGnify/ENA primary metagenome ERZ1036424 (study PRJEB33795, sample SAMN09464939) | human gut metagenome | host: Homo sapiens | place: USA: Stanford, California | collected 2016-11 | study: EMG produced TPA metagenomics assembly of the... | reverse complement strand
TCTTAAAGCTAATCTTCCTATTCTTCCAAAACCATTAATTGCTACGTTTACCATTACAATTACCTCCTAATAATGCTTTTCTTTTTTTATAAAAATAAATTTTACAAACAACTTTAATTACTGAATCTCACTTTTTAGTATCTTTAGAATTCCTTCAGCTGTTGCTTCATCAGTTACTAATATACCATTAACATCATTAAATTCAGTAGATATTATTGACTCTATCTTATTCTTCCCTCCTGCGACTGCAATATGTGTCTTAATTTTTTTAGCTTCATTAATTTTAATTCCAACCGCGGTAGTTTCTGATATAATTTTAGAGTTTTTGTTAAAATAACATCCAAATGCTTCTCCTACAGCACCATTTTTAATTAAATTATCAATTTCTTGCTGAGGCACACCTCTTTTTTTTGCCATTTGAACAGCATTACCAATACCATACATTAGTATATCTGCTTTATGTATAGAATCAATTACTGCTTTTACTGCATCTTCTTTAAGCAAAGTATCTATTATATCTAAGCTTAAATTTTCAGAAATGTGAAGCATTTTATAAGTACCATTTAACTTTTTAGCTAAAGTGGCTGCTAAAGTATTAGCTTGGGTTTCAACTTTTTTCCCCATTCCACCTCTTGCGGGCACTACTTGAACGTTTGAGATATTTGTTATTCTAGGAAAAGCCTCAACAACCTCTTTTAATGTGCTTCCTCCTGTTAAAGCAATAATACAATTATCTGTTAATACCTCTCTAACGTAGTTTGCACAAGCTTTACCTAAATCTTTTAAAACTAATGGATTTTCTTCAATATCACCTGGAACTACTATTACTTTCTTTAAGTTCAGCAAAGATCTTATTTCTTCTTCTACATTTGAAAGACCTTTTATTTCGTGAATAAAATCTTTAAGCTTCTGTATAATCTCTTCACCATCACTTGTAACTGTCATTCCTGGAGTATTTATCTCAATCAATCCCTGTTCTTTTAAAAAACCTATTTCTGTTCTAACTGTTCTCTCACCTACTTTTAACTTTTCAGCAAGTACTCTTCTCCCAATAGGTTCATTATGGTAGATTGTTCTGAGTACGTTATACCTCTTTTCCAATGTATTTACAAGCTCAGGAACTATCTTCTTTTGCAACTCTAATATTTCCTGCAACTCAAACACTCCTTTGGTCACTTTCTATCCCATACTATTTCATTATGTCCCACATCTTCTATTATAAAACACCTTTATGAAATTTTAAAGGCTTTCCATAAAGTTTTTTTCATAATATTAAAAAAAATTGCTAAAATTAATATACATATCTCATTTTTTTCCAAAATATTCTAAAATTATTATTCCAATATTTCTAAAATAATCTAAAATTAAAATTATAATAAATTTTAGGACTACCTTAACGCTTAAATATGTAGATAGTCCATTTAATTACAATCTTTTTCTCATTGAAGAAGATTTTATTCCCAATTCTTCTCTATATTTAGCAACAGTTCTACGAGAAATCTTCATTCCATCCTTTTCAAGCATTGTACTTATTACTTGATCTGATAGTGGTTTATTTTTATTTTCTTCCTCTACAATCTTTCTTATTGCATTCTTAATCTTTATAGTTGATATATCTTCATTGCTATTACTTGAAAATCCACTTGCAAATAAATCTTTAATCTTTATGGTTCCAAAGCTTGTCAATATATATTTATCTTTAATAGCACGACTTACTGTAGATTCATGCATTCCAATTATATCTGCAACCTCTTTTAAAGTTAATGCTTTTATATTTTTTTTCCCACCACTGAAGAATTCTTTTTGTTTATCTAATACACATTCTAATACTTTATATAAAGTATTTTTTCTTTGCTCTATAGATTTTATAAGAAACATAGCTTGATTTATTTTATCCTTTACATAAGTATTAGTTTCTGAATCTTTACTGTTCTCTAAAACATCTTTGTATGTTTTATTAATCATAAGCTTTGGAAGCACACTTTCATTCATTAAAATAAAATATTCACCATCTATATTCTTTATTTCAGCATCTGGAACAATATAATTCACATCTTCTCCTGTATAAAAACCTCTAGAAGGCTTTGGCTCTAATTTTTTGATTAAATCACCATATCTTTGAGCTTCTCTAGGAGTAATTTTTAATTTCTTTCCTATAAGTTCAAATTTATTTTCTGCTATATTTTCTAGATGATTTAGAATCATATCTTCTATTACATCATCTAAAATGTTTAGTTTTTCACTTTGAATCAAAAGACATTCTTGTATGTTCCTTGCACCTATTCCATAAGGCTCCAAGGATTGTACTATTTTAAGTGCTTTACTTATATCATCTACACTAACTTTCAACTCTTCAGCTAATTCTTCCACAGAAATTTCTAAATATCCCCTATGATCTAATGATTCAATAATATATTTACATATACTTGATATATAAGGATCTATTGTAAGTTCAACCAATTGTTCTTGTAAAAACTCCTTTAATGATCTCTTTTTTTCAATAAAATTTAAAGGAGAAACATCATCATCTGATGAATAGCTTCTTTCAGATCTATCATTATAATTATCAGAATAAAGTTCTTCTACCAACTTTTTATGATCATATTCTGCATTTATATTTACTTCTTCACTAATTTGTGAATTATCACTTGAAACCATTTCTTCATTTACTTCTAAAATGGGATTTTCTGAATATTCATTATCAATGTATTCTCTTAAATCATGCATAGACATTTGCAAAAGCTTTATAGATTGTTGCATATTTTGTGTCATAACCAATTTCTGCTCTTGTGTCATTTTCATACCATAATCTAATTTCATTACCATCCCCCTTATCTAACTGAATCTAGTTAAACGTATTCAAAAACAATTCTATATGATAATTGTTTAAATATAGTATAACCTTTATAGTTATTAAATATCAAGTAAGTCTTTTCCATATAATATATTAATATTCCTACAATAGTGCAATATTACAATATTTTTATATTTAATTTTTACTTCTTTTAAATAAAGGATTATCTTAATATTATAATTAAGATAATCCTTAATGCTATTCTACTATTTAGTTAAAAAAACTAATCCACAACAGCGTGGTCCTGAATGTATTGATACAGTTGTTCCAACTGGACATTCAAGATAATTTATATTACTTTCTTTTAAATATTCTGTTAAAGCATCTTTAATTTCAATGTTTTTGACATCTATTAAGATTACAGGAACATCTTCATCTAAATCAGCATCTTCTAAATCTGAAATTATCTTCTTAATTGCCTTCTTATTTCCTCTTATTTTATCTTTAACTCCCATTAAACCATCTTTAATTTCTAGAATTAGCCTAATACCCAAAACTCCTCCAACTATTCCAGCTGTTTTAGATATTCTACCGCCTCTTACTAAATATTCTAAAGATTCAAAACAAACTGATAACTTAACATTATTCTTCTTTTTTTCTATTTCATCAACTATCTCAAGCGCACTATAATTCCTTTCTTTTAGGACACCTGCTTTTAACACTAATATTCCTAATGCTGATGTTACATTTTTAGAATCAATTACATATATATCTTCAGATTCTAAAGTATCTTTTGCTATACATGCAGATTGATATGTTCCACTCATAGCAGAAGACATGTGAATAGATATAATTTTATAACCTTCATCAAGATATTTTTTATAAGTTTCCATAAATCTATTTGGAATTACTTGTGCTGTACTTGGTAACACATTTTCTTTTTCTATTTTTTCAAATAATTGCTCTGGATTTATTTCTATTCCATCTAGGTAACTGTCTTCTCCAAAATTAATCAATAATGGAAGCACTTCTATATCATATTGATTATATACTTCTTTTGGTAAATCAGCTGTACTATCTGTAATTATTTTTATTTTTTCCATTACCTCATTCCTCTTCATTTATTTCATATTCGGAAATCCTATTTGTCTTAACGCTTCATAAGCTACTATCGCTACAGTATTTGATAAATTCAAACTTCTGGTGCTTGTTTTTACCATTGGTACTCTAATTCCTTCGTGTCTGTTGTGAATCTCTTCTGGAACTCCACTAGATTCTCTTCCAAACATTATAAAATCACCTTTTTGAAAAGTTTCTTCATCAAAATGACTTCCACCATGTGTAGTTGCTAAAAATATTCTTTGATCTCCATATTTTTCTAGAAAATCATCATAACTTTCATGTATTTCTAAATCTAAATCTTTCCAATAATCTAAGCCTGCTCTTCTTACTTGCTTTTCATTTATATCAAAACCTAATGGCTTTATTAAATGAAGTTTACTATCAGTAAGCACGCAAGTTCTTGCAATATTACCAGTATTTTGAGGTATTTCTGGTTGATATAGTACTATGTTTAAATTCAAAATTTCACCCTCTTTGTATTTTATACAAAACTTTGTTTTTATAATCTATTTTCATTTTATAAATAAAATATATAATTTCGTTTCATTATAAAATTATACTATATGGTTCATAACAAGTCAAAAACAATACTGTGTACATTTTGTAAACTAAAAACACATTTTCCATAACTGACTATAAGGAAAATGTGTTCATTTAATAAATTAATTCTATTGAACTGGTGGTTCACTTGTTGGTGGAGTTTCCGCTTCCGGAACTCCTACTTGTGGTTCCTCAACTGGTGGAGTTTCTGTTTGAGTTTCTGTCTCAGCTGGCTTAGTTCCCTTTTTAATAACTGTATCAACATTTGCATAAATATCAGTACCTATAAGTTCTCTATTTACCTCTTTGCCATTTTCATAAGTAATTTGATATGACCTAGCTTTATATCCAGTCATTCCACCGCCTTCATTTACTTCTTTACCTTCTTCTAAAGTATTATCTTCAACTACTTTTACCTGTGGTGGTATAGTTTCTAATATTTCATTTACCATATCATAAGTTTTCCCATTTAAACCACTTGGATCGCCATATATGTTATATGTTACAATTTTATTCGAAATTATACCTTGTATATATATTGGAAAATCATAACTATTTTTAAATTTATAATCTAAATAGCCATAAGCAACTGTAGCATCTAATCCTGGTTGTGCATACCCTACAGCCATTGAATGATTTGTTCTTTCTACAGATCTTAGGTTAGCTTTCATAGCAGCTCTATAAATAGTAGTAGATACTTGACATATTCCACCACCAATTCCTGGCTCAACTTTATTTCCAACATAAGTTCCTGCTTCTTGATATCCTCTTTCTGCTGTTCTATCACCTACAACATCGTTAAAGCTAAAAATTTCACCAGGCATTATAATAGTACCATCTATAGCCTTTGTCGCTATTTCTATGTTGTGACTTCTTCCCGCTGGTGATGATCCATAATTTGTAGAGAAACTTCCCATTATCCCTTTAACTTTAGATAAGTCTTCTCTTGTTATTTTAGGTTTGCTTGACTCTAATTCTATCGTTACTGATTCATCAGAATTAATATCTCCATTAATAGCCTCTTTTAGTTTCTGATCAAATAACTCTAAATTAATTGTTCTTCCATCTACTTCATCTTGTATTGATATATCTGATCCGTTTATGCTAATGCTAGCATTTTTAGGCTTTTGTCCAACTTCACTTTGAATTTTTTCTTCAAATTCCTTTAATTTATTTTCATCATAAGAAAAATCCAAAGGTATTTTAGAATCATCGCTACCTTTGCCTTTTATAAGCTTATATTTCATTAAATTTCCATGTTCTTTTCCAAAGTTATAAGCTTTATCTACTGCCCCATCAATATCATATGTTGGTATTATATCAGAATAAATAAGTTCGAATTCTTTGTCTTCTATATTTATGGGTAATTTTTTTTCACCTATAGCATTAATTAATGTTTCATTAAGCTTATCTTTTGCCTCTTCTTTAGTTGTACCTCCTAAGTCTACGTCTTGTACACTTACTCCTGGATAAATTTTATTATCCCATTCCTTAACAATCCCTTTTACAGATGCTGAAAATCCAGCAAATGCCGCAACTCCTATTATCGCCAAAGCAACAACTAACAATGAAATCTTCTTCAAATTTTGATTTTTGTTAGAATCTGATCTTTTTTTAGAAGTTTGAGATCTCTTTCTTCTTCCCTTCTACACTACATTTTCTCCTTTCACGGAATTAAGTTTTTATTCTAAAACTTACAGCAATAATTTCTTAAAATATATTTCAAAAATACCACTATTTAAATATACAATTAACCCTTCCATTTAAGGTATGTTTTTATAATTTTAGACGTACTTTCACCAATACAATTTTTATTAAATTAAAATTGTCATTAGCCTTCTTATTATATCATATTTCAACTGATATATCACAATAATTATTATATATCAGTCGAAATATAAATTGGTAAATTACCTATAATCTTACTGATGTTCTTGTTTTAGATGTTTCTCCATCGTAGTCAAAAGCTTCAATAGCAACAATTAATGGTACTCCTTTTGGTATATTGAACTTATTCTTATTTATAGTGTAACTTGTAGCATTCTCATCAACAGTTCCTACCCACTCTTTATTTAAGAAAATATTATACCCTAATAAGTCTGAGTCTGTATTCTTATTCCATGATACATATATGTTGCCATTTTCTAATCTTGCACTTAGTCCACTTACAGGTTTAGGCTGAGTTAATAAATCTATATTATTTGGTCCCCAGTTAGCATCCACAGGATTTCCAACTCCCTGTACTATTTCATCTTCACTATATTGCCATATTCTCCACCTAGTCCATCCTCCTATATCTGGTGGCTTACTTGGGTTAATTGCAACATTTGTATACATAGCAATCCATAATAGCATATTCTTAAGCGGATATCCTTGCCCTTGAATATAAAAATTATTATATAACTCAACAAAGAATAATCCAGTATATAACATTAATCGTCTTCTTGTTTTTCTTTCAAATCTTTTTCTAAATCTGTCAATCCAATCAATTAATGTTTTTGTACTTATTGATTTATCTACTGGTACTTCTATATCTAGAACTGGAAATAAATCTCCATAATCCTTAGTTCCAAAACCTTGCTGCAGTACATCTATGAAATCATCACATTGCCTATCCGCATCTGTTAAGTCATAAGAAGGTACTCCAAAGTGATATGCTCCAACTGGTATTCCATAATTTCTACTAGCTTTTGCAAATTCTAAAAATTTTTTATCAACTCTAAATCTTCCAGTCCCAGACCCTGAAGACCTTAAATATAGAAAATCAATTTTTGTCGCAAGTATATTAAATTGAACATTTTGTGTATATTCATTTATGTCTATTCCAAAAAGACTCCTAGGATTTTTATCTTGCATATTTCCTCCAACAAAAAATATTTCTATAAGTATCATATTAATTATTCGTATAAAAAGTACCTATAATCCTAATAAAAAATATTAGATTTGCGCAAAATAAAAAGAGAAGATATATTTATATTAACTATGTTCAAGTAATCTTAAACACTTCTTATAAATATTTCTCCTCTATAAGTTATATAATTTTCTTAAGATTGAATCTTCAATTTCACATAAAAACTTATATTATTTCCTACAGATTCTGCCCATATTTCACCTTCATGAAGCTCTACTATATTTTTAGAAATAGCAAGGCCTAGTCCTGATCCCCCTGTATTTGTATTTCTTGATTCATCCACTCTATAAAATCTATCAAATAGCTTTTCAGCTTTTTCTTTTGGAATATGGTCTCCTTTATTTCTAAAAACAACAATGGCATTATTATCTTTTTCATATAAACCTATAAGTACTTCTCCTGGCTTATATGAATATTTGATTGCATTTGTTAAGAGATTTTCAAAAACTCTAAGCATTTTTAATGTATCAATTGAAACAATGATTTTATCTGTTTCAAATTTTTTATAAGCTGTTAATTCATTCTCATCAAGTAATGGCGTTAATTCTTCTATCAGCTGTGATAAAAATTCTGATAAATTAACATCTGATTTAGATAAGGATATTCCACTATTATTTAATTTAGTATATTCAAATAAGTCTTCAATTAATAATTTAAGTCTTTCGGCTTTACTAAATGCAATATTTAAATATTCCTGCATTTCATCTTTATCTTTATATCTTTTTTGAATAACTAATCCCATATATCCCATTACTGAAGTTAACGGTGTTCTTAAATCATGAGATACATTTGTTATAAGATCCGCCTTAGTTTTTTCTGCAACTCTTTCAGCATGTATCTTTTCACCAATTTCTCTAGCCATATAATTTATATTATAAGCTATGTTTCTAATTTCATCTGTTCCTTTTTCTTGAATTCTATAATTTAGATTCCCACTAGCTATTATTTTTAGCCCACCTGCTATTTCATCTAAATACTTCATTTTCTTATTTGTTATAACAACAAATGTAACTATAAATACTATTAAAGTAAGAAATATAGCAAGTGAAGAATTAGATACTTTAACTGTATTATAAGTGATTCTAGCTTCTGGGATTTTAGAATATATTAAATAGATTCTTTCACCACCTATTTTAAGTGGCATTATATAATTCTTTTCCTTAATATTACCAGCATTCTCATAATCAATATTTGTCATTGCACTTTTTAATGCACTATATATATCAATATTCTCCTCAACAACATTAGATGTTTTATACAATACTTTACCATCTAAATCCGTTATATAGCTTTTATCTCCACTAGAAACATTATTTAAAATTTCATTTATTTTTTCTGAATCAGTTAATTTTAGCTCTTCATCTTCTCCTATTTCTCTAGCTATATTACCAGCTTCTCTTTCAATTGAATCATAATCATAAGTTATTTTAGGTTCAGTATATTCTCTTTTAAGAAGATCATTGGTAAAACTATAGAATACAAATGATAATAAAAAACATATTCCCACTACAACCATCAACTCAAATCTAATGCTCTTTTCTATTCTGGCTTTTGTAGTGTTCAAAATTTTATTAAATGGTTGTAAAATTTTTATTTCAAATATTCTATCTATTAAACTTTTATTTTCTTTTGTGCTATTTTTCAATTTTATATCCTACCCCCCAAACTGTTTTAATAAATCTAGGTTGCCTTGGATTGTCTTCAATTTTTTCTCTTATTTTTCTAATGTGAACCATTACTGTATTATCAGATGTCATAAATTCTTGATTCCAGACACTTTCATAAATATTCTCTATTGAAAATACCTTTCCACGACTTTGAGCTAATAATGCTAAAATATCAAATTCTGTAGGTGTAAGTTTAAGAAGTTCACCATTCAATGTTACTTCATGAGTTTCTAGGTTTATTGTCATTTCATCGATTTGTATTACATTTTTATCTTCATCTGATTCTTTTCCTGACTTGCTACTAAATTTATAAAATCTTCTAAGTTGTGATTTAACCCTTGCAACTAACTCCAAAGGATTAAATGGCTTTGTTAAATAATCGTCAGCTCCCATATTAAGTCCCAATATCTTATCAATATCCTCACTTTTAGCTGATAACATTATTATTGGCATCTCTTTTATCTCTCTAATCTTTAAACAAGTTTCTATACCATTTAATTTAGGCATCATAACATCCAAAATTATTAGATCAATATCATTTTCTTGAACTATAGAAATAGCCTCTTCTCCATCACAAGCTTTTATGGTGTCATATCCTTCACCTTTTAAATATATTTCAACTAAATCTCTTATTTCTTTTTCATCATCAACAATTAAAATATTACCTTTTTCCAATTAACTCATCTCCCAGCTTAATTATCTTAAATTTCACTTTATCTAAAACACTTTTTAATTAATAAAATTTACTATATGTATTTAAAAATTTGTTTCAAATTTTCTATTTATACAATACAATTTTAACTTAAACTCCTTAAAAAAATAACTAAAAGTTCTTAATTTTTTATAAATAAAAGTAATTTTATAGTCTTATGAAAAAATATTTGTTTTAGCTACAAATTTATCACCTAAAAATTAAATGCATTATTTTAATTAACTGAAAATAAAGTGATATATAATTGCTAAGTATACAATCCTATATCACTTTATTTTTAACTGATTATTCTATTACTTTGATTATCTAGATATTTTTAAGGAATCTTCTATTATCATATCTATTAAAGTTGTAAAATCTATATTTATTGCTGCTGCACTTTTAGGAATCAAACTATTTTTTGTCATTCCAGGTAATGTGTTTACTTCTAATATATAAGGAATACCCTCTGGTGTAACTATCATATCAACTCTAGAATATACTTCACATTTTAAAGCCTTATATGTTGCAATAGCCATATCTTCAACTTCTTTATGAAGTTTTTCTTCTAATTCAACTACAATTTCTTCTGCTCCACCATCTTGATACTTTGATTCAAAATCAAAGAACTCTGATTTAGGTTTTATTGCTATTACAGGCAGCATTTTTTCACCATAAACAGGGCATGTTATTTCTTCACCTTTAATAAACTTTTCTATCATAACTTCTGTATCCCACTTAAAGGCTTCTTCAACACATTTTTCTATTTCATGTTCTTCTTTTACAATAAATGTGGCAACACTTGAGCCTCCATGAGTTGGCTTAACTACAACTGGATATCCCAATTCATTTACTTTATTTAAATCTAATTTATCATTCTTATTTAAATTTATCCAAGGAGCATTTCTAATTCCCCATGATTTTAAAATAGATTTTGTTACATCTTTATCCATACACATTCCGCTGCTTAATGGACCACAGCCTGAATATGGAATCCCAAGTGTTTGTAAAACTGATTGTACTGTTCCATCCTCACCAAATTGTCCATGTAACGCTAATAGGGCAAAATCTATTCCTTTTACTTTAGTAACTACATCCTCTTTCTTATCTATAATTATAGGCACTACTTCATATTTATCTTTATTAATATTTTCTACTATTGATTCTCCACTTGCCAATGATATTTCTCTTTCAGATGATATACCACCCATTATAACTCCGACTTTCATAAAAACCTCCAAATTAATTATCAATTCATCATAAACTTTGTACTTATTAAAAAGATATTTAAATCATATAATAATTGTTCCACTGTGTATATTTTATAAAATAAATTACAAGATAAAAAGAACCACTATATTTGCAAATTATAAATATAGTGGTTCTATATTATGTACTAAATTAAAATAATTAAATAATACTTTATTATTTAATATGATTACTTTTCATATTTGCAAATATGCCTTAAAGGACACTCCTCACATTTAGGATTTCTAGCAGTACAGCATCTTCTACCATGAAATATTAAAAGATGGTGCATAAGAGACCATTCTTTTTTAGGAAGTTCTTTTTGTAATTGCTTTTCCACCTCTAAAACATTATCAGAATTTGCTAAATCTAATCTATTTGAAACTCTAAACACATGTGTATCAACTGCAATTGATGGTACTCCAAAAGCATTAGATAAAACTACATTTGCAGTTTTTCTTCCAGCCCCTGCAAGTGATGTTATGCCTTCCATTGTATTTGGAACTTCTCCATTAAATTTCTCTTTAACTTGTCTAAACATGAGAATTAAATTTTTAGCTTTATTTCTATATAATCCAATTTGCTTTATCCTCTCTTCTAACTCTTCATTACTAATAGTAAGAAATGCATCTAAGTCTGGATAATCTTTAAATAATGATTCTGTAACTTCATTAACCTTTTTATCAGTTGTTTGAGCTGATAAAATTGTTGCTACTAGTAATTGAAGCGGAGTACTATAATTTAATTCACACTTAGCATCAGGATAAGTTTCCTTTAAGATATCAACAATTTTTTTAGTTCTTGCCTTCATTTCTAAACTCCTTACTTGTATACTCCTCTATAGCTTTCTGGTAAGAGCTTAGCTATACTTCTCATTAGTATTTCCATACATCTATCTTCATATTCATGCCTATCTTCTTCTTTTTCCTTTGGTGGAAATTCAATTTTGTCACCAATATTAATAGTAACATCTGCATATTGCCATTTTTCTCCACCCATATCTCCATCTTTATTAATTGGCAGTAATTTTTCCGTTCCACACATTCCTATTGGAATTATTTCAGCTTTTGCAAGTCTTGAAAATAAAAGTATTCCTTTCCTTCCTTCAATCATTGCACCAGTTCTACTTCTAGTTCCCTCTGGAAATATTAAAATGTCTTCTCCACTTTTAAGAGTCTTAACAATATTAGTTATGGCTTCTTTATCTGCTGAATTAGGTTTAATTTGAATATTTTTAACGATTTTAGTTCCTAAATTTGTTATTGGATCTACTGATAACTTGGCTCCAGCTATAAAATATGGATCACTTTTCTCCTTAAGAAGTTTTGATAAAACTAATCCATCTGAGTTACTTAAGTGATTACATACAAATATTCTTGGCTTTTTAACATTATCAATACCATCTAATCCATTGACTTTTATATTAGCATATTTCTTCAAATAAAAGTTTACAACTTTTTGTGCTGTTTTTATAATAAACCCTTCTGGTAAGGCTTCTAAAATCTTAACTACAATTGGTGATAGCATTTTTATCGCCCTTTCTCAAACTAATTTTAATATTAATTTAATACGATATTTAGCTAAATAAATATACATATTAATTGCCAGTTTTACTAGCATAATAAATTGTTTTTATAAATATACAATACCTATTATATATTTTTTCACATTTCTATGCAATTCTTATAGCTTTTCATTATCTCCAACTGCCATAATATATTTGAATATTATTCCATATTGGTTACTATTATATTAACTTTTTACTCTAAAAGTCTTTTAATATATTCTTGTAAATATTCAGAATCAAATTTAATATTTTTTATTGATTCACTATCTTTTAAATATAGAGTTTTTCTAATTAGCGCATTTCTCTTTAAGACATTTTTCCCTCTCCATCCACAAGATGTTTTTTTAAAGCTATTCTTAAAATCACTATTTCCCATATTTATAATCCCTTCTTCTTTAGCCTCTGTCATAAATTCAAATGGTTTAAATTCTTCTATTGGTGTAAATTCTGCCTCTTCATTGTATGGGCATTTGTTTTGGCAGCTATCACATCCAAACACTCTCCCATCTAATTTTTTCATTTCCCAATCTTTTAAATCTTTCTTTTGAGTTATGTATGACAAACAAATATTACAATTTTTTCTATTTTTATTAATAGCTTTTGTAGGACATTCTTTATAGCATATTTCACATTCTCCACATTTTTTAAATTTATTAAGTTCTTCAAATGTTCCATTATCTTTATCATAAAATTCTAAGTCTGTTATTATTTCACCTAAAAAAACATAAGATCCATATTTTTGAGTTATTAATAAATTATTTTTTCCAATAAAGCCGACTCCAGCTAAGTAGGCTATGTAACGTTCAGGTAGTGGATTACTATCAACAAATACCTTTGCACTCCCACCATAATTTTCTATTGTTTCTACGACCTTATCTAAGTATTTATGTAAAACATAATGATAATCTGTACCTTTCGTATAAACTGAAAATCCATTATCATTTTTATTATTGAAACCAAGATAAGGGAAAGCTATAGAAACTATAGTTTTCCCTCCTTCAAAACTCATTTGTGGATTTATTCTTTTTTCAATATCTTTTTCTTCAAATTCATTTTCTAAATTATGAGACTTCCTATATTTATAAAATTCCTCTAATTCATCAAATCTTCTACACTTTATAAAACCTACCGAATCTATTCCTAAAGAGCAACAATAGTTAATTATATCTTCTTTTACTCCCATGTTATAACCTCTAAATTACCATTTCATTAAATATTTTTTTCTTGCATCCTTTTAAATCGCTTATTTCTATTATGGTTGCAGTGGGTCTGTTCTTAATAATATTTTTTGCAGAGCAGCCAACTGCTGTTGAACCTTCTGGAACATCTTTTAATACTACTGCATTAGCTCCAACTTTAGCATTTTTATGAACTATTATAGGTCCTAGAACTTTAGCTCCTGTTCCTATCATTACATTATCTTCTATTGTTGGATGTCTTTTTCCTTTATCTTTACCTGTTCCACCAAGTGTTACTCCATGATAAAGTGTTACATTATCTCCAATCTCAGCTGTTTCTCCAATTACAACTCCCATTCCATGGTCTATAAATAATCCTTTTCCTATTTTAGCTCCTGGATGGATTTCTATACCTGTAAAGAATCTAGACAATTGTGATATAAGTCTTGCTAAAAAAAATCTTTTATGAATATAAAGAAAATGTGATATTCTATATGCTATCATTGCATGAACACACGGATATAATAGTAGTACTTCTATTTTGCTTTTTGCTGCTGGATCTTCATTTAAAATTCTTTCTAAATCATAATTTAATGTTTTAAACACAGCACCTTCTCCTTTTCTTATAGTTTTCAGTAAGTAATGGAAACCCAACTCAAATTACTGAGCTGGGTAAGTATGAAGATTTAAATTTATTAATCATATAATCCCATTGAAATATACTTTTCTCCTCCATCTGGAGCAACTGCAAGTACTTTTTTGCCCTTACCAAGCTTCTTTGCTAACTCTATTGCTGCATATATTGCTGCACCAGATGAAATTCCTACTAGTACTCCTTCTGTTTCAGCAAATGCCTTAGCTGTTTTAAATGCATCCTCATCTTTTACTTGTATTATATCATCAACATTTTCACCTTCATAGATAGATGGTACAAAACCTGCGCCTATTCCTTGAATCTTATGGCCGCCTGGATTTCCTCCACTTAAAACAGGTGAGTTTGCTGGTTCTACAGCAATAGCTTTTATATTAGAATTTTTCTTTTTTAAGTTCTTTGATACTCCAACTATAGTTCCACCAGTTCCAACACCTGCTACAAATGCATCTAAATCTGGAATATCTTTAAATATTTCTTCTGCTGTTGTTGCAAAATGCTTTTCTGGATTAGCTATATTTTCAAATTGTTGTGGAATGAAGAACCCATCTCCGTTTCCTATTTCAAGTGCCTTTTCTATAGCACCTTTCATACCTTTAGCTCCTTCTGTCAAAACAAGTTCAGCTCCATAAGCTTTAATTAAGTCTCTTCTTTCTTTACTCATTGTTTCAGGCATTACTATAATGACCTTGTATCCTTTTAATTTTCCTATAAACGCAAGTGCTATTCCTGTATTTCCGCTTGTAGGTTCAACTATTGTAGCTCCTGGTTTTAATACTCCAAGTTTTTCAGCTTTTTCAATCATTCCAAGTGCAGCTCTATCTTTAACACTTCCACCTGGATTAAATTTCTCTAACTTAACATAAACCTCTGCACTATTTTCATCATTGAATAAATTATTTACCTTTAAAATTGGTGTATTCCCTATTAATTCTAAAACTCCATTATAAATCATATTCTTTTCCTCCCAAACCTCTTTTTATTTATTTATTAATTTTTTTGTTTTTATACTTAAATTACTTTTATTATATATTTATATAATAAAAAAACCTCATCCACTATAAAAATTATAGAGACGAAGTATATTCGCGGTTCCACTCTAATTGGATTAAAAACTAATCCCCCTCAATTCAGACATAAATTGCCATATCACTATAACGGGTGAACCCGGAGAATCCTACTAAAATTCAGATTTCAACTCCAAAGGGCACTTCACATAAATTCTTGGTAAAGAGTTCTCAGCCACCTCTTCTCTCTGTAAACATCCTTTATGATACTTTCCTTTTTCACAGTTTTTAATTCTGAGTGTTTTGATAAACTTTATATTTTTATTATATTCCATCACTAAAAAAAGTCAACACTTTTTTCCAAAAAAGTGTTGACTAAAATTAATTTTTTTTCTTCCAAAGTGGATATAAAAATTCATCTATTAAATCATGTATAATTACTATTCCAACTAATCGATCTTCTTCATCCATAACTGGAACACATGTCAAACTATATTTTGCAGCTATTTCTATAGCTTGATTAATCTCATCATCATGCTTAACATGAGATACAGTTTCATCCATAATTTCTTTTATCTTTGTATCTTTATCGTAAATGACCAAATCCCTTAAAGGTACTACTCCTTGAATTTTATCTTTCTCGTCAGTAATGTATATATAATACATTACTTCTTCATCTGGTTTCATTTCTTTTAATATTTCTATAGTATCTCTAACTGTTATATTTAAGTTAACCGATATAAAATCTTTACTCATTATACTACCAACAGTTTCATCTTCATATTTTAACAGTTCTTTTACTTCATCTGCATCTTCTTTTTCTAGATTTAACAAAATCTTTTCTCGTTCTTCCTCATCTAAATCATCAAGTAAATCAGCAATTTCATCACTAGGCATATTTTCTAAAACTTCTACTGCCTTACTATCTGATAATTCCTTAATTATTTTTCCTTTATATTCAAAATCAATTTCTTCTAATGTTTCCGCAGCTAAATCCTCATCTAATGACTCTAAAACTTGTTTTCTTGAATTGGTATCAAGTTCTTCTAAAATATCTGCAAGATCAGCTGGATGCAATGTGGATAACTTTTTATATGGTACTATCAATTGTAAGTTATTATCAACCATTTCAAGTGATTCAACATCATCCCACATTAACATTGTATCATCTGAATTTTTTCCTAAAATAGTATATATAACCTTCATTAATCCTGCTATTTTTAGTCTTCTATATCTAGCAAATGGGCCTGTTTCAACTCCAACTACCCTATATTCACCTGCAATATTTGCGATTCTCAAATCATTAACTCTAACAACCTTTTTACCATTTATATCTACTATCTGTTTATCTAATAAGTTCTCTGAAAGTAAATAAGTATACCTCATTGGAAGTATCTCTTTACCGCCTCGTGTTTTAATTACAACTTTCCCTTCCATTTCAATAAATTCAATATATCTAAATTCATAGTGAAAGGTAACTCCATCTTTTTTTAATTTATACCCAATTACCCTTGGGTATCCATCTTCTGTAGTTACATAGACATCTTTTAAAAAGCCTAATATATCATCAAATTCGTCATAGACTTTTTTTCCCAAAACATCTGTATATAAAAATATAGATAGTTTCTTCATTGAGACTCCTCCTATTTAATCGAGAGAGAGTTTATATACAATAAATCCTATCTAAAATTATTTTTATTACAGTTAATTACATATATTTTTATTATATCTTTAAAAAGTTTTAAGACAAAACTTCATTAACTATAAAAACTTTTTAAAATTCATCAAAAACTCTTATAGGTTTGTAATCTTAGATAAAAGATTTCTCTCTCTAGACATATTCAATTTTCCCGTATGATACTTAATATTCTGAGGTCCATCCTCCATCTTATTACACCACCTTTATTAATTTCGCTTTTAATCAGTAATCATAACTAGTCCTTGCCTAATACCTATTATATTACATAGCGAACAAAAGGCAACAAATTTTTCATTATTATTTTTCCCTTAATCCCCCAGTTTTATGAGGATTATTGACATTTGTAAAGTAATTATTGTTATGTTAATATGATTACATCAAATATTTATATAAATACCATGAAGAATTGGAGTTAATTATATGAAACTTTGCAAAGAATTTTTACCTATCTGTAAAGAAGATATGGATAAAAGAAATATTGATCAACTAGATTTCATTATTGTTTCTGGTGATGCTTATGTAGATCATCCTTCTTTCGGTACTGCTATTATAGGAAGGACATTAGAATCTCAAGGATTTACTGTTGGAATCATTGCCCAGCCAAACTGGAATGACTGTGAAGACTTTAAAAAACTAGGCCGTCCTAAATATGGATTTTTAGTTAATTCAGGTAATATAGATTCAATGGTAAATCACTATACTGCTGCAAAAAAGACTAGACGTGAAGATTTGTATTCACCTGGTGGTGAAGCTGGACATAGACCAGATAGAGCTGTAATAGTTTATTGTAATAGAATTAGGGAAGCCTTTAAAGATATTCCTATAGCAATTGGTGGCATAGAAGCCAGCCTTAGAAGATTTGCTCACTATGATTATTGGGATAATAAAGTTAGAAGAAGTGTTCTTCTAGACTCAAAAGCTGATTTATTAATGTACGGAATGGGTGAAAAAACAGTAGTTCAGATTGCAGATTTATTAACATATGGTGCAAGTATAAAAAATATAACTACTGTTCGTGGTACTTGTTATGTGACTAAAGATATTTCACAAATAAAAGATGCTGTTAAAGTTCCTTCTTATGAAGAAGTATCTACTGATAAAAAAGCTTATGGAGAAGCTTATAAATTAGAGTATTATGAACAAGATTCTATAATTGGTAAAACTCTTATCCAACAATACGGAGATAGATACTTAGTCCAAAACCCTCCTCAAGAAAATCTAACTCAAGAAGAAATGGACATTACATATGATTTACCTTATACAAGAACCTATCATCCAATATATGAAGCAAAAGGCGGAATACCTGCAATACAAGAAGTTAAATTTTCTATTACAAGCCATAGAGGTTGTTTTGGTTCTTGCTCTTTTTGTGCATTAACTTTCCATCAAGGCCGAGTTATCCAAAATAGAAGTCAAGATTCAATTGTATCAGAAGCAAAATTATTAACAGAATTACCAGATTTCAAGGGATATATCCATGATATTGGTGGTCCTACTGCAAACTTTAGACACAGAGCCTGTAAAAAGCAAGAGGTTCATGGTACATGTAAAACTAAGCAGTGTATGTTCCCTGGTCCTTGTAAAAACTTAATAATTGATCATACAGAATATCTTTCTTTATTAAAGAAAGTTAGAAATCTTCCTGGAATAAAAAAAGTTTTTGTTCGTTCAGGAATTAGATACGATTATTTAATTCATGACAATAACGAAGCTTTCTTTAAAGAATTATGTGAACACCATATTAGCGGGCAATTAAAAGTTGCACCAGAACATGTAGTTCCAAGAGTTTTAAAGCAAATGGGAAAACCAACTCGAGAAGTATATGATAAATTTGTTAATAAATATTTTAAAATTAATAAACAGGTTCATAAAAACCAATTTTTAGTTCCATATTTAATGTCTTCTCATCCTGGATCAGACTTAAATGCTGCAATAGAATTAGCTCAATATGTAAAGGAAATGGGATATACACCTGAACAAGTACAAGATTTTTATCCTACACCTGGTAGTTTATCTACTACTATGTATTACACAGGATTTAATCCAATTACTGGAGAAGAAGTATATGTTCCAAAAACTCCTGAAGAAAAAGATATGCAAAGAGCTCTAATCCAATTTGCTGTACCAAAAAATTATCCAAAAGTTAAAAAAGCTTTAATAAAAGCTCATAGAGAAGATTTAATTGGTAATGGAAAGGATTGTTTGATTGGTAATTCTCCAGGGAAACTTGGTTATCAAGGTAAACATAAAAAGAGTACTACTTCTAATAATGGAGACTCTTTTAAAGAAACATCTAGCAAAAATAGTAAAAAATCTTCAAATTCTAATAACAGAAATACTCTAAATAAAAATTCAAAAAATAAAAAAATTAGCTCTAGCAAAAATAAATCAAACACACGAAAAAGAATACATTAAAAATTAAGCACCTATTTCAATATGATATGGGTGCTTAATTATATAATTAAACATTATTTCAATATTATTCTTGTTTATTTAATGCATTTTCTTATGCTAATATAAATAATGCTGAATAGAAATTATTTTTTAATTATAGGTTAATTCATCAAAAAATCATATTTATTAAGAAACTCTTAAATATGATCATTTTAGTGTAATCTGAAACAATTTATTTGTATAATAAATATGAATTTGACTATACATAATTTTTATAAATTATGTATCATAAATCTTATAAAAAATATATACTATAAAATATGTTAATTAATAAGGATAAATATTAAATTTCTAATATATACACTTTTTTTATAGATAATTAATTTTATAATCAAATAGAAATGGAGACTGTAGTTATGAAAAAAAATATCTATATTATGATAAGTCAAACTGGTACAAGTTGTTCTAAGATATTTCAATTATTCACACGTGCGCCCTATAACCATGCATCTATAGCACTGGATGAAAATCTTAATTCATTATATAGCTTTGCTAGACAAAATTTATATATTCCACTAATTGCAGGCTTTGTTAAAGAAGATATAAATGAAGGTATTTATAGAGTACACGATGATACAATATGTCAAATATATCGTATGTCAATTTCTGAAGAACAGTACCTTACTTTACAAGAATCAATTAGTGAATTTGAAAAAAATACTGATATGTATAGTTACAATTTTGCTGGACTTGTTCCTATGCTATTTAATATACCTTATCATAGACGTTATCATTATGTTTGCTCACAATTTGTAGCATATTTATTGCACGAAACTAATGCTGTAAAATTAAATAAACATTTTACTTTAATGAGACCATATGATTTTACTTCTTTATCGGAATTAGATTTAATATATTCTGGTAAACTATCTGAATACAGCGCCTAAAATAAAGGGCTTCTCAAAATATATCCTATTTATTTTGAGATTGCCCTTCTTTAATTTATATTTCCTTTTATTTTTTTAAAACTATCTAATACCATATTCATAATTATAAGAAATATTAAGTCTCCAACTACAGAATAAGGAAATATTCTAATCCCACCTAATATAATAACATCCTCTAACATTACTACTATTATAGATAAAATAATAAACCATATCCCTTTTTTATTTACAAATGGCTTATCTAATAAAAAAACATTCAAGACAATTAACATTCCTAATAATATTAATGAAAATAGAAATATTAATGTTTCATGATTTATTTTTATTATAAATCCATATAGTGAACTTATATTAATTGTTACCTTGGATATACCAATAATCCAAATGTATATCCCTACAACTATTCCTGCTATTAAATAACTTCCTCCAAATTTTAATTTTTCTGCTCTCAAATATACATAAGATATTGCTAATACCATTAATGGAACTGTTATATGATTTAAAAATATTATTGGCTTTAAATAATAAATAATTGTACTATTTTTAAGTATACATAAAAGAAATAGTCCTATATGTCTTAATAAAAATAATGTAATAACAAAACCTAAATATATTTTTATCTTCTTTGGTGAAAGTTGAATATTCTTCTTTATCGTCGATATAGACAAAAAAATTATAAGTAACAAAAGTAAATAGTATGCAAAATTCACAAATTACACTCCCAACTCACATTCCTATTACTTATATTTATTATTCTTAGTATTATTTTATACCTAAAAGTTTAATTCCATGCTTAATACATTGAACTCTTAAAGGAAAGTCTGGTCCTCTTTCACCATCAATATCTGTAACTATATCTTCTGATGACTCAATGTATACATCATCAGTCTTGAAGTAAACCACTTTATCTGAATCTAGATGTTCTCCTTTTAACATTTTTATAAATAATGGCAATAATTCTATTACTGGTACAGCCTTAAATATTATTACATCTAATTTTCCATCTGTAACATCAGCCTCTGTAGCTAAATTAAAATTACCTGCTGTTTTTCCATTAAACACCAATAATAAATACATTTCTCCATCATAAGTACATTCCTTAGATGTTAATTTTATTTTTAATTTTCTAAAATTAGGTAATTCTTCTAAACCTTTTAAATAATAAGCTAATTTTCCGATAGTATTTTTTAAATTTATGTCTGTTTTTTGTGATACATCTGTAAAAAGTCCTGTACTAGCTACATTAATAAAATATTTATTATTTATTTTTCCAACATCAACTGGTATTGGATTAGAATCTAATATTTGCTTACAAGCTTCTGTTATATCACTAGACATTCCAACAAATTTTCCGAAATCATTTGCAGTTCCAACCGGTAATACTCCTATAGGTACATTTATATTCTTATTTTCCATTGCATTTACAACAGAATCTACAGTTCCATCTCCACCAGCAATTAGAATATATGCGTATGTTTCATCTACTATATCTAGTGCCTCAGATAAATCTTTTCCTTTTTGAATTCTGTACGGAACAATTGTTAAACCAACCTCTTGATGCAGTTTTATCACATTATCTAACTCATTAATTATACTATTTTCTCCTGAGTATGGGTTGTATATGAACCTTACTTTTTTCATAAATATAACCTTCCTCCTACCAATTTTGTTATAAAATTCATTATATCATTATAATTATTTAATGTCGATATTCTAATAATAACCTTAATAATTCCTTAAACTTTTTTAATAACTTATATTATTTGATTATATGTGTTATAATAAGTTTTTGTAAGTAGTTTATTATAATTTAGGAGTGGTTTTATGAGGAAAAGTTGTATTCCTAATGTATTTACCTTTATTAATTTATCTTGTGGAATTATTTCTATCTTATCAGTTATGAGTGGTAATTATGCTAAAGCAGGTATTTTTATATTAATAGCCGGATTGGTAGATAGATATGATGGAAGAGTTGCACGTTTTTTAAATGTTTCAAGTGAACTAGGAAAAGAACTAGATTCTTTAGCAGACTTAGTTTCTTTTGGCGTAGCACCTTCTATTCTAACATATATACTGTTTGACTTTGCTAATTTGGGACCAAAGGGATTACTAGGATTTGCAATACTACTATTATTTCCAATATGTGGAGCATATAGATTAGCTAGATATAATACATCTGACTTTGATGGTGTTTTTACAGGTGTACCTATAACAATAGCCGGTTGTTTTATGGCTATATTTGCATTACTTAACTTAAAAGGTGCAACCTCTATCTATATTGCAGTTATTATAATGCTTATTTTTTCATATTTAATGGTAAGCAGCTTCCAATTAAAGAAATTTTAATGAAGTATGTTAGTTTATTAAACAAGGGATTATCTTAAATTTTTAGAAAGAATTTAAGATAATCCCTATATTTATTCTTCATCTTCTCTTTTGCTATTTTGAAACTCTAAATCATTATCTATTTCTGTAAGTATCATGTCTTTATATTCGGAAGTAGAGATATATTCATTTTTTATTTTACAATATTTTAAATAATGTTCTTCACATCTTCCCAACGCATCAACAAGAGAGTCAATTAATTCCCCTACTTCCTCAACCCTATCAATTGCCTTTTTAACATCACTTTTTTTCGCTAAATTTATACTATATAGTTCTGAAGCACTAGCAACTAATAACCTATAAGCATTAACATAGTTATTAAGTAGGTTACTCATATTACTTATATCGTTATATTGTTTATCTGCAAATTTTTCAAATCCCATTTTTAAACTCCAATGTACTTACTATATTATAGTATACTTTAAATATACAGTCTAAATTCTCATTTTTAATAATATATCTTAATATTTTATTTCTTATATTCTTCCTGTTTCTTCATATGAGTATTCTTTATCTATCTCATCCCATATTTTTTTATAGCTTTCATTCTCTAAACAATCTTCAGTATCACTATCTAGTATTTTATCCCTTTCTTCTATCTCATTTATTTCTTCATTTCTATAGGAACTTTTTTTTATTTTTTTAACTTTTTCTTCATCTTCGCCCTCTAAAATTCCCTCTTCTGATCCTGCTGTTCCTGGTTCTTCCCCTTCTAGTGGTTCTTCCGGTGTAGAGCCTTCTAATGGTTTCTCACCCTCTAGGATTCCTTCTTCTGATCCTGCTGTTCCTGCTGGAACATCTCCTAGTTCGTCATCTTTTCTCACAGTCTCTTCTCTATAAATATCACTATACTCAGGTTTAAGATCATAAACAAATAGAACTGGTACTGCAAAATCATTTGGATATTCAAATAACATCTACTTTTCCTCCCAACTACAAATTTCACTTAAGTTTTTAAAATATGATCTTGGATATTTACATAGCGGACAGTTTAAAGGCGCCTCATTTCCTTCATATATATATCCACAGTTCATACATTGCCATAAAGATTTTTTATCAGACTTAAACATCTTATCTTCTTTAATTCTTTTAGCTAAATCTAAAAATCTTTCTTTGTGATGCTCTTCTACTTCTCTAAGTTCTTTATAGAAATCAGCAATCTCCATAAGTCCTTCTTCTCTTGCTGTATCTTCAAATTCTTTATAAATCACACAACTTTCTTCAGCTTCTCCAAGTGCTGATTCTATTAGATTATTTTTAGTAGTACTTATTTTACATAAATATCGTTTATAAGCTTCTCTTGCATGAGCAAATTCATTACTAGCCGTCGAATCAAAAACTTCTGCGACCCACATGAATCCTTCTGATTTAGCTTTTTCTGCATATAAATTATATTTACTTCTAGCCCTGCATTCGCCAGCAAATGTTTTATATAAGTTCTTTTCAGTTTTACTCCCTTTTAAGTTCATTTTTATCTCCTAAGTAATTATTTACTCTAACAATAGAATATTCATAGAAACTCTTTTTGTTACCTCTCTCCAAAAAATGTAATAGATATTATCCTTTAATAAAAAAATAATGATTAAAATATTAAATATCTAAATCCTAAGAGATATATTATTACAATTATAAACTTGAAATAATACTTCTTAGCTGGTTTTAGACAATAAATTCTAATCATTATTTTCTATCATTTATTGAATTTTTCTCAAAAGTTATAATACTAATATAGATTTTATATTTTTATTATTATTTTGTACTATGATATAGTTATCTTTTTTTCCTGATTACAAGTTAATACCACTTCTTGTTTATCACTTCCTCTTGTGATTAATCTAACATCATGCCCCCAAAGTTCTTGAACATATTTTAAAGTTTCTTTCGCATATGCTAGCTCAAGCGGTCTACCATCAAAAACATTTTCCAATGTTAAAGTATAGTTTTTTCTATTTAGATCTATAACCCTAACATAAGGTATTCCTCCCATGCCACATGTATAGCTTAACGTATCCCTAATCTTCTTCCAACCATCTTCATCTGAGACTTCTTCAATAATTGTATCAAATGTCCTTTGGTTATATTGGAACAAATTAAGTTCTTCACATAATTCTCTAGTTAAATATCGTCTTAAAAACGATGAATCTCTATCAAGTTCCCTAACTTCAAATATTTTTTCTTTTCCGTATCTTCTCTCAAGGTCCTCAAAAATTTTAAATCCAACGTAGTATGGATTTAATCCTCCTACTGCTGGAGCAATTACATCATTATGTCTTTTTAAAAATTCTAAATGAAACTCTTGTGGAAGATCCAGTTGTTTTAAAATATTATAATGACTATAACTTGCCCATCCTTCATTCATTATTTTAGTTTCTATTTGTGGAATAAAATATTCTGTTTCCCTTTTTACTATTCTTAGAATAGTTTTCTCCCAGTCTTGAAGATCACCATAATTTATTATAAATCCCATGACATCATCAACAGGTTCTAATGGAATCTTATCTAGGTCAGGCAATTTTATTTCTTCATATTCATCTAATATATCTCTATTTATTTTTTTCTTTTCATAATCGTCAATAACATTTTCCTTTATCTCATTAGTTGATAATTCCTTTATTCCAATAGTTCTGCCAACTTGATATCTTATAGCATGAGCCGCATCTAATATTCTCTCAACTTGTCCATAACCTATACTAGGATCATCAATATATTCTCTTATTATTTTTGCATCTAAATTAAACATTTCCAGAGTATATTTCGCATTAGTTCCTTCTTTAAATAACCTATTATTTTTAAAGAAATCATTATGACCATATACATGAGCCATGGTAAGTATTTGCAAAAGTAATGTATTCTCAGTCATTAGATATGCTAAGCATGGATCAGAATTAATTACCATTTCATAAGGAAGTCCTGTTAAATTTAATGAATAAAGAGTTTTACTTTTTTCATATGATTTTCCAAAACTCCAATGAGGATATCTTGATGGCATTCCAACATAAGCCTCATATCCTATCATTTCATTAAATCCTATTATTTCAAATTCTTGCGGATAGCAATCTAATCCATATTCTATAACCTTTTCTTCTATTATCTCATTCCATTTTTTAATATCACTAACACTATACTCCAAAGCCTATTCCTCCTTTAGCTCCTTGCGAAGCATAATCTTAAGTGCATCCCATAAATCTTTCTTCTCTTTTATTATTACTGGAACAAATTTATTATTAACTACTTCTTTCTTAAATTTATGATACATAGTAGTTGTATACGTAGAAGGCAGAAGTTCTGCATATCCAAACATATTGCTAATGTCGCAAATATTTTTTGCAGCTTCAATTGCTCTTTCATTATCTTCTGACCAATTATCCCCATCACTTGCATATATACTATATATATTCCAAGCCGATGGTGGATAAATTTCATTTATAATGTTTAAAGCCTCATTAATTCCACTAGATATATAAGTTCCACCTGATTCAGATTTATGGAAGAATTCATATTCATCTACTCTTTTTGCAACTGTTGTGTGATATATAAATTCAAATGCTATATTGTTATACTTCCTTTTTAAAAAACTAGCAAGTACAAAGAAATATGATCTTGCTAAATACTTTTTAGTAATATCCATTGAACCAGATGCATCCATGATAAATATCATTACTGCATTACTAGCTTTTTTAGGCTTTAGTTTTACTCTATAATATCTTAAATCCTCTTCTCTAAAAGGAAATCTTTCTAATTTTTCACTGCTATTAGATTCTTGTAATGCTCTTTTTTTTCCTTGCTTTCTTGCAATCTTAGACATAACAGTCTTCTTTTTAGCAAGTCTTGGTCTTATTCCATGTCTTTGATAGCCCTTTTTTCTACCACTGCTATCTGTAATAATTTCAGAGTACTTTTTCTGATCTAGATTAGGTAGATTTAAATCCTCTGATATATAATCCATCAGTTCTTCAAGTGTGATTTCTGTTTCATAAACATCATCGCCTTCATCGTTGCCAGCCCCTTGATTTCCTTGCGCTGGCTTATTCTTTCCATTTCCAATTTTATCTCCTCTTTTTTCTTCTCCAACGCCTGTAGCTACGCCTTTCGAATTTTTTCCATAGATAAATTGGTATTCTTTAATTCCCTTAATTGGGATTTTAAATTTTTTATTTTTGCTCTCTCCAACTATACTTTCTTCAGATAATATATCACCTAGATTTTCTTTTATTGATTTTTCTACAAGTTGCCTATGCCTTCTTCTATCTTCTATGGATCTATCATGATCAATTGAATTTTCAACATAATTTCTAAATATGGCCATATTTTATTTTAGTCCCTCCATAAATTATTGGCTGCATATTTCAATATCACATCACAGCAATGAAGGCAATATCCATTGTTCTGCATTTCTTCTACCATAGAATCATATTTTTCTACTTGTTCCTTATTTCTAACCTTTGATTTAGTTATAATTCTTGATAAATCCTTAACTGAAGCAATTAATTTCTTTTCTATAGCTTCTTTTATAGGTTCATAAGAGGTATAATCTAATTCCCCACCTTTTCTAACTATATAGAACATATAGGAAGTTACATCTGATCTAAATCCTTTAGCAGATGAATCATATACTCCTATTTGCTCTTCAATACTTCTCATAAATTCTTCATCTGGATTTAATTCCTCTCCAGTTGAAGAATCTTTTATCTTACTCTTATTAACATAAGCTTCTGCATTATCTATATAATTATTAAATAAACTTTCAGCTTGTTCTCTAAATGAATGTATAAATGCCTTAGAGATTTCTTTTTCTAGTATTTTATTGTATTCTTTTCTAATACTATCTTGAATAAATCCTAGATATCTCTTCTTATCATCAGCAGCTATATCAAGCTCTTTAACTGATTTTATTATACTTTCCATTATACTAAGAGGATTTATGCAATCAAATTCTGAATCAGAAAGGGCATTATCTATTGCTTTTATTATAAATCTTGTACTTATTCCCTTCATCCCTTCATATTGACCCGCTTCTTCTCTAAGTTCAGTAATATCGACTTTCTTTGTTGTTCCTTTTTCAACTACTTCTTCCCCATTGTATATCTTAAGTTTAGTCATAGCATCAACTTTTGCAGATGGTGTTAATCTAGATAATATTGCGAACATAGCTGCTATTTCAATAGTATGTGGTGCTATGTGTGCTTTAAAATTACTCTTATTTAAAATCTTTTTATAAATCTTAACTTCTTCATCTAACTCTAAGCAGTAAGGAACTTCAATTTTTACAATTCTATCTAATATAGCTTCATTAGTATGATCTGATTTAAACTTGTTCCATTCTGCTTCATTTGAATGAGCTACTATAACACCATCAAAGTAAATCATTGAACCTTTACCTGGTGATGGTACAGATTTTTCCTGAGTTGCAGTAATTATAGTATGAAGATATTCAACATCATTTTTAAACACTTCAATGAACTCTACAAGTCCTCTATTACCAACATTAAATGCACCATTTAAAGAGAATATTCTTGGATCATCTTCTGAATATAAATCCATTTTAGATATATCAATTGCACCAGTTAAAATTGAAGTATCCTGATTATTAGGATCAACTGGTGGAACTACTCCAATACCTTTTCTTGATCTAATAGAGAAATCTGTTCTCTCTACTGGAAACTCTTCATATTTCCCTTCAAGTTCATGTATCAGTTTATATTTACATACTGGACATAAGTCCCCTTCAATTTGAACTCCAAGCATTTCTTCAAATTCATGCCTTAAATGTTTTGGAATTAAATGAAGTGGCTCTTCATGCATAGGACATCCCTTTAATGAATAAATTGGAGGACAATCTTCTAAGGCATTTTTTAAGCTTTCAACTATAGAAGATTTACCTGCTCCAACAGGTCCAACTAAATATAATACCTGTCTTGCTTCTTCCCCCTTCATTGCTGCTGATTTAAAGTAACTAGCAAGTTTCATAATAACTTTATCAATACCATAAAATTCATCTTTAAAAAATCCATATTTTCTTATTGAATCATTACCGTGAATCTTTCTTATTCTAGGATTATCCTCACCATTTAAATCCTCAACCCCTTTACTAATAATCATTTCATATAATCTTCTATGGGCAAGGCTAGCTACTTCTGGATTTTCCTTAAGCAACTCTAAATAATCTAAGAAGCTTCCTTCAAATTTTTCTTTATTATATTTTTCTCTATCTGTTTCTATAAATTTTTTAAAATTCATAAACACTCCCCCCCTTTTTATTAAAATATATTCAATGAAAAGGGAAAAGTATGACTATTTTTTAATATAATTTTTTTACCATTTAAACTAGTACAATATTTATACTAATTTATATATTAATTAACTATCAAAATTCTCTATAATATTAAGAATTTCACTTCCATAAGTCTCTATTTTCTTAGTTCCAACTCCTCTAATTTCTAATAATTCATCTAGATTTTTAGGTTTATTGTTTGATATAGATATTAAACTTGTATCTGAAAAAATTATATATGGTTTAATTCTTTCCTTATACGCTTTATCTTTTCTCCATTTCTTTAAAGCTTCAAATAATTCTAAATTTAAGATTGTTTCCTCCTTATCTAGAATTTTAAACACTACAGTTTCTTTATTTTTAAGAACTTTCATTGAACGTGAATTAAGTTTTAGCATTGAGTATGTTCCCTCTTTTAAATCTACATAACCTTCATTTAGTAGACTCTTAATTAATTCTTTAATAAATGTAGTTCCATACTCTTTCATTATTCCGTAAGTAGTTATATTATCTAATTTATTTTGTATTATCTTAGGTCCCTTAAACCCTTTTAATATATCAACAAGTACTGATACCCCATATTTTTCTCTAGTTCTAAATACTGTAGATAAAATCATCTGACTTTCTATTGTAAAATCCTTAAGCTCATCATTACTTAAACAATTACTACAGTTATTGCAATAATTTAATTTTCTTTCATTTCCAAAATAATTTAATATATATTTTCTAAAACATTCTTTTAAATTACAGTAATCAATCATTTCTTGAAATTTTCTGAGTTGAACTTCTCTTCTGCTAATAGATGAGCTCTTATGTATTATATATTCAACTCTACTTATATCACTTTCACTATAAAACATATAGCAATCACACTTTTCTCCATCTCTTCCACCTCTTCCTATTTCTTGATAATAGGATTCTATATTTTGTGGAAGCGTAAAATGAACTATAAATCTTATATTAGACTTATCTATTCCCATTCCGAAAGCATTTGTAGCTATAATTACATCTATTTTTTCATATAAAAAATCTTCTTGAAATTTTTCTTTTTCTTCGTCTTTTAATCCGCCATGATATTTTCCAACATTATAACCTAAATCCCTTAAGTAATCGTATAAATTATCAACTTCTTTTCTTGCAGCACAGTATACTATTCCGGCTTCTCCTTCATTTTCTCTTATAATATCTTTTAGTGTTTCAAGTTTATCAACTTCTCTTAAAACTGTAAGATTTAAATTTTCTCTATTAATATCGCCTTTATATATGTATGGATTTTTTAGTCCTAAAAGTTTTATTGAATCATCTCTAACCTCTTTAGTAGCTGTTGCAGTAAAAGCAGAAATTATAGGTTTTGCCTTTAAGGTATTATAGAATTTTGAAATTTCTAAATAGCTCTTTCTAAAATCATGCCCCCACTGTGACACACAGTGTGCCTCATCTATGGCTATCTGAGAAATTTTAAGTTCCTTAATCATATCTTTAAATACTTTTGATTCAAGCCTTTCAGGGGAAATGTAAATTATTTTATATTCACCAATTGATGCATCAATTAATATATTTTTTATTGTATCTATATTTTGAGTACTATTGATGTATGTAGCCTTAATTCCAATTTCAGTCAAATTATCTACTTGATCTTTCATTAATGAAATAAGAGGTGATATTACTATTGTTATCCCTTCAAGTATTATTGCAGGTATTTGATAACAAACAGACTTTCCACCACCTGTTGGCATGAGGCAGAACGTATCAAAGCCATTTAAAATACTGTTTATTATTTCAAATTGTCCTTGCCTTAAAGTACTGAATCCATAATATTTTTTTAAAGCATAAAAAATTTTCTGTTTATTATCCACCTTGACTTACCTTTCTATAATTAATCTTTATTAATGTCTAAATACACTGTATTCAATTTATTTAATATATTAAATAGCTTTTCCCCTAGAAATAACATTATAAAATAATTTCCTACTCCATGAACTATATCAAAAGGAATTCCAGAAATCCAATATGCTATTCCAGCATTTATTCCTCCAAAAATTCCATAAGGAATGGAATAGAACAATCCAAATAAAAGTCCAAAAGCTCCTGAATATAATGATAATGCTAAATACTTTCCATTTATCAATTTTTTTATCTTATAAGTTAAAATGCTTAAAGTTGGCCATAGTATTATATACCCAAACCACCATACTCCGAATCCATAAATAAGCCCCATTACTATTACAAATGTGGCTACAATATAAATAGCTTTTTTTTCATATATTAAAGAAAATAATATTATGAACAAAGTAACTGTTTCAATATTAGGGAGAAAGCTTAAAGCTATTTGAGAAACTGAAATTATCCCCCCTAGTATTCCAAATAATATAAGCTCTCGTGAATTAATTTTCATGATACCAATCCTTATAAATTAATTTTTTAAAATCATTACCAACCAGTTGTCAAAATAAATTCTATATTATCACCATCATTAATCATAGTATCATCTACACCAGTTTGTGAATCTTCTCCATTTATTTTTAGGTTCCACCATTCTTTCTTTGATACATCTGCATCTTTGCCGTCTACTCCAGTGACAAACCTACTAGTACCACTATTATCAGTTTTAATTATTCCTCTATTATCTAAATCTTTTCCAAGAGAAGTCTCTTCAGTTTTAAATTCATACTTTTTATTAAAAGTATTCTCTGTATCTCTAACTGTTAAAGTATACTCCTTTGTTCCTTGTACTTGCTTTGAACTTAAAGCAAATTTATATCCTGCAAAACCTAATATTGCAAGACATATTATTAATAAAGAAACTAATAGTTTCTTATTTTTAAAGCTAAATTTATTCATTAGTCTTAATCCTCCATATTTTTTAATACTTTAAATATTCTTTATAATTATATATCTATAATCAATGGCTTAAATTTTACAAATATTTATTATAAAGTCTACACATAATAGTATATACCACAAATTCCAATTCTCAAACAGATAAACTTAAAGATAACCTTTTCCTACAATGTATTGCATATAAAATGGCTGTTACATAATAATTTTCATTAATTATGCAACAGCCAATTATTCTAATATTTAATTATATAGACTTTTTAATTAAAGATTATTAAAGACTTTTTTTATTTCACTGGTTGACTTTAAAATATCCTTTTGAGCAATTATTGCTGAAACTATTGCAAGTCCATCTATACCTGTATTTTTAAAGTCTATTATATTCTCTTTGTTTATCCCTCCAATAACTACTATAGGAATAGTTACATTCTCTCTTATTTTCTTTAATTCTTCCATCGAAGTATGGTCAGCATCTTTCTTAGTTCCTGTTGTATACATTGCACCAACTCCTATATAGTCAGCTCCATCTTCTTGTGCTTTTATAGCATCTTCTACATTTCCTGTTGATACTCCAATAATTTTATCTTTACCTAATATTTTTCTAACAACTTTTGCTGGAATATCACTTTGTCCAACATGTACTCCTGCTGCATCTACGGCTAAGGCTATATCTAAACGATCATTAATTAATAATGGAACATTATATCTATCTGTTATTTCTTTAACTTTTACAGCTGTTTTATAAAAATCAAGGGATGAGCAGTCTTTTTCCCTTAATTGAACTAATGTACATCCACCTTTAATTGATTGCTCAACTGCTTCTTCTAAAGTTTCTGTACTCATTAGATCCCTATCAGTTACTAAATAAATACTATAATCTATTTTAGGCTTCATTTATTTTCGCCATCCTTTCAATTGTTTCAGAATTTAAGTTACTTATAGCATCAATAATTCCTACTCTAAAACTTCCAAGTCCGATTTTACCCATTTTTTCTTCTGAAATTTCTCCTGCTATGCCCATAGAAATAACTCCTGCTACAGCAGCTATAAAGTAATCTTCTCCAGAGCCACAATATCCTCCGACTAAAGCAGTTGTCATACAGCCTGTTCCTGTAACATTAGCAAGCATTTTTGTACCATTATTAAGTATGGCAGTCCTTTTTCCATCAGATATAATATCTGTGACTCCTGTAATAGCTACTGTACAATTAAATTTTTCAGCTATTTTCTTAGCTATATTAATCTGATCATCAATACCAGTATTCATATCACTTTCAGATGCATCAACACCCTTAGTATTTGATTCAAGGCCACCTACAAATTTAACCTCAGATATATTTCCACGTATTACATTTACTTTAACTTCACTTAAAATTCTTCTTGCTGTCTCATTTCTGTAATCTGCAACTCCAGCTCCCACTGGATCAAATACCACTGGAATATTTAATTCATTTGCTTTCTTACCTGAAATGATCATTGCGTTAACCATATCATCATTTATAATTCCCATATTAATTACTAAAGCGGATGCAATCTTAGTTATGCCTTCCACTTCTTTTGCATAATCAGCCATTGTTGGCGATGCTCCCATTGCAAGGATTATATTAGCACAATCATTAGCTGTAACATAGTTTGTTATACTATGTACTAATGGTTTCTTATTTCTAACTGCCTCTAATAAATTACCTACTTTATTAATTATTTCTTTACTCATATTTATAGTTAGTAAGATATAGTAATCTTACTAAAGCTCTCCCCCTTACATATCTATTAATTTATTTCAACTTATTATTAATCTATCATTCCTGCTTTTTTATAAAGCTCATAAAAATGATTTGTAGGTCCAACACCTTTTCCAAGTTCAAAACCATGTTCAATTGCACAAGTTATATACCTTTTTCCTTCTTTCACTGCATCTTGCATATTCATCCCCTTAGCTAAATTTGCAGCTATTGCAGAGGATAATGTACATCCTGTTCCATGGGTATTTTTAGTATTAATTCTTTCTTGTTTAAGCCAACTAAAATTCTCTCCATCAAATAATAAATCTGTAGATTCTCCTTCTAAATGTCCACCTTTAACTAGCACACACTTAGGTCCTAATTCCTTAAGCTTTAATGCTGATTCTTTCATATCATCTAAATTCTTTATTTCTCTGCCTAAAATTTCTTCTGCCTCTGGTAAATTTGGAGTCACTAAAGTTGCCAATGGGAATAATTCTTCCACTAAAGTTTCTTTAGCATCTTTAGATAACAAGTCAAATCCACTTTTAGAAATCATAACTGGATCTAAAACTACTGGTGGCAATTTTTCTATTTTCTTTAAGTTATTAGCTATTGCTTTAATTGATTCAATTTTAGATACCATTCCAATCTTTATAGCATCTACTCTAATATCATCAAAAATAACATTAATTTGTGACTCAATTATTTCTGGATTTATATCTTGAACTCCAAAAACTCCCATTGTATTTTGGCAAGTTACAGCTGTAATAACACTCATTCCATAAACTCCATTAGCTGAAAAAGATTTTAAATCTGCTTGTATTCCAGCACCTCCACAAGAATCTGATCCCGCTATTGTTAATGCTCTAAACATAAAAACATCCTTTCTAAATTTCATTAGTATTTGTATTATCTTTAATATTTATTGGTGATTGATTATTTATCAAAGTTTTTTTAATAACTGGTACTTTTAAGAAGCAATATGCTACTATACTTCCTACTGTACAACTTAAAGTAAATGGTGTTACATAAACAAAAAGTGCTGCTTCTTTCCCTAAAATTATTGAAGCTACTGGATAGGCTAACATGGCTCCAAGAACTCCAGTTCCAATTATTTCACCAATTACAGCTGCACCTGATTTTTTAAACTGTTTATATAAAATTCCTGCAAGCAATGCTCCCACCATACTACCTGGAAAAGCCAGTAAACTGCCTGTCCCTAACATATTTCTTATAAGTGATGCAATAAATGCATTTGCTAGAGCATATATTGGTCCAAGTGTTATTGCTCCAACTACATTTATGAAATGTTGCACTGGCGATATTTTCGCAACACCAATTGGTATTGAGAATGTTCCGAAGATAACCGCAATTCCAATTAACACCCCACTTAGCGCTAATTTCTGTGCTTTGCTTTTTTCTTTCATACTGAAAGCCTCCTCTAAAATAAATTTCAGAACATAGAAAAAATATAACTATGCTCTCACTTGTGAAATCTTAATTTATTGAACTGACTAACTGTGAAAGTAAAATTTTTATAAGAATTAAACAATCTGCTTCTAAGAATATATGTTTCTGCTAATTCAAAAGTTTATTTACAGATTTTCAAGTGATATAATTTCCTATAGAATAAAAAAAATGTATCCCGCAGGATACATCAATAAACTATGCATAAATATTAGTATACTTCCCTACGCTGGTATTATCCAAATCAGGTTATAAGAGTTCAGGAAATCAATCTTTCCAATCTCAGCTAAAATATTAGCTCCCCTAGTTATTCAATTATAAAATTATTTTCCACAAGATAAAGATTATACCATTAATTATAAAACGTCAAGTATAACCTTTCTTGATTTCTAAGTTATATTCATTATAAAAATTGATTATATAGAATTAACATAAAGTCTTATAGTTAAAATACCTATTATTTATTATTTAGAATAATATATTTATAACTAATTTGGTTTCTATCTAATAAATACTTCTCTATACTTTGACATGTAAAGAAAAGTATTTGTCCTAAATTTTCATTTATTAAAAGCTTTAATGCCTTCTCCCGTCTTTCATCATCATATTGAACGAATGCATCATCTAAAAATACTGGTACATCTTTATTTTTAAATATCATATCTATAAACGAAAGTCTTAATGCTAGATATAACTGATCCTTAGCTCCATTACTTAATATATCTCCATCAAATAATAATCCATTTTCTCTAACTTTTAGTTTATAGTCCTCTGATATTTTAGCTTCTTCATATTCTCCATTTGTTAAAAAGTTAAACTTTTCTATTACATTATTGTTTAACTCAGGTCCAATATTTTTCCTTACTTCATTAAATGCTCCTTGTAACACATCACTTGCCAATTCTAAAGCCTTATATTCTTTCTCGAACTTAATAATCTTTTCATCTGTAATTGATATATCCTCTTCTATTGTAGAAATATCTCTCTTTCCTAAGTATCTCTTCTCTATTAAATATCCTAGATCTTTTATTTCTTTTTCTATTTTTATAAGCTCTTCAGATTGCCTTCTTATTTCATCATCAATTTCTTCTTCTGACTCATAAGAATATTCTATGTCATGATTTATTATTTCTTTAATTTCTTCTTTTATCTCATCTATATTTCTGTCCTTTAATAATACTTTATAAGTTTCCTCTACATTATTAAGTGCAGTTTTAATTTCCTTCATAGAATTTATTTTTTCTTTAAATTCTTTTACTTTAACATGTAAATCTTCAATCTCTACTTTATCTAAACCCAATATTTCTGTTTTCTTTCTTATTTCTTCTTCTTTATCTATAAGCTGTTCATTTATATTTTCAATTTCTTCTTTAACCTTAATTACTTCATATTCTAATCTAAGCAATTCATCTTTTAACTTCTCATATACAGAAACCTTATCCATTACTTTATCTAATGAATCACATGATAATACACTAAATAATGATAATATAACACCTTTGTTTTTATTATATTTTGATTTTAAATCCGTTATATTATATTTAGATATTTCTTGTTGTCTTTTTTCCAATAACATATTCATACTATCTTTATAACTTCTAAAACTATCATATTTATTTATTTTGTTTATAAATTCTTCATAAGAGTTAGAATTAGTTTCTTTAAGATAATTATTAAGTTCTATTTCGTGTTCATCAATTCTGTCTTTTAATTTCTCAATATCTCTATTATTCTTATCTATAAGTTCATTATTTTTAATTATTATAGAATATTTTAAATATAGTCTAACTAATACAATAAATGCTGGTACTAAGGCTATCATAATAGGTATAATTTGATTTATTATTCCATAAATAAATACTAAAACACTCATGATTCCCACAAAGTAAATAGCCTTTATCATATTCTTTGTTTCTTTTATCTTATTTTTATTTTCCTTATTATTTTGATTTTCTATTTTATACTTTAATTCCTTAAGATCATCCTTATAAGAATTAAGTGAATTTTCTATTTCATTTCTATTCTTTGATATAAAATCTATACTACCAACACTATATCCTTGCTTATTAACATCTGATTTCATTTCTTCTATTGAATTTTGAATATTAAAAACTTCATTTAGCTTATCTTCTAAATTTTTTTGGTCAATTTTTAATGTATATATTTTTTGCTTAACATCATTTCCCATAGATTCAAATGCGCTATAACTTTTAATATTTTCCTTCTTTACTTTTAAGTCATTTTCTAATTCTAAAAGTTTATTTAATTTTTCTTGCTTAACATCAAGAACACTTAAATATTTTACAGATTTTTCATTTATTTCATCAAGAATATCATTAGTTATAATTTCATTTCCTTTTCTAAGCTCACTGCTTATTTCTTCTTGCTTCTTTTTAAGTTCTTCACCCTTTATCAGATAATCACTTATTTCTTTGTAATCTTTTTGAAGCTTAATTTTCTTTATATACTTTTTATATAAGTGTAATTTTTGAATTTGATCCTTTATCTTAACTTTAATTTCTCTTTTTCTCAATAGATTTTCTTCATTTTCCAGATTTGCTTCACCTAATTTATACGCTTCCCACAGTTCTTGTTGAAGTGAATTTTTGCTTTCTTTTAATAAATCTAGTTCTCCACTTTTTCTGCTTGAAATTAATTGTTTCTTCCTTTTATCTAGTTTTTCAATAGCTTTTTTTATAGAAGTATTTTCATCTCCAGAATTATATATATTTGTGATCTTCTCCATAATCTCTTCTTCTTTATCTTTTGATACTAGTACTCCTAGTTGACCAATAAATAAAGTCTTAACAAATGTTGCTAAATTTATATTAAAAAAAGCTTTTCCTGGCTCATTTTTATAATCAATTTCTATGTTTTCTCCAGTTATTTCATCCAAAATTTCACAAGTATCATCTTTTTTACTATTCCCAAATGTTCTTTTTATAATATATAGCTTATTTTCATGTTCAACAGTTAATTCACCTGATATTTTTTCTCCGGTCAATGGCATATATTTTTTTCTATCATTAAGTTTTCCTCTAGAGCTATCCATTCCATAGAGCCAAATTTTAATAAAATTTTCAATTGTGCTTTTTCCTTGCTCATTTTCTCCATATATTAAATTAAATCCATCTTCAAAATATAAAGTTTTACCTTTAATTCCTGCAAAGAATTCAATATACACCTTTTTAATAATCAAAATTTCTCACCTCTTTTAACTTAGCCCTTTAAAATAATGTTTATTAACTTCACCCTATTAATCATAAAGCTTAACTTCTTCTCCAGAAAGACTTTGCATTCCTATTTTTAATGCTAATTTAATTGTCTCTTTATCCTCTTCATTTTCAGCTTCTTTTAACTTTTCATATAATTTTTTTGCAAATATACTTTTTATAGAATATCCCTTAATAAGTTCATCCATATTTAACTTAATCTCACTTTTGTCTATTATCTTTATATAATAAAAAGAGTCTTTTAGTAAATCTCTTAATACTTCTTCATTTAAGGCAAATTCATCTGATATTTCACCTTTTAAAATTATCTTATAAAAATTATTTATCCTATTTTCTTCCGAAATCTCACTTAATATTTTATTTACTACTTCTTGATAACCAAAACATCCAGTGATATCTATATTAGTCTCATAATAATTTCTAATTGAAGTTCTTACAAATTCTTCTTCTAAAAAACCATCCATAAGTTCTATATAAATAACACCCTTATCATTAAGTTCATCAAAACCTCTACCTTGTGGACATCCGCAATAACTATAATAAGTATTATTTATTTTATTAACTTCTGAATACTTATGTCTATGTCCGAGAGCTATATAATCCATTTGACTTTCACTTATATCTTCTTCTGTAATCGGATTATATTCATTTCCATCTTTAGATGATGAAATTTCACCATGAATAACCATAATATTGTTATAACCATTTACTCTATTCATTCCCTTAAGTAATGACTCATTTACATGCCTAGTGTTAAAAGCAGTACCAAATACTACTGTATCTAGATCCTCTAAAATAACACTTTCCATTTCTCCTTTAAATACATGTACATTATCTGGCCATTCAACAATATTATAAAACGATTTTTCATTAAATGGATCGTGATTCCCTGGACTTATAAATACCTTAACATTTTTAATTTTCTCTAAACATCTTTTTATAAAATAAAGAGTACTCTTATTAACAGATAAATTATCAAATACATCGCCTGCAATTAAAAATATATCTACATTTTTTTCCAAAACAATTTGAATTATTTTCTCAAAAACTTGTTTTAATTCTTCCTTACTTTTTAGAGCTTCACTAGGCGCCATTCCACTAAATGGAGTATCAAAATGTATATCAGCAGTATGCAAAATTTTTATTTTTTTCATTTTCCTCACCTTCAACACATCAAATCGAACTTTTGTTCTAATTTTACCATGAAATTGCCTAATAGTCCAAATTTATCTCGAGCATATTTATAATATTTTAAAATGTAATATTATATAAAGATTAAAAAAATAATAAATTATTAATACTATATTTTTTATTTTAATACAAAGAAAAAGACACACTACAAATTATCTTTGTAGTGTGTCTTCCGATTTTAGAATAACTCTATGTTAACTAAAACATAGTACATGTTCATATAATAAAAACATAAGTTATTTATTATAATCTATGTTCGTATTCTTCAACCATTCTTTTAACCATTTCTCCTCCAACGGAACCACATTGTCTTGCAGTTAAATCACCATTGTATTCCTTAAATGGTACTCCAAGTTCTTGAGCTACTTCAGTTTTGAATCTAGCTAAGCCTTGTTTTGCTTCTGGAACTAATGCACTGTTTGACATAAGAATCCCCTCCTCGGTTAATTTGGTATATTATCAACAATTGAATTTTTTAATTCCTTTGTCGATAATAGTATTTTAACCAGTAGATATTTTTATATTCTTATTAATTTAAGGCTTATATTCAAAATTTATCCTAATTAAACAATCGCTTGCATAAAAATTAAAACTAATAACTATAAGTACATATCCTTTAAGGTTTCCTCAATTTTTTGCTCTCTACTCTTAAATATGAACTTTAAGTCTTTATTTAAAAATTTCAACAACTTAATTGCTATAGAATTAAGTTCATTAATATCATTATCTGTTAATAATCCATTGTTTTTACTTTTTGTAAAGTATAGATTCATACTTCTAAAAAATTGCAATATATCATCTTGTATTAAATTGTTTAATTTATTTTTTTGTAAAACCGCTCGTCTATTTTTATCATCTAACATTTCAATTTGTTCTTGTATTATTACTAGTCTTTTTTTAAGATCCACTATTTTAAGAGGTAGTAATAAATACATATTTTTTTTTTTTTATTTTCTCAAATCATATTTCCAACTTTTAAGTGCATTAAATTTATAATTTAAACTTTTATCTTCAAAACCAACTTTTAATTCATACTCTTCTGATACTTCTTTATTAGCATTCAACATTATTACATAAGGTTTTGGCAAATTCACTTGAATTAAGTTAGTAATATTACTTAGATTATAATCATTAATATTATTTGAATTTGTTCTTATAGTATATTTAAATATTTTTATTGAAATATTTTCTTCATCTTCTGTTTCAAATTTAATTTGATAATTAAATTTCCTATCACCATCACTAATCAAAATTCTAAGATCACAAATAATATTATTAAAAAGAAATAATTCATTATTATTTACTATGTCTTTTGAATTAATATATATGATTTTGCTTTTTTCACTTAATTCATCTTCATATATTGAATTTAAAAGGTCTATTAGTGGTCTATTATTTTTTAAACTAAATATATCTTCCATTATTTCATTTATTTTAAGTTCTTTTTTAAGATTCTCTTTTTCCTCAATAAATTTACTTATATCCCCATAAGATTTCTTTGAATTTCTATTATCATTTTTATTTTCTCTTACTATGTCTTTTAAATATAATACATTATTCATCCTTATCACCTCACTAGAGATTATTTCCATAATACTATTCTTTAATCTAAAAATTAATAATTAAAAATACTTTATTATGAAATATCCTAAACTATACTAAGTAACTAAATCTGAATAACCTCTCATCTTATACCATTATATTTTATTTTTCCCAATTTGTTAAATTATAAAAAAGTCGTAGTACATCTGTACTACGACTTATCTGGCAGGGGCACTAGGATTTGAACCCAGAACCAATGGTTTTGGAGACCACTACTCTACCGTTGAGCCATACCCCTAAGACATTGACTATTGTATCATGTTTATATTACTTATGTCAACAAATAAATTTTAATAAATAGTTACATTTTTTTGAAATATTGCTTGTTTAACTATCAATATTAATCTATAATATAATCAAATAAAATACTTTGATTATCAAAATATTTTATTATCAAATTTTTCAGTGAAAGGATAAATGTGAAATGAATTTTAATTCTCTTAAAATCGGAAATTTAACTGCTCCTATCCCTATTATTCAAGGTGGAATGGGTATAGGTGTTTCATCGTCTAATTTAGCTTCTGCTGTTGCAAATGAAGGTGCTATTGGAATTATTTCAACTGCCCAGATTGGATACACTGAAGATGATTTTATAAAAAACCCATTAAAAGCAAATTTACGTGCTTTAAAAAAGCATATTACTATTGCAAAATCTAAAGCTCCTAATGGAATAATTGGAGTTAATGCTATGGTTGCTAGCAATAATTATGCTGAACATGTTAAGGCTGCAATTGAAGCTGGAGTTGATTTAGTAATCTCTGGTGCAGGTCTTCCTACTATGTTGCCTAAAATAGTTAAAGGTACCGCAGTAAAAATTGCTCCTATTGTTTCTTCTTTAAAAGCCGCTAAAGTACTTTTCCAACTTTGGGATAAACACGATAACGTAGCTCCTGACTTGGTGGTTATAGAAGGTCCTAAAGCTGGTGGACATTTAGGATTTAAGGCTCAAGATCTTGAAAGTAACAATATTGACTTTGATAAAATAGTAGTAGATATTATCAATGAGACAAAAAAATATAGTCAAAAATATAATAAAGATATACCTGTAGTTGTTGCTGGTGGTGTATTTGATGGTAATGATATTGCTAAATATCTAAGACTTGGAGCTAATGGTGTTCAAATGGCTACAAGATTTGTTGCCACTGAAGAATGTGATGCTTCTCCAGAATTTAAACAGGCATATATAAAATCAAAAAAGGAAGATATACAAATCGTAAAAAGTCCAGTTGGAATGCCAGGACGTGCTATAGGCAATAAGTTTGTTGATAGAACTCGTCAAGGTAATATAAAAGTAAAACACTGTTATAATTGCTTAATCCCTTGTAATCCTGCTGTTACACCTTATTGTATAAGTGAAGCTTTAATGAATGCTGTCAAAGGAAATGTTGATGAAGGTCTTATTTTCTGTGGTGAGAATGCTAGCAGAATAGATAAAATAACAACTGTTAAGGAATTAATAAATGAGTTAGTTTCTGAACTTAAAAATGCATAAATATAAAATTCTATTTCAAATTTAATATATAATTAAAGCTGCTCCTAATATTGGGGCAGCTTTTAAAATATATAATAAAATGTATTTTTTAAATATTATAATTAAATTTATATATTTTACTATTTAAAATCATCATATAAATAATTTTATCTTTCAAATAATATGGCTTATATAAAGTATATGTAAATTTGCTTTACAATAAAAAATCGCCAAGGCGACTATGCCATAATCTATTTTAGAAAAATGAACTTTATAAAACATAATTTTTTTATAAAATTAATTCTATAGCCGTCGATTTTTTTAGCGCATTCTAGATTTTCTGAGCTTGCCGAAGAAAAGACCAGGCGCATATATTTTATTTTCTATTCTTTAGGTAGTATACATTAGTTTTTTATAATATTATACATTAATAGTTATCCACAGGTTATACTGTAATATAATTTCCTAAAGAATAAAAAAAGCCGTAGCACAATGTGCTACGACAATTTGGCAGGGGCACTAGGATTTGAACCCAGAACCAATGGTTTTGGAGACCACTACTCTACCGTTGAGCCATACCCCTAAGGACAAGTAACATTATATAATATAATAGCAAATAAATCAACATATTTTTTATTATTTTATAATTTAAAAATTGCCTCAAACAAATTGTAATAATTGAACATTTTACACTTGTTTAAAGCAATTTATTTATAATCATTGTCTATAGCTTATTTTTCTCTGCAATGTTTGATATTTCTTTTATATTGTATAGTATTAAATCATCAAAAGACATATCACCATAATATTTCCATAGTTTAACTGTTGAGTATTGCGATAAATCTATTGGAGGTTTTTCTTCTCCATCTTCAATTATAATTACTTTTTTAGGATCCAAATTATTAATTTTAATAAATTCAGATATTTCGTGATTATCTAATTTAATTGTATTTAACCCTAGAGATTTAGTTAAATAATCAAAATTATTATTTAATGTTATAAATGTATAATCATTAAGTAACTTTATATTATCATCATATTTTTTAACTTCTTCATCAAATTCTTTAATTGCTTTATTATAATTGTCCTCATAATAATCCCTATTTTGTGGATCTCTATCTTGAATGGCAGCTTTTGTATTATACAATGCAATTTTATATTCCTCTATTCCCTCAAAATAATAAGGATTTTCTTTATTTGTTCCGTCTAAATCATAATTTAAAATCCTTACCCCTCTTGATAAGTTTATTATTCCAAGCTTTCCTTTTTTTAACTCATCAATAAAAGTATTTGTCCAAGGTTCAAAACTTGTACCAGAATATATAAATAAATCCATATTGGATACATTTTTTATTACATTTGAATTATATTTAAATTCACTTATATCCTTTTCATTTGTAAACATAAATTCCACATTATGCTTGTCCTTCGTAATTTTCTTAACCATGTCATATTGTGGTTTATTAACAGTTATTATATTTAAATATTTTTCTCTACTCTCATCCCCATTAATTTCCGTATTTGCTAATAATGGACTCGAAAACATACCTATTCCTAAAAATAACACAATAGTTATTAAAACCATTGCAAAGGTAATTTTCTTCAAAATGAGTCACCTCCAAAAATCTAATTACTTTTATTAAAATTTATATTTACAGATTACTTTATTTTTAATATTACTCATGATGTTCATTATATATTTATTCTTATGTTCATTGTACACCAATTATCTTTTATTATACCAATTATTTTTAAATAAATATATACAAATTTATTACAATTTTATGTAATTGTAAACTTATCTACATTAAAATAGGTAATACTAAAAATATAGAATTTGCTTTTATATAAATTTGATATAAAATAAAGATAGATATTTAGGAGGTATTTATGGAATTTGATATTTATAGTGTAGATGAAACTACTAATTTAGGAATCAAAATAGGAAAATTATTAAATTCTGGTGATATTGTTTGTTTAACTGGTGACTTAGGAACTGGTAAAACTCATATTACTAAAGGAATTGCCTTAGGTTTAGATATACATGATAATATTACGAGCCCAACATTTACAATTGTTAACGAATATGATACTGGAAGACTAAAGTTAAATCATTTTGATGTTTATAGGGTTAGTGATCCTGATGAAATATATGCAATAGGATTTGATGACTATATATTTTCAGATGCTGTATCTATTATAGAATGGGCAAATTATATTGAGGAAATTCTGCCTAAAGATTTACTTCATATAAACATAGAAAAAGATTTAAAAAAAGGTGAAGATTATAGAAAAATAACTTTAACACCTTATGGAGATAGATATAATTACATAAAGGAGCTGGAATCATGATTGTATTAGCTATTGATTCATCTTCGAAGGTTGCAACTGCTGCTTTAATAAAGGATGATAAATTACTAGGTGAAATTACTTTAAATGAAAAAAGGGAACATTCTGTTATATTAATGACTATAATAAATCAATTATTAAATGTTAATAACTTAACTGTTAATGATATTGATGGTTATGTTGTTTCTAAAGGTCCTGGATCCTTTACTGGATTGAGAATAGGTATGGCTACTATAAAAGGCATGAGCTTTGGAAGCGGAAAGCCATATGTTAGTGTGTCTAGTTTAGATGCCTTAGCCTTAAGTGTGTCAAATTTTGATGGCTTTATCTGTCCAATTATGGATGCTTTGAGAAATAGTGTTTATACATGTTTATATAAATGTTGTAATGGAAAACTTGAAAAATATACTGAATATGTTGCTTTAGATATTGATGAACTTATAGATATTATTAAAAGTAAAAATGAAAAAGTTATATTTATAGGTGATGGTTTAGATAAATATAAGGATCACTTAATTAAAAATTGTCCTAACTGCTCTTTTCCACCAAGTCATCTTAATTTAATAAGAGCATCATCCTTAGGTGAACTTGGAATTAACCTATTAAAGAGTGGTGATTTTGACGATCCAAATTCTACACCATTTTATCTAAAGAAGCCACAAGCTGAAAGAGAATATGAAGAGAAAAGGATGCAATTAAAGAATGAGTGTAACAATTAGCTTTATGCAAGAAGAAGATATTGATGGTATTTTAAATGTTAGTTCTTTAAGCTTTTCTATACCGTGGAGTAAAACTTCATATATTCAAGAACTGAGTAATCCTATTGCAAAATATTTGGTTGCAAAAGTTGACAATAATATTATAGGATTTGCTGGAACATGGATTATTTTAGATGAAGCACATATAACAAATATTGCTGTTCACCCTAACTACAGAAAACAAGGTATTGCTTCTAAGCTACTAGAAGAACTAATAAATTATTGTAAAAATAAAAATTGCACTGCATTTACCCTTGAAGTAAGATCAAGTAACATTGCTGCTCAAAATTTATATAAAAAATATGGATTTAGTGAAGCTGGAATTAGAAAGTCATATTATGAAGATAATAAAGAAGATGCAATATTAATGTGGTTAAGAGAAAATCCCTAGGATATTTACCCCCTAGGGATTTTCTTTATATAAATATAGAAATTATGAGCTATTTTAGTTTTAATAATAAATTACTTATAAAATAAATTTAAAATCGATTACATAGAATCTATTTTGCTATTTGTTTATTATTTAATCCTACTGTTTCTTTTTTCTTATTACCAATATTCATAATATTATATTATTTATAGCAAGTCAATATAATTTATATAATTAAATTATTTTAGTATTTATATTAATTAATATTATAACCTTAAACTTTAAAATATTTTTTAAAGTTTAAGGTTTCACTAATTTACATTATTACTTTTACACCATTGCTTGTTAATATATCCATTATTTGATCATCTGGTTTTCTATCTGTAACTATTGCATTAATATCTTCTATTGTAGCAAATTTATAATTTCCATCTATATGAAACTTTTTATTTTCCATTACTAAAAATACACTCTTGCTAGATTCTATTATTGCAGATTTACTAATACCATCTTCTATTTCAAATGTTGTAATATTTTTATCAAATGCATCAATACCACAACTTCCAATAAAGGATTTATCAAATTTATATTTTTTTATAAATTCATTTGTTGCTGCACCTATAAATCCATTTAACGATTTATTTAAGACACCTGCAGCAGCTACTACAGTAATATTACTATTGGAGTTTTTTAATATATTTATTATCTCTAGCATATTAGTTACTATAGTTACCCTTTTACTAGTATTTAAAAGGCTTTTGGCAATCAATATATTAATAGTTGATAAATCTAAAAAAATCGTCTCTCTATCTTCTATTAATTCTACAGCTTTTTCTGCGATTATAGTTTTAGTTGAAATATCAAGTTTTTCTCTTTCTTCAATATCATATAAATTAGACGATTCTCTAACTTGTATAGCACCCCCATAAGTCCTCTTTAAAGATCCCAAATTTTCTAATTGTTTTAAATCTTTTCTTATACAATCTTCTGTTACACTAAATTTTTGACTTAGTTCTTTAACTTTTACTTTTCCTTCTAGTTTTAATATATTTAATATTTCATCTAATCTCTCTTCTGTAAACAAATCTCTCATCCTCCACTCTATCATACCTATTAGTATCTAAGTATTTATATTTAAAACTTCCATACATATATATTTTAAACTTATTAATAACTAAATTTATTATATTAAATTTTATTTGTCCTATATTTACATTCTATATAAAAAACATTTTAAAATCAACGCTATTTGATTTATAACAATATATAAAAATATTAAAAAATACAAATAAATAATAATTAATAAATTATAAACTAATAAAAAGCCTAATCTGTGTAATTAATATACATAAATTAGACTCTTTATCAGTTTTGTTTTGATTAAATTTTTATCTTACCTATATAGTTTCTGTCTTTCCAAAGTTTGATTCTACTTTAAATATTGATACTGACACTTTCTTATATAATAAATATGTCAATATTGATACCATGAGGCATTTTATTCCATTAAATGGTATCAGGCCAACTGTAATATATTGTAGTGCTTGTGCTGTATCCATGTGCATTCCATAAGCAGGTAATAAGAAATATACATTTGATATTATTCCTAAGATTTCCATACAAATTGTTCCCACTAACATTCCTAGTATAGCATTTTTCTTACTTTTATTTTTATGATAAATAAATGATGCTGGTAATACTAATGATATTCCAACTAAAAAGTTTGCAACTTCGCCTACTAATCCGCTGCTGCTTCCTTTTAACAATATTATTAATACATTTTTAATTAGTTCTATTAGTACTCCTGCTAAAGGTCCAAATCCAAAAGCTCCTAATAATGCTGGCACATCACTTAGATCAATTTTAAGCCATGGAAATAAAGGGATCACTGGAAACTCCAAGTACATAAGAATAAATGCTATTGCAGATAATAATGAAATTTTTATTAGTTTGTTTGTGTTCTGATTCATTTTTTCTACCTCCCAAAAGATCATCTTCTTGGTGTAGCTTATTAGTCATTAAGATATTATTTTTATAAATTATTTCAGTATAAAATTATTAACAAAAAATCCCTGATGCAAAATACATCAGGGCATATTCCAAATAAAATAACATGGATTAAATCTTAATTACTAATAGGTTACCTTCTTTCATCCAGACTATACTGTCGGCCTCGGAGTTTCACCGAATCTGCTAAAAAGCTCGCGGGCTATACCGCCGGTAGGGATTTACACCCTGCCCTGAAGATATGTTTTATTTTATTATATTAATAATTATATAACTTTGTTATATATTTGACAATATATTTTTCAAAATAATTCTAAATTTCTTTTTTATCCTTTACTCTATATACTAGAAAAATACCTATACATACAAAGACTAATGCTATTAATATTTTAATATCGAATATATTTTCTTTTAAGAATATTCCTGATAATATAGTTCCAAAGACTGGAACTAAAAAATTGAATACTGATATTACTCCAACTTTATTATATTTTAATAACTGTGTCCAAAGTGCAAATGCTATAGAAGATAACAGTGCCATATATATTAATAAAGCTGTTGACATAAAGTTAAAGCCTACTAACTTTCCTCCTAATGAAAATCCTAATAAACCTAATATTATTCCACCTATTAATAGCTGATATCCTGATACAATAGATGCATCATTATTTTGAGTTATTTTCTTACTGTATATTGCTGCAATTGCAAAAAATAATGCTGCAAAAGTTATCATCCCTTCTCCTTTAAAACTAAAAGAGGATTCTAATAATGAACTACCATTTAAATTAACAACAATTACTCCTGTAAACCCGACAATGCAACCTAAAGTTTTATTAAAATTCAATTTATCATTTTTATAAATAAAATGTGCTAATATAATACTAAAAAAAGTTCCTGTTCCATTAATGATAGCAGCTCTAACTCCTGTTGTATATGACATTCCAATATAAAAGCATACATATTGAATTGTAGTTTGTAATAATCCCAACATTGTTACTTGAGCAAACTCTCTCTTTGAAAAATTTAATACATTTTTCTTTCTAATTATCTCTAATAAAAGTATAAACACCCCTGCTAAAGCGAATCTATATCCTGCAAAGATTAACTTTGATCCTATATCATCTGTTCTTATATTAAACATTAAATATCCTACCTTAATCGCTGGATATGCACTTCCCCATAAAGCACAGCATATTGTTGCTAATATTACTATATTAGTCCTATTTGTATAAAATTTCTTCTTGTCCATATATAATTTTCTCCATTTCTAACTAAAAACAAAAATAACTGTCTTTAGTAATTTAATTTTTACTTTAAGACAGTTATATTTTATATTAATTCATTATTAATAATCAATGATTTTAAAAATATATAATAGATTGTAGTATTATATACTAAATTAAATTTAATTATATATACCTATATAGATGTTTAATTATTATATTTAAATTTAACTGATATTTCTTTTATTTCACCTTTTGAATTTTTCCTAATTACAAATTCCTTTACATCTTTAAAATTATTTTCTAACTGATATGTTAATTCTGTGATTGTTGCTTTTGCTTTTTTAGTAACGCCTCCATCTTCAACTACTATAAATCTTGATTTCTTGCAAGTTGTTTCATCTCTCTTATCATCAAGAATCACATAATATTCTGGTGCTTCTTCTATAACTAAATATTCCTTATTCAAAGTTAGTGTAGAGCATAAATTATTATCAATGCATTTTACCTTCATTATTATTACCTCCAAATTTTATAAATTCAATAAAATCAACCCTAAATATATACTTTTCAAATAATACCTTATATAAAAATATATTTCAATAATTTTATATAAATAAATTTATTAATGTAAACAATTAATCTAGCTTTTTTTATTGATTGTAAAAGTTTTATATTTTTTATTTAATATTTTATAATATAAATCTTTATTAAATGTGTTAAATTTTACATATATATAGTAAACTATTATTATAGATATTTTATAATATTAGAATTTATTATTTTTGTTCTTTAATTTTTAGAAAATGTTGTATGGGGGGAAGATTATGATAATAAAAGATATTATTAGATCAGATTTCAAAGCTCTAAATGTAAAAGATTCCATAGATATAGCTTTAGATTTAATGGATAATTTAAAGGTAAATGGAATGCCAGTATTAGATGATGATAAAAATTTAGTCGGTATGGTTGTTAAAGCAGATATATACAGGTTTATGATTCAGCCAGGCCATTATGACACATATCCTGTTGAACTAATAATGTCTAAATCAGTTATTATTGCAAATTCTGATGAGGATGTAATTACTATAGCTAACCGCTTAAGAAAAAATGACATTGTTGCAATGCCTGTAGTTGAAAATAATAAATTACTTGGTCTTATTACTATTGAAGATATATTAGACTATTTTATTAAAGAAAATTAATTATTACCAATAAATAAATAATTGATTAAGAAATTTTAATACTATAGGAACATAATAAAATGGGCTTTTATAAAATAAATATAAATTTATTTTATCAGCCCATTTTTAATAAATTATTTAAATTTTCTTAGTTATTAAATTTCCATATTATCATTAACATCCTTCATAGTTAATGATATTCTCTTTCTTTTTTCATCAACTTCTAATATAGCAACCTTTACTATATCTCCTACTTTAACTATATCTAGAGGATGTTTAACAAATCTATTTGCCATTTGGCTCTTATGAACTAATCCATCTTGATGAACTCCTATATCAACAAAAGCTCCAAAATCAGAAACATTTCTAACTGTTCCTGCTAGTACCATACCTGGTTTTAAATCTTTTAGTTCAATAATTCCTGTTTTAAGTATTGGTTTTGGCATTTCTTCTCTTGGATCTCTACCTGGTTTCTTTAATTCTTTTATTATATCTTTTAATGTAAGTTCTCCAACTTCTAGCTCATCACTTAAATTCTTTAAGCCCTTTTTTGCAGCTCTTTCATCAATATCACCTAATTTATTGTTTTTAAGATCTTGTTTATTATATCCAAGTACTTCAATTAGATTTTTAGCCACATCATAAGACTCTGGATGAACAGAAGTATTATCCAAAGGTTCCTTACTATCATCAACTCTTAAAAATCCAGCACATTGTTCATAGGCCTTTTGTCCTAGTCTCTTAACTTTTAATAATTCTTTTCTTGATGTAAATCTTCCTACTTCTTCTCTATATGCTACTATATTTTGTGCAATAGATGCATTTATCCCTGAAATATGTGTCAATAATGAAGGGGTCGCTATATTTAAATCAACACCAACTGTGTTAACCGAATCCTCTACTACTCCTGCTAAAGATTCCTCTAGCTTTTTAGGTGTTACATCATGTTGATATTGTCCCACACCAATTGCTTTCGGATCTATTTTAACTAGTTCAGCAAGTGGATCTTGAAGTCTTCTTCCAATAGAAATAGCCCCTCTTACTGTAACATCTAAATCTGGATATTCTTTAGTTGCAAGTTCTGATGCTGAATAAACAGATGCACCTGCTTCTGATACTATTACATATGCTAGTTCCTTTCCTGTCTCTTTCTTTATTTCAGTAATCATTTCTGCAATTACTTCTTCTGATTCTCTTGAAGCAGTACCATTTCCTAATGAGATAACATCAACATCATATTTAGCAATAAGAGCTTTTAACGTCTTTTTAGTTCCTTCGATATCCTTCTTAGGAACAGTTGGATACACTGCTGTATTTTCTAAAAATTTCCCAGTTTCATCTAGTATAGCTATTTTACATCCAGTTCTAAATCCTGGATCATATCCCATTACTACTTTTCCCTTAATTGGTGCTTGTAGTAATAAAGCCTTTAAATTTTCTTTAAATATTTTAATAGCTCCCTCTTCACCAATATCAGTTAATTCATTTCTTATTTCTCTTTCTATTGAAGGGTATATTAATCTTTTAAGAGAATCTTTTATGGCAAGTTTTAATTTTTCATCTAAAACTTCATTACCTTTTAAAATATTATTTTCTAAATATTGTATTATTTTTTCTTCATTAACAATAATTTTTACACTTAATACTTTTTCCTTTTCTCCTCTATTTATAGCTAAAATTCTATGGGGAGGTATTTTATTTACTGCTTCTGAATAATCATAGTACATTTCATATGGAGTTGGTTCTTTAGAATCTCCCTTTGATTCTATATTTCCTTCTCTTATAATTAGTTCTCTTATATATTTTCTATACTTAGCTTCATCTGATATACTTTCAGCTATTATATCTAAAGCACCTTGAATGGCTTCTTCGGAATTTGCTACTCCTTTTTCCTCATTTACATATTTTGATGCTTCTTCTTCTAAGTCACCATTAAATCTACCTTCTAAAATTAAATCTGCTAAAGGACTCAAACCCTTACCTTGTGCAATAGTTGCCTTTGTTCTCTTTTTAGGTTTGTATGGTCTATATATATCTTCAACTTCTGTTAGCGTTGTTGCCTTTTCCAAAGCCTTTCCTATTTCATCTGTAAACTTCTCTTGTTCTTGTATTAATCTTGTAACATCAGCTTTTCTTTCATCTAAGTTTCTTAAATAAGTAAGTCTCTCTGATAATTTTCTTAAAATCTCATCTGAAAGTCCACCTGTGGCTTCCTTCCTATATCTGGAAATAAATGGTACTGTATTACCATCATCTAAAAGCCCAATTACATTTTGGACCTGACCTAACTTTATTTCTAATTCTTTAGCTAATCTTTCCTCAATTGAATTCATAATTTCCTCCTAAAAGTTAGTTGTTTTTAATAAATAAAAAAAATCACTGATTAGTGATTTTTTTTATTTATTAATAATACTATTAATATTATAAACTTATTTTACCATATATCAATAAGTAAAGTAATACTATACTAAGTTATTTTTTAATAGCTCTTTGCGTAACACTTCTAAGTTCTTTTCCTCCATATCAAATAGAGGCATTCTAAGTGGTCCAACATTATATCCCATAAGTTTTAATGCTGTTTTAACTGGAATAGGATTTACTTCAATAAATAACGCATTAATTAAATCTAAATATTTTACTTGAAGATCTGAACTTTCTTTTACTTTACCATCAAAGTATAATTTACAAATATCGTGTGCTTCTTTCGGCATAACATTTGAAAGAACTGATATTACCCCTTTACCACCTAATGATAAAATAGGAACTATTTGATCATCATTTCCTGAATAAACATGAAGATTATCACCACAAGCTGATCTTATTTTTGCTATAGTTGAAAGATCTCCACTTGCTTCTTTAGTCGCTACTATATTAGGATGTTTTGCTAATTCAACATATGAATCAAGTGATATATTCACGCCTGTTCTAGATGGTACATTATATAATATAATTGGTACATTAACTCTATCAGCAATATAAGTGTAATGCTTTATTAATCCTTTTTGAGTAGTTTTATTATAGTATGGTGTTACTAGTAAAAGTCCATCTACACCAACTTCCTCAGCATATTTAGATAATCCTAATGCATACATAGTGTCATTTGATCCTGTTCCTGCAATAACTGGAATTCTCTTATTTACATATTCTACCGTAAACTTTATTACTTCTCTATGTTCATCATCAGTCATAGTAGAAGACTCACCCGTCGTTCCAGCAATTACAATTGCATCTGTCCCATTTTCTATATTAAAATCAATTAACTTTTTTAGTTCCGGATAGTTTATTCCATCTTCATTAAATGGTGTAACTATTGCAACTGCTGCTCCTGTAAATATAGTATCTTTCATATTACTTTGCCCCCTATTATTCTATTAGATATTTTTATCAGCCTATTTTCCATATAAACTTTATATTAATATTATAAACCCATTTACTTATAAGGCAAATATTTTTATACTTACAAATTTTCTTTTAGATATATCTTATTTTTATTTATATATATTATTAACATAATCACTCCAATAAATATAAATAATATTCCAATATAAAACGAACTTAAAATGTCTTTTGATGTTAATATATTTAATTTGCTAATATTAATAACAAAGTTTCCCAAAAAGCTTATAAAAATTAAGGTACTTATAGAATGTGTTAAGATTAATATAAAAATATTATTATATTTTCTATATAGTATACAATTGATCATTCCAATTACAAAAATCCCAACAACACCACCTCCAATTTGGAGCGAAGTTGAAATCAAGGTTGAAACAATCATCCCTACATATATATTAAATTTTTCAGTTATTTTTTTAAATATAGTCCTTCTGAATACAATTTCATCTATTATTGGCCAAATTATAACTGTAATAAAAAAGCAAATTATATAACCATTTGTTGATAAAAAACATGGTGAAAATTCTTCGAAAAAGTCTATTAAAAGGGTTGGACTTCTAGAGCATATTATATATGATAAAATGCAAGTACTACCAATGCCTATACACACTTCAAATATTATTATAAAAAATATTTCTATAAATTTCACTTTATGCCTAAAATCATTATATAAAAATATTATTCCACTTTTAGATATGTCTAATCTACGTATAAGCATTGAACATAAAAGAATATTCATTAATAAATTTATTATTCCTGATAATTCATATGCCGCATCCCAACCTAAAATATATATTATTGGAATTAATGTGGCAAATCCTATAAAAAAAACAACTGCAAATATAAAAACCATACTACTAACTTTAATTTCATTGAATTCCATTTTATTTTTCAAAAGATTCACCTCCCTATTAAATATAATTGTACTAATTCATATTTAAAAATAACTTACACCAAAGTTAATTTTACCTTAAATCAATTATATCTATCTTACTAAAGGAAACTTAATCTCAAAAATAACTCCTATTTCACTATTTATAATCTTTATATCTCCATTATGTTTATTTATTATTTTTTGGGAAATAGATAAGCCTAATCCAGTTCCACCAGTATTAGAATTTCTTGATTTATCTAATCTCACAAAAGGATTGAATAAATTTTCTCTATATTCTTTGGGAATGCTCTCTCCATTATCTCCTATTAAAATATAAAAATACGTTTTTTCTATTCTAGTTTTTACAAATATTTTGTTTCCATTTGAATTATATTTGACCTTATTATCAAAAATATTATTAATTGCTCTTTCTAACTTATCTTCATCGATCATTACATAATATGGCCCTTCTAATATATCAAATTCATATTCAAATTCCTTACACTCAAATTCTGCAATATAGTCTGCAATTCTTTCTCTAAAGAACTCACATACATCAATTCTTTTGGCAACCAATTTATAATCACTGTTTTCATATAAAGAAAATTCAAATAGATTATTTATTAATGCATTTGCCCTATAAGAATTTTTATTTATTATATTTAGATATTCAACCTTCTCCTCTTCACTTAATCCAGAATCATTCAATAATGTTTCGCTATATCCTAAAATTGAAGCCAATGGATTTTTTAAATCATGTGAGATATCTAAAACTAACTCTTCTCTCATTTTTTCTAGCTTTTCTTTTTCTTTTTTTTCTATCTTAATAGTTTCAGCCATCATATTGAATCCATTAGATAGATCTAAAAACTCATTCTTCTTATTTATATCTATATGAATATCATAATTTCCATGAGATATCTCCATAACTCCATTTAATAAAATCTTTATAGGTCTTACAAAGGAATTAGCAGTTATTTTAGCGAAAACATATAATACACTTAAAATAATTACTAAATTCGAAAAGCTTAATACTTTGATTAAGGTTGTGTGAGAAACAATTCTTGTTATTAAATTTGGTTTTGTAACCTCTGAATAAGGACAGCCCATTATAAGTAATGTATCTTCATCCTTTAAATATCTACTATATAATGCATATCTTATATTATCTTTAGTTTCAATTATTGAATTATTAAAGTTATCAATTAATGACATAGCCCTAAAATCATAATTTAAATATGTATTATTCTCTTTTGATAATCCAAATAAATACATATAACTTTCTAATGTTATATTTTTAAATTCTCCAATTACTTTTCCTTTGCTGTATGTAATTTCATTTTTATTATTTATTGCTAGTACAAAGGCATTAACACTAGATAAATCTTCATCTGTTATTAACAAATAATTTTCTTGAAGCTTTTTATCTAATTCTTTAAATGATGAACTGTAAGTGATCTCACTACATATAATTCCATAAGATATCATTGAAACAAATATTGATAATACTATTATCACCGTGATTGCAATATAACCTAAAGAATATGTACAAAAAAGTTCTGTTGTTACACTTCTCTTACTCTTTTTAATCATTCATTTGTACTTATCCTTTCAATTTTATAACCTATCCCCCTAATAGTTTTTATATATTTAGGATTCTTAGGATCCTCCTCAATTTTCTCTCTCAAGTGGCTTAAATGTACCATTATATTATTAGAATCTCCTATGTACATTTCTTCCCAGACTTCTTCATATATCTGTTTTTTAGTAAAAACCTTTCCTAAGTTTGAAATAAGTAAGCAAAGTATTTTAAATTCCTTTGGATTAAGATCTATTTTATTATTTCCCCTGTGAACTTCAAAGTTTTCTGTTGATACTATTAAATCTCCATTTTTATAAACTGATTCATTTTTACCTGTGTATTTATAGCATCGTCTAATATTAGATGCAACTCTAGCAGATAATTCTAAAGGGCTTATTGGCTTCACCAAATAATCATCAGCTCCAAGACCTAATGCTAATACCTTATCTGAATCATTGCCCATAGCAGTTATGCAAATAATTGGAATTGTAGACTTTTCACGTATTTTTTGAATCAAAGAAATCCCATTAATATTTGGCATCATTATATCTAATAACACTAAATCAATCTTTTCTTTTCTAAATATCTCTAAAGCTTCTTTACCATCACAAGCTTCATACACATTATAATTTTCTTTTTTCATATGAAGATATATTAATTTCCTTATGTCATCTTCATCCTCTGCAATTAATATGTTCATATTATACCCCCTAAAAATATTAATACATGTATATTTTACCATACAAATATATTATTTTTACTTATTACAATAGTTAAAATAACCTTAAAAATTAAAATAGCAGTGGATACTCATTTATCATTTCTCTAAATAATTTACTTTTATTAATCTATAATTATATTGCCTTTATTTTTAACCAACTGTATAATTATTATGTAAATATTTCCAATTAGAGGTGGCTTTTATGATAAAAAATATTAGTAAAATATGTTCTTTTTTATTATTATTCCTTATTTCAGTTCTTGCACTAAATCAATTTAAAATTATAAATTATTCCAATGATTTAAGAGATATATTTTATTTCTTAACTCTTATTTTAATTATGTTTTCTTCTGTAACTACACTTTTAACTAATAAATCAGGATTTTTTAAATTTGTTAGTGTGTTAATAATGCTAGCTTTAATAGTTGGCGGAATAAATTTTATTTTAGATCCTGGATTAAATATATTCTTATATGTTTGTTTTATATGTACTGCTATATACTCACTAATTGATATGTTTTATAAAGTTTCTTAAATAAAATATTTTTTGATTTAATAATATAATTTTCTGTGACGTTTATTTTATCAAATAATTTAAGACAACATTATTTAAAGTTATGAATCATATTTCTATTTTATTATTAATAGACTTTACTGTATCAATAAAATAGGAGAATAACTTTGAAAAATGGCATAAAAAAATATATTTATTACACTAGTCTAATTCTATGCTTCATAGGATTAACTTTTTCTTTGTTTCTTCAAGCTACATATTATCACTTTAACTCAAAAAATGTTAAAAATAATATAAAGCTAATTACATCGAATGACTACGACGGAAGACTTACAGGTTCATTAGGAAACTATAAAATATCTGAATTTATTGAAAAATCATTCGAAGATTCTAAGCTTGCTCCACTTAACAATACTTATAGAGAATCTTTTAAAGTTAAAGCTCCAATAAAAAATAATTCTTCACCTCAGCTATTAGTTAAAAAAGGTTCTGAAGTAGTTTATGAATATAAATATGGAATTGACTTTAAAGAAGATATGACTAATTTTCGAACTTCAAGCGCTACTTTTTCTAGGGCTGATACTGTTGACATATACAGAAATTCTTTTGTTGTTACTCATTCTAATTTAAAATATTTATTTTATGTATCTTTTGATAAAAATTTTGATTTTAGGAGCTCATTTAATGCTGATTCTTCTTATGAATTTTCTGTTGCTATAACTACAGATTTGTATAATGAATTACTGGATTCTTTAAGATCCGGTAACACTATAACTGTTAATCTACCATATACCATAGAGTCTGTAGAAACTTCAAATATAATAGGGGTATTAAAAGGTAGTTCCAATGATTTACCTCCTTTAATTGTTAGTGCTCACTTTGATCATTTAGGTACAGATTCATTAGGCAACTATTATAACGGAGCCTTAGATAATGCTTCTGGTACAGCATTTATGCTTGAACTTTCAAAAAATCTATCAAGTTTTATAAAGCCTAAAAGAGATATAATATTTGTTGCATTAACAGGTGAAGAATTTGGTCTTCTTGGATCTAAAAAATTTGTTTCTGATTATAGTAATGAAATTTCTGGTGGAAAAGCTATTAATTTTGATATGATAGGAGCTCCAAATGTACCACTAACATTACTAAGCGGCACTAATTCTAAAGATAAATTAAATAAATCTGAATATAATTTAATTAATTCACTAAAAAATATTTCTTCCGATTTAGGAACTAAATATGTTGTGAAATTTGAAGATTCTAGTGATCATGCAAGCTTTTCAAACATAGGAATTGATTCAGTTACAATATGCCATTCTGATCTCTCAAGAATTCATACTCCTAATGATACAGTAAGGTTTATTGATACAGATGCAATAGACAATGTTTATTCAATAGTCCAGAAAGAGATCTACTCTTATGCATATAATAACTTTATTTTATTACTGTATAGCCCTACATTATCTCTTTTCTTTTCTATAATTTTTATAATTCTAATAATATTTCCAGCTATAAAATATAGACTAAAAACTTACATGGTCAAAATTGTTAGTTCTATTAATCCATTTAAATAGTATATGAAAACTAGTCTTTAAATAAAAAAATTTCTAATAGATTATTCATACATTCTCTATTAGAATTTTTTTATTTCTTGTATAATTTATATTAAAATCTATGCACTATTTTAAATTTCCTAATTATTATAAACATATAATTATTTTATACTTACAGTCTTAAACTCCATTTTATCACTTCTATGATTTGATATAGAGTATTCAAATGGGTGTCCATTGTCTAAAAAGCCTATTTGTTCAACTTGTAATATTGGAATAGTATTATCAATCTCTAACCATTCTTTTTCTGATTCATTTGGTAATATAGCTCTTATGGTTCTATGCCCACTTTTTATTTTAAGTTTAAGCGTTTTTTCAATATATTTATATATTGAACCTAATAATATATCATTTTTTATTCCTGGTATAGTTTCTATTGGCATATAAGTATACTCTACTACATATGGTTCTCCATCAGCATATCTTACTCTTATTATATAATAAACAAAATCTTCACATGTTATTTTAAGCTTTGTTGCAATATCTCCTGTAGGATTAATCACCTCAAATTTAATAATTTTTGATGTTACATCTTTTCCTTTATTAGTTTCAGAAAAACCTGCAAATTGTTTTGACATGCTTAATTCATGAACAGCATCATCATCTATAGCCTTTACAAATGTGCCTGATCCCCTTCTTTTAACCACTAAGCCTTGAGCAACTAGTTCATCAACTGCTTTTTTTATTGTTATTCTACTAACCCCATAATGTTCACACATTTCTTTTTCCAAAGGCAATTGTTCATTAGGATTATATTCTCCATCTAAAATGCTATTTTTTATATCTTCAGCAATATCATTATACTTTGCCATTACATATTTGCCTCCTTAATATATAAATTGCTAATAATTTTAGCAATTATTTAACTTCCCTTTGTAAATAGTTATATAATGCACCTAATTTATTTGCATCATTACCATATTCACACTTCTTAATAATTGGTCTTACAGTTCCTTCCAATTCACTATTTAACATAACATCTAATCTTTTATTGATTTCGTCTATATAATCTTCTCTTTCGCTTATAGCCCCACCTAAAACAATAACTTCTGGATCATAAGTATATTGAATATTATAAATTCCTATTGCCATAATATAATAATATTCATTTACTTCTTTAATAGCAATTTCATCTCCTTGCTTGCACAATTCAAATACTCCTACCCCATCAATACTTCCTTCTTCTAATCCTTTGGCTCTTGCCACCTTATTTGCAAGAGCTATAGTAGATCCACATTTACTCCAGCTAGTAAATTTAAGCTCTCCTTCTAATTGAGATTTGATTACTATATATCCAAATTCTCCACCATGTTTATGAATTCCAGTGTGAACTTTTTTATCTTTTACAATAGCTCCGCCAATTCCAGTTCCACATACAATAAAAGCTAAATCCTTATTATCTTTACCTGCTCCTAGCCAACACTCCCCTAATGCTGCACAATTAGCATCATTTTCAATCTCTACATTAAGACCTGTTGAATTCTTCAATATTTCTTTAAAATTAGGCCCATGTATATATGATATAGCACTTGCTCCACCAATCATTCCAGTATCACTATCTACTGCTCCAGGAGCACTTATAGCTATTCCTTTTAAATCATATTCTGATTTAAGGTTATTTGTAACAGTAGATAAATTATTAAAAAATTCATCTGCAGTATGTGGAATTTTTATTTTATCACTTTTTATTATCATACCTTCTTCATTTATTATTGACCACTTTGCAGAACTTCCTCCAATATCAAATACCATAAAATTTCTCATTTTAAATTCCTCCTAATTTTAAATATAAATCTAATTACTTCTCATATATTTAAATTTATTATTTTTGATTTTGTTTCCGTTTACAAAAACATTATACTATATAAACAATAGTCCTTTCAATATATGTTATATCTTTTATATGCTTAATTATATCCTTTATAAATAAGCGATTTTAAATATGCAATATTAAATCAACAATATTTAATTTTATTATTATAATACCTTCTAATAATAAAGCTATAGGCAATTATTTAAACAATATTTAAATAATTGTGCTATAGCTCTTATAATTTACAACAAATAGATTATTGTTTTAAATATGCATTAATAAACATATCTAATTCGCCATCCATTACTGCTGTAGTATTAGATGTTTCTACATTTGTCCTGTGATCTTTAACCATACTGTATGGATGAAATACATAAGACCTTATTTGGCTTCCCCATCCCATATCCTTAAGCTCTCCTGTCAAATCTTCTATTTTTTCTTTATGAGCTCTTTCTTTTAGTTCAACTAATTTTGACTTAAGCATTTCCATTGCAGTATCTCTATTAGAAAATTGACTTCTCTCATTTTGACATTGAACAACAATTCCTGTTGGAATATGTGTTATTCTTACTGCTGAGTCAGTCTTATTAACATGTTGTCCTCCTGCCCCTCCTGATCTATATGTATCTACTTTAATATCATCAGGTCTTATTGTTATATCTTGTTCTTTAGTAAGCTCTGGAAGCACTTCCATAGATGCAAATGATGTTTGTCTTTTTCCATTAGCATTATAAGGAGAAATTCTAACCAGCCTATGTATTCCTTTTTCAGCTTTTAAATAACCATATGCATATTCTCCTGTTACTTTTAAAGTTACACTTTTAATCCCAGCATCTTCACCTGGCAGCAGATCTAAAGTTTCAATTGAATATCCTTTTTTTTCGCACCATCTTGTATACATTCTTAGTAACATTTCTGTCCAGTCATTTGCATCTGTACCACCAACTCCAACATGTAATGTCAAAATCGCGTTATTTCTATCGTATTCTCCAGACAAAAGTATCTTCATATTATAGTCATCTATTTCTTTTTCTATAGAATGTATAGTATTAATTATTTCATCAGCTGATTCCTCATCATCTTCTTCCATTATTTCCTTCAATACTTCAACATCATCTATTTGTGACTGTAGTTTATCAAAACTTTGAATTTTGTCTTTTATAAGTTTACTTTCTTTAGTGACTTCTTCTGCTCTTTTGGTATTTTCCCAAAATTTCGGTTCTTGCATTTGAAATTCTAATTCATGAAGCTGCTTTTCTAGAGATGCTCTGTCAAAGTGAAGCCCCCATTTCCTCTATAGATTTTTTTATATTAGAAATCTTAGCTAATTCTTTTTCTAATTCAACATTCACCTATTATTCCACCTCTTTCAAATAATTTCAATATTTTAAAATATATTTTTATAAGAAAACACATATTAAACTATCTAATAAGTATATTAAAAATCAAAAAACAAATTATTTATGTTGCAATCACTAGTTTAAACCAAATTCAACACTATATAGTAATATTCTATGAATAGAATTATTGCAATATATATTTAAAATAATTATAAATTAAAATTCCGTAGATAAATTATTTATAAGTTGCTTTCTAATATTTTTCTTAATCAACTTATATTAAAATTTCTACGGAATTATTATAACATATAATTTTTTCTTATAGACTAATTAATAAAAATCATTAAACAATCTATTATTAATTATGCTTCTCTTCCACAACAATTCTTATATTTCTTTCCACTTCCACATGGACATAAATCATTTCTACCTACTTTTTCTTCAGTCCTTCTTACTGTCGCATTTGTTGATGGACCATCACCATTATCTCCATGAACTGCTGCTGTTTCTTGCGCTACTCTTTCTCTCTCTGGCGCTCTTTCAATCTTAACATGGAATAGCAATTTAACTGTTTCTTCTTTGATTGCTTTAATCATTTCTTCAAACATTTCGCTACCTTCCATTTGATACGCTTGAACTGGATCTACTTGCTTAAATGCTCTAAGTCCAATACCTTGTTTTAAATGGTCCATACTATCTATATGATTCATCCACTTAGTATCAACTGCTCTTAAAAGAACTACTCTTTCAACTTCTCTTAATCTTTCTGATGTAAATTCTTCTTCTTTTTGTTCATAGAATTTACATGCAGTTCCATATAAACTGTCAGTTATTTCTTCATTTGAAAGATTTTCAAGTGAAGGTAAGTTTACTGAATTTGGTGGTATACATATATCTTGTAGTGTAACCATAAGATTTAAGAACTCTTCTCTATAATCTTCTGAATCACCTGTTATATGCTTATTAACAGCATCAGCTATAACTTCTTTAACCATTCCTAAAATTTCTTCTTTTACATCTTCGCCTTCAAGAACTTCTGCTCTTTGTTTGTAAATAACTTCTCTTTGCATGTTCATAACATTATCATAACCTAATAGAGTTTTTCTTATATCAAAGTTATTTCCTTCAACCTTCTTTTGAGCATTTTCAATAGCTTTTGAAACCATTTTACTTTCAATAGCTTCATCTTCTTGAAGTCCTAATTTATCAACAACTCCTTGAATCTTTTCTGATCCAAATATTCTCATTAAATCATCTTCTAATGATATGTAGAATGTAGATTCTCCTGGATCTCCTTGTCTACCTGAACGTCCTCTTAATTGGTTATCAATTCTTCTTGATTCATGTCTTTCAGTACCAATTATCTTAAGTCCACCAACTTCTACAACTCCTTCGCCAAGCTTAATATCAGTACCTCTACCAGCCATATTAGTAGCTATAGTAACCATACCCTTTTCACCAGCATGACTAATAATCTCCGCCTCTTGTTCATGGAATTTAGCATTTAACACTTGATGAGGTATTCCTCTTTTCTTAAGTAAATCTGAAACAAGTTCTGATTTTTCAATACTTACTGTACCAACCAATACAGGTTGACCTATTTCATTTACTCTGGCAATCTCATCAGCAACAGCTTTGAATTTTCCCATTTCAGTACTAAATACTAAGTCTGCATTATCTTTTCTTGCTATTGGCTTATGTGTTGGAATTACGATAACATCTAAACCGTATATTTCTCTAAATTCATTTTCTTCTGTTAAAGCAGTACCAGTCATACCAGATAACTTCTTATACATTCTAAAGTAATTTTGGAATGTAATAGTTGCTAGGGTTTTTGATTCTCTTGCAATTTTAACTCCTTCTTTAGCTTCAATAGCTTGATGAAGTCCATCAGAGTATCTTCTACCTTCCATAAGTCTTCCAGTAAATTCATCAACGATTATTACCTCTCCATCTTTTACCATATAATCTTTATCTCTTCTCATGGCAAAGTTTGCTTTTAAAGCTTGAGTAACATAATGTTGTAATTCTATATTTTCAGCATCTGCATAGTTTTTAACATTGAAGTTAGCTTCTGCCTTTCTAACTCCTTCATCAGTTAACATTATTGCATTAGCTTTTTCATCTTTAGTAAAGTCCTTTTCTTCAACTAATTTCTTTGCAAAGTAATCTGCTACTTTATAAAATTCAGTTGATTTTTCCCCTTGACCTGAAATTATAAGTGGTGTTCTCGCTTCATCAATTAATATTGAGTCAACCTCATCCACAATTGCAAAGTTTAATGGTCTTTGAACTCTTTCTTCTTTGTAAATAACCATGTTATCTCTTAAATAATCAAATCCAAATTCATTATTAGTTCCATAAGTAATATCAGCAGCATATGCTTCTCTTCTTTGATCATTATTTAGATCATGTACAATAACACCTGTAGTTAATCCTAAAAATCCATATAACTGACCCATTTGTTCAGCATCTCTTTTTGCAAGATAGTCATTTACAGTTACTACATGAACTCCATTTTCACTTAATCCATTTAAATATGCTGGTAGTGTTGCAACTAAAGTTTTACCTTCACCTGTTTTCATTTCTGAAATTCTACCTTGATGAAGTACTATTCCACCCATAAGTTGTTCATCATAGTGCTTCAGTCCAAGAACTCTTACTGAAGCTTCTCTTACTACTGCAAATGCTTCTGGTAGAATATCATCTAATGTTTCACCATTTTTTAATCTTTCTCTAAATTCAGTTGTTTTAGCTTTTAACTCTTCATCTGATAACTTTTGCATTGATTCGTCTAAATCATTTATTTTCTTTATAGTTGGGTTTAGTCTCTTAACTTCTCTCTCACTATATGTTCCAAATAAGGCATTTATTAATCCCATAATGTCATCCTTTCGAAATTCTATATTTTAATATTAATTTCTAATTTAATTTATAAATTACACATTCTTAAATTATACCATTCCATATACCTAATTTTCAAGAAAACTTAGCATTTTTTCTTAATGCAAATAAGTAAAACAGTAAATTTCAACTAATTTTTAACTTTTATATACTAATTTTTCGTATATAGAAATGCTTATAGATAATATAAGAATAGTGCCATTACTAATATTTTAGTAATGGCACTATTTTATATTATTTATATTCAGGTTCTAATAAACCATAATTTCCATCTTTCCTCTTATAAACTACATTTACTCTATTAGTATCTGCATCTTGGAATACGAAAAAGTTATGTCCAATTAAATCCATTTGAAGTATTGCTTCTTCTGAATTCATCGGTTTAACTCCAAATTTCTTTACCTTTACTAACTTTCCTTCATCCTCTTCTTCTTTAGAATCTATACTAGCCACTTCACCAAATCTCAATGATCCATTATTCTTTCTTGATAATTTAGTTTTTTGCTTTCTAATTTGTCTTTCTAGCTTTTCTTCTACTAAATCTAATGATTTATACATATCTGAAGTTGCTTCTTCAACTCTTAGTATTACTCCATTAAATGGTATGGTTGCTTCTAATATATGCCTGCTTTTTTGAACACTTAATGTAACTCTTGCTTCCACAGTCGGATCAAAGTATCTTTCAAGTTTACTTATCTTCTTTTCAACCATTTCCTTTAATGCGTTAGTTAACTCTATGTTTTTTGCTATTACTGTGACTTTCATAAATTCCAGCCCCTCAAATATGAAAAAAGTTTTATTAAATTTA